>ENA-OUPA01001264-OUPA01001264.1-human-gut-metagenome-genome-assembly--contig:-NODE-1264-length-11028-cov-11.9871_pt1 | contig 11028 bp, 7 predicted proteins | sample MGYA00237939_ERZ548770 | MGnify/ENA primary metagenome ERZ548770 (study PRJEB26490, sample SAMN05356877) | human gut metagenome | biome: terrestrial biome; feature: human-associated habitat; material...
CGGTCATGGTGCCGATGCCCAGGAAGATCAGCGGGGGGTAAATGCCCAGCTTGACACCCATATAAAGCATATCGGCCAGACCGCCGTTGTTCAGGATCTCGACCCACATCGGGTGCTCGAGGCCGTCACCGACGAAGTACTGCATGTGGATGACGCCGCTGCCGGGGAGGTTGGCCAGGATCATGCCGAAAGCCATGGGCAGCAGGATCAGAGGCTCAAACTCTTTGACGATAGCGAGGTAGAGCAGGAAGCAGCCTACGCAGATCATCACTGCGTACAGCCAGCCGCCCGGCTCACCGAACTTGGCAAAACCGGAACTCTGGAAAATACCGACCAGAGTCTCAATAAACTGAGTCATGTTTTTCCTCCTGTGTTAAAAGGGTGCGGTGGTGTCGTTGACGCCAGCCTTGCCCCAGCCATTCTTGCCGCGGCGGACTGCCTTCAGCACATACTTGCCGTTGCCCATAGAGTAGATGGCTGCCATGATGGCTGCCACAACGTCGCCGGGGATGCCGGCCTCGACCTGCGGGGCAGCAACCTTTGCAGGAGCGGGCGCAGCGGCCTGTTTCACAGGAGCAGCCGGTTTTGCAGCAGAAGCAGCCTTGGCAGCTGCCTTCTTGCCGTTCATGGCGTCAAAGATCTTGCCCTCCAGCGTGATGATGGCCATCAGCAGGACGAGGATCAGAAACACCAGCACAATACCGGTTATGGTAACGATCACATCATAACCTAAATCCATGGTCTTCCTCCTATTTACTTTTTTCTTTGCCGCCCGGGGGGCGGGCGGCAAAAAGCGATTTGAAGATATTATACAATATTTTCCGGGTCGATTCAACAACTATGAACAAAAATCATGTTGTTTTTCACGGTTCTGTGAACAGCGCTTTCCTCTCAGCGGCGGCCCATGCGGGGGGTGGCATCCATGAAGCCGGTCTCCAGCTTGTCGCCCAGACGCAGGCTCATGGCCGTACCCAGCGCGACACAGTTGACGGGGTCAGGCGAGACGGTCACTTCCACCTTCAGCTCCTGGCTCAGGTACTCAGGCAGGCCGTGGAGCTGTGCGCCGCCGCCGGTGAGGACGACGCCGTTGCGGTAGATGTCGCCGGCCAGCTCCGGAGGAGTCTTCTCCAGCACCTGATGGGCGGCGGTGCCGATCTGCTCGCTCAGGCGCATGACCGGCTCGTAGAGGTCGGCGGTGGAGACATTGACACGCACGGGCAGGCCGGTGAGCAGGCTGCGGCCCTTGATCTCCATGGTCTCGTTGAAATCCGCCTTCTGGGGGCAGCAGGCCACGTTCTTTTTCAGGTTCTCAGCGGTGCGCTGGCCGATGGCGATGCTGAACTTGTTGCGCACGAACTTCAGGATCTCTTCGTCGTAGTGGTTGCCGGCCACGCGGACGCTGGTGGCCTTGACCTTGCCGCCGAGGCTCAGCACGGCGATGTCGGTGGTGCCGCCGCCGATGTCGATGATCATCCGGCCATCCGGCACGGTGATGTCGATGCCGGAGCCGAGAGCTGCGGCGATCGGCTCATCAATGAGGTAGACCTGACGCGCACCGGCGGCCATGACAGCCTCCACCACGGCGTCGCTCTCGATGCCGGTGATGGCGGCAGGCACGCAGACAGCCACACGGGGCTTGACCATGTGGGAGCTGTAGACCTGATTGACGAAGCGGCAGATGAGCTCCCGGGTCATGGTGTGGTCGCTGATGACGCCATCCTTCAGCGGGAAGATGGCGGAGATGTAGTTGGGCGTGCGGCCCACCATTGCAAGGGCCTTGTCGCCGGCCTCAAGCACGCAGTTCTTGCGGGTATCCACCGCCACCACGCTGGGCTGGTTGAGCACGACGCCCTGCCCCTCCTGCGCGATGATGATGGTCGTCGTACCAAGATCGATACCGATGTCATTCTGTGCCATAATCGTGATATTTCCTTTCTCTGCTGCCCATTCTCTATTTCCATCGCCCATCTCCGGGCGCGGGTCATCAAAACACATTATAGTATAGCATATCTGAGGGGAAAAAGAAACCCTCTGCGGGGGTTTGCCCTCTCCGTCATTGCTTCGCAATGCCACCTCTCCCATAGGGAGAGGCACTGGCGTGCCGGTCAGGCCCACGCGGGACGAGCAAAGCCTTATTTTTTCGGAAACAGTAGTGCCCTGCTACAGAGGGCAGCAGCTTCGGGACAATATCCCTTGTCAAGCTGTTGTGAATCTCTGTAGCAGGGCACTATCTTTTACGCCATATTGAGCTTTCAGCGGTCAGCGCAGAGTTGCCCGGCACGCCAGTGGCTCCCCTACTAGGGGAGCTGGCGAGGAGCTTGCGACGAGACTGAGAGGTTGTACGAAGGACAGCCTGACCGTGAGCCACTGCGGGACAAAACCTCTCCGTCATCGCTGCGCGATGCCACCGCCCGGGTTGCGGCACCCAGCGTCTGCTTCGCTGTCGCTTGCATCCTGCTGGCCGCTGCCCCAACAACTCCTCCCTGTTTCCGCCGCTGGCGGCGGTCGTCGCCGTTGCTCCTATCGAGGGGAGGCTTTGGCATTTCGTAAAGTTTCATCTTCAATCGGAGAGGTTCTCCCGCTCCGGCGGCAGAGCCTGGGCCAGCAGAGCGGCCAGGCCGCTGTAGCGCAGGTTCTGGCGGATGTTGGACATCATCCGGTTCACCACATCCCGCCGGCCCACCACGATGCAGAGCTTCCGCCCGCGGGTGACGCCGGTATAGAAGAGGTTGCGGTAGCACAGGCGGGGCGGCACCTGCGCCGCCGGGAGGATGACCGCCGGGAACTCGCTGCCCTGACTTTTGTGTACTGTGATGGCATACGCAATTTCCAGCTCGTTGAGGTTCTCCGCCGGGTAGACCAGCCGTCGGTCGTCCATCCGCACCACCATGGAGCGGCTGCGCACGTCGATGGACTCCACGATGCCGATGTCGCCGTTGTAGGCGCCCACACCCTGTTCCCCGCCGATGCGCTGCCACGTTATCTCGTAGTTATTGCGCACCTGCATCACTTTGTCCCCCACCCGGAAGACCCGGGCCGCGCTCTGCAACTCCGGCTTGCCCTTCTTTGGCGGGTTGAGCAGGGCCTGCAGCTCCGCGTTGAGGGCCTGGGTGCCGGTGGGGCCGAGCTTCGTGGGGCAGAGCACCTGAATATCCTTCACCGGGTCGAACTGATAGCTGCGGGGCAGACGGGTGGTCACAAGGTCGCAGACCAGCTTCTGGGCCGCGTCGCCGTCGGCTTCGAGGAAGAAGAAATCGTCCGTCTTTCCGCCCTTTTTCAGCGGTTCGCCTGAGATGATGTGGTGGGCGTTCTCCACGATGAGGCTCTGAGCGGCCTGCCGGAATATCTCGTTGAGGCAGACCGTCGGCACCAGCCCGGAGCGGATGATCTCGCCGAGGATATTGCCCGGGCCGACGCTGGGCAGCTGGTCGGCGTCGCCTACCATAATAATACGGCAGCTGTACCGCAGTGCCGCAATGAGGGCCTGGAACAGCTTGACGTCCACCATACTCATCTCGTCGAGGATGACGACGTCGCATTTGAGCAGGTTCTTGTCGTTGTGGATGAAGCTGACCACGCCGCCGGTGTAGTCCACTTCCAGCAGACGGTGGATGGTGGAGGCTTTCCGGCCCGTCAGCTCGCTCAGACGCTTGGCGGCGCGGCCTGTGGGAGCGCAGAGGGCTACCCGTTCGGCCTCGTTCTCCAGCAGCTGCAGGATGGCGTTGACCGTGGTGGTCTTGCCGGTGCCGGGGCCGCCGGTGAGGACAAGGCAGTTCTCAGTCATGGCCTTACGGATGGCTTCCTTCTGGAGCGGCGCATAGGCAAAGCCCTGCGCCAGTTCCAGGATCTGGATGTTCTTGTCGAGGTCTCGGGCCGTCTGCTTTCCGCGCCTGGTCAGCATGGCCAGACGGTCGGCGATGTCCTGCTCTGCAGCCAGCAGATCCGGCAGATAAATATACGGTGTTCCGTCGAACATCCGCACCGCCAGTTTCCCGGTCTGGATGCAGCTGTCCAGCGCCGCCGCCAGCTTTTCGGGGGGCTGGTGGATGAAGTTCGACGCCGTTTCCAGCAGCTGCGCCCGGGGCAGACAGGTGTGGCCGTTGCCGGCGTTGTGGCGCAGGGTGCGCAGAAGGGCGGCTTCCAGCCGCTGGGCGCAGTCCCCTGCCATCTGGTAATACTGGGCGATGCTGTCGGCGTGGCGGAAGTCCAGCTGCAGCGGCTCCCCGCAGAGCAGGTAGGGGTTCTGCTGGATGGCCTGCATGGCCCCCGGCCCGAAGGTGCGGAAGACTTCCATCGCCCGGCGGGGGCTGATCTCGAACTGAGCCAGATAGGCGATGAGCTCCCGCATTCCGAACATCCGCTTGAACTCCTGCTGGATGCGGTCGGCCTTGTCCGCCGAGATGCCCGGGATGAGGGTGAGCTGGGCGGGGTCGTTGGCGATCACTTCCAGCGCCGCCGCGCCGAATTTGTCAATGATCTTATCCGCCGTCCGTGCGCCGATGTAGGGCAGCGACCGGCTGGCGAGGAAGGCGTAGACGGCCTCGAGGTCTTTGGGCATATCCGTCTCGCACTCCTGTGCGTGGAACTGTCGGCCATAGGTGGCGTGGTTCTCGTACCTGCCCCGGCAGACGACGCTCTCACCGGCGTGGAGCTCTCCCACCACGCCGCACACAACGGTGACGACACCGCCGCCCGACACCTCGAACACGGTGTAGCCGTTGTCCTCGTTCAGGTAGATGATGTCCTCTACCGTGCCCTCCAGCCGTTCCAGCTCCTGCTCCATCGTCCCGCCTCCTCGTTTTGACACAACTATATATAGTATAGCGGTTTTGGGGGGATTTGTAAATACAACAAAAGCTCCCCCGAAGGGGAGCTGTAGGCAAGGTTTAATCCCCCACCCCATATGCATTTTCCTTCATCAGCCGATTGCGCACTGCAAAGTACGCCGGGATGAGGAAGAAGCAGGCGAAGAACCATGCCACAGGGCTGGCGATGCAGGCCGCAAAGTAGCCCCAGAGCGGCACGAACCAGAAGCCCACCATAGCACGGGCGACCATCTCGGCCACGCCCGCGAACATGGCAAGGCCGGAATAGCCCAGGCCCTGGATGGTGTAGCGGTAGATGATGAGAACAGCCAGCGGGATGTAGAACACGCTGTTCCAGAAGATGAAGCTGCGGGCATTCGCCATGATCTCCACCTCGCTGCTCTCGAGGAAGAGGCTGATGAGCGGCACATCCAGCACACGCAGGATGAGGAAGGATGCCACACTGTAGACGCAGCCAATGCCCAGCGCGGTATTGACGCCCCGGTCCACACGCTTGAGGTCGTGAGCGCCCATGTTCTGGCTGGCGTAGGTGGTCATGGCGGTGCCGATGCTCTCCAGCGGCACGCTGAGGAACTGGGCGGCCTTGCTGCCTGCGGTCTGCGCGGCCACGATGCTGCTGCCCAGACCGTTCACCGCGCCCTGCAGCACGACGCTGCCGATGGCGGTGATGCTGCACTGCAGACCCATGGGGATGCCCATGTTGCAGAGCTTGAGGCAGTGGCTGGCGCTCAGACGGCTCTCTTCCTTGCTCCATTTCAGCTCCGGGTAGTGGCGGCCGATGTAGATGAGACTGCCGATGCCCGCCACCGCCTGACTGAACACAGTGGCGAAGGCCGCACCGAACGCCCCCATCCGGAAGGTGAGGATGCAGAGCAGGTCGAGGCCGATGTTCAGCACACTGGCCACCAGCAGGAAATAGAGAGGCCGCTTGCTGTCACCCAGCGCGCGCATGAGGGCGCTGGTGACGTTGTACAGCAGGGTAAAGGGGATGCCCCAGAAGATGGTGCGGATGTAGATGTCCGCGATGTCGATGATGTTGTCGGGGGTGTTGGTCCAGACCAGCACCGCCCGGGTCAGGGCCACCGTCACCACCGTGAGCACGACGGCGAAAAAGAGGCTCAGCCAGACGGTATTGGCGGTGTAGCGCCGCATCTCTCTGTAATCCTTCGCGCCGAAGGTCCACGAGATGGGGATGGAGAAGCCGCAGGCGATGCCGTTGACGAAGCCCAGCACCAGATAGTTCAGGCCGCCCACGCTGCCCACCGCCGCCAGCGCATCCACACCCACGAAGCGGCCCACGATGATGGTATCGGCCAGATTGTAGAACTGCTGGAACAGACTGCCCAGCATCAGCGGCACCGCAAAGGCAAGGATGAGCTTGAGCGGGCTGCCCTGTGTCATGTCTTTTGTCATACAAAGCCCCTCCCCGGGCGGTCACTTAACATTTCTTTGCCAAATTTTTACCGACAAAAACGCCCTGCCGGACGAGGGGCAGGACGTTTTGCGTTTCATGAGTGGTATTATACTCAGCTCATCGTGATTTTGCAAGGGGTTTGGGGCAGATTTCTTCGTACAACATTGCTATTTTCTATCGGTGGTTTTTGGTGATTGTGCGCAGGTCAGTTTCCGCGTCCCGCGTGCCGGCCCCGAGGGCCGCGGGGTTCACCGGTCTTATCCTTTCGTTTTGTATGTCATGCAATACCGTCGCTGCCGCTCAGGCTCTCCTTTGAGGGGCTTATGAGATGCCCCAAGTCCTCCGGTATCCAGAGTTTGGCCTTCTCCAAATCCTCCGGTATCCAGAGCTTTATCTCACCCTGGGTATCCGGCAGATCGTCCCAGTCGTCACCAAGGTCGGCATAGCTCCGCAGGTCACTCTCCAACAGATTGGTATACTTTGTGCCATCCGGGACGGTGGTTTCCAGCAGGAAAAGCCGTGGCTTATCCTCCTCGGGAGCGATGGCCTCAAATCGGGAAGCCAGCTGTTTCAGGGACTCCTCAAGCCCGATTCTCGGCGTTTCCGTTCTCGCAGGCTCGAGCCACCAATCCAAACTCGGGCGGTCGTCCCTTTTTTTCGCGAGTTCGTGGGTCAATATCAGCCACTCCTGCGGCTCTGGCGTCTGCACCGGCACCCACTCCAGATAGCGCTCCGACAGGTCGTCCCGCGTTTCGCCGTCCAGCCGGAGGCTGATGTCCTCCCTGTTCTGCTTCAGCTCCACGTCAGCGTCCTCGCCCGCCGCGTCGGCCATCTTGTCCACGCTATAGTGGGTCATGGTGTCCTCATAGCGGAAGAAGATGTCCTCCACGCCGTCCTCCCGGAGACTGGAGATGTCGGTGGTGACGGTGGAGCGGGGAGCGGCGCTCTCAATAAGCACCACACCCCCCGGGGTGAGGACCTCTCCGGCGTCGCCGGCCTTTACGCTGCCGGGCATGGGGTTGGCGCTCTCAATGGCCAAAGCAGGGTCCAACCGCTGGATGGTGACCCGGCTGGAAAAGAAGCCGCCCACCACCATGCCGCCGGGCAGGGGTTCGGGAGCGTTCTCCTGCACCGGGGGCGGGACGTCATCATCATCGTCGTCGTCCGGCTGGGGCGTGGGGACGGAAGTGTAGTCGTAGCCCATCCCCTCCATCACGGTGCCGTCCGCGTTCAGACGGGTCAGCCGACCGCCCGTCACCTTGTGTTCATCGTCAGAAAGGTTCTCCGTGGGTACTTCGCCGTAACTGCCGCCGATGGCCGGGGCCTTGGCGTCCAACATTTGGCTCCTCCCCGCCTTGGCCGTCACCTCGGCGTCGCCGCAGATGATGATGTTATTGGGGTTGCTGGGCGGTGTATCCTGGTCTATCTCAGGCTGCTGCGCACCTACACCGTCGCCGATGCCGGCCGCTCCTGCGCCGCCCACAGCCTCGATGGTGCCGCCCCGGATGGTGATGTTGCTGCCGGTTCTCTCCGCTCCTCCGCCGATGCCTGCGCCGCCTTCGCCGCCCTCAGCGGTGAGGGAGCCGTCCTTGCCCTTGTCGTCCTTGATGGTCAACGTGCCTTTCGACTCTTGTTTGTTCTTCTCAAGGCCCGCATTATTGCTGCCGCTTTTCAGCTTGTTGTCGCCGTCCAGCTCGATGGTGGCATCGCCGCCGCCCTGCACGGTGACGGCGGCATTGCTCTCCCGGGTAGAGCCGTCACCGCTGCCATCCACCTCGGTCTTGCCGCTGACGTCGATCTTCAGGTCGTCGAAGGTGACGTCCACGTCGCCCTTGGAGGTGTCGATGGTGACGGTGTTCTTATCCGACTCGCCGGTAATGACGGTGTCGGTGTCCTTCACATCCTCCTTCTCCCCCTGTGAGACCCAGTTCGTCCCTTCGGTGTCGCCCGCTTTCACGGTGATGTCGCCGTCGGCGATGTTCCACGGGGCCGCATAGGCCGGGATGCCGGAACTCACCACGATGCCCGCGATGACGGCGGCGGCCACGCCCCGCCGGAGTGCGCTTTTCAGTCTCATAGTCTGTCCTCCTTTGGTCTGTTCGTCTTTTGAAGAATCAGCCTTTTCTGACACAAGCTTACCAAAAAATTCAGAGAATGTAAATAAAATCTGCGCGAATCGTGGTGTTTTCGGCGTGAGTGGCGCAAAAAAGCCCTCCCGAGCGGGGAGGGCCATAGCCTGTCTTATTCAGAGTAGTGCGCCAAAAACTGCTTGGTGCGCTCCTCCTGGGGGTGGTCGATGAGCTGGCGGGCCGGGCCTTCCTCCACCACGACGCCGCCGTCCATGAACAGGATGCGGTCGGCCACGTCCCGGGCGAAGTGCATCTCATGGGTGACGATGATCATGGTGGTCTTGCGGTCGGCGAGGTCCCGCAGGACACGGAGGACTTCGCCGGTCAGCTCCGGGTCAAGGGCGCTGGTGGGCTCATCGAAGCAGAGGATGTCCGGGTGGAGCGCCAGCGCGCGGGCGATGGCCACCCGCTGCTGCTGACCGCCGGAGAGCTGGTGGGGGTAGTGGCCTGCCCGCTCCGACAGGCCCATCTGGGCCAGCAGGTCACGGGCCTGTGCTTCCAGCTGGACGTGGATGGCCTTTTTGTTGGCCTTGTAGTCGGGCTGCTCTTTTGCCAGAAGCTCCCCCGCCAGCATCACGTTTTCCAGCGCGGTGTACTGGGGGAAGAGGTTGAAGTTCTGGAACACGAGGCCGAAGTGGAGGCGCTTTTTCCGCACCTCGCTCTCCCGCTGGGTGGCGGGGTCGGCGGCGTCCCACATGGTCTCGCCGTTCACTTTGATGACGCCGGTGTCGGGACGCTCAAGGAAGTTCAGGCAGCGCAGCAGCGTCGTCTTGCCCGAGCCGGACGAGCCGATGATCGCCAGCGCCTCGCCCTGTTCCAGTGTGAGCGAGATGTCCCTGAGAACTTTCGTCTCGCCGAAATTCTTCCCGATGCCAGAGGCTTCGAGTAATGCCATAATTCAGTATCCTCCTTAGCAGCGGAAATAGTCCATCTTTTTCTCGGCCCAGTCCAGCAGCAGGGTGAGTGCGCCGACAAAGACGAGGAAGAAGATCGCGGTGGAGAACAGCGGCCAGATGAGGCCCTTGGCGCTGTACTCCTTTGCCATCATGATGATCTCCTTGTTGGCGATGACGTTCGCCAGCGAGGTATCCTTCACCAGCGTGATGACCTCGTTGCCCATCGGGGGCAGGATGCGCTTGACGACCTGCAGGAGCGTGACCTTGAAAAAGATCTGGCTCCTGGTCATGCCCAGCACCTGACCGGCCTCGGTCTGGCCTTTCGGCACATCCTCGATGCCGCCGCGGTAGATCTCAGAGAAGTAGCAGGCGTAGTTGATGGCGAAAGCCACCACCGCCGCCACCAGACGGCCCGAAGAGCCGGAGGGCCAGGGGTTCGTCATGCCCAGCAGGCCGGGGCCAAGGTAGATGACGATGATCTGGAGCATCAGCGGCGTACCGCGAATGACCCACACGAAGGTCTTGACGACGCCCCGCAGCGGTGCGCACCGGCTCATGGAGCCAAAGGCCACCACAAGGCCCAGCGGCAGCGAAAACAGCAAGGTCAGAAAGAACAGCTCACAGTTGAGCGCGAATGCGCCGGTCAGACGCTCCAAAATCACAGTCACAGAATCACTACACCTATCCGTTTATATTATAATGTAAGTTACTCAGCCAGAGTCAGGCCGTACTTGTCGGCCAGAGCCTGCATGGTGCCGTCAGCCTTCAGCTCGTCGAATGCATTGTCCACAGCCTCGGCCACGTCGCTGCCCTTGCGGAAGGCCACGCCGTACTCCTCGACGTTCAGCTCATCCACCATCTTGAGGTTTGCGTAATCGGTACCCTCGCCGATCATGGCAGAAGCCAGAGTCAGGTCGAGGATGGCGGCGTCAGCAGTGCCGGCGGCGACTTCCATCAGGCAGTCGGTCTGAACAGCCTTGGAGATGAAATCAGCCTGAGACAGGTCGGCGTTCTCGGTGATGGTGGTCTCACCGGCAGAGCCAGCCTCGGCCACCACGGTCTTGCCGATGAGGTCGGCGGTGGAGGTATAATCGGTGCCGTCCTTCACCACCACGACCTGGGCGTTCTTGACGTAGGGCTTGGTGCAGGCCATGTTCTCCTCCCGGTCATCGGTCAGGGTCAGGCCGTTCCAGATGCAGTCGATGCTCTTTGCAGCCAGCTCGGTCTCCTTGGTGTCCCAGTTGATCTCCACGAACTCCGGCTCGACGCCCAGCTTCTCGCAGACGGCAGTAGCCAGCTCGGTATCGAAACCGGTGAAGCTGCCGTCTGCGTCGGTGTAGTTCATCGGCTCATAGACGGTGTAGCCGATGACCATCTTGCCGTTGGACCGGATATAAGCCAGGTCGCTGTCAGCGGCCGCGGAGCTTGCCGGGGCGGCAGAGGCGGCGGCAGAAGAAGCAGCCGTGGAAGTGGATGCAGAACCGCCGCAGGCGGCAAGGCTCAGTGCCATCGCACCGGCCAGAAAAGCAGAGACCAGACGTTTCATATACAAATTCCTCCTTTAGAAGCAGTGCTTCAGAAGCGGCGCTTCGTTTTACCGCTTTACCATGCTAAATTGTTAAACTGTGACTATAGAATAGCGCGTTTTGCCCCGTTTGGCAAGAGGAAAACCGATTTTTTCGCGTTTTGACGGTAGACCGCCCCTTTCCGATCGGGTTTTCGGTGTATTTGTACAAAGGACAGCCCCCCGGCAGCGGCATACC
>ENA-OUPA01001268-OUPA01001268.1-human-gut-metagenome-genome-assembly--contig:-NODE-1268-length-10953-cov-4.20288_pt1 | contig 10953 bp, 9 predicted proteins | sample MGYA00237939_ERZ548770 | MGnify/ENA primary metagenome ERZ548770 (study PRJEB26490, sample SAMN05356877) | human gut metagenome | biome: terrestrial biome; feature: human-associated habitat; material...
TGTCCACATCCAGGATAGCTTTTGTAGTGCCGGGGATTACTGGAACTCCTGCTGCTTCCATGGTATTTCTGGCAATCTGTTTGTTTCCCAGATTCTGGATTACCTGTGATGGAGGTCCCACAAAAGTGATGCCGCACTGCTCACAAATCTGGGCAAATCTGGCATTTTCAGATAAGAAGCCAAATCCAGGATGTATTGCATCTGCACCGGATACTATGGCGGCACTGATAATACTTTCCATATTCAGATAACTTTTAACAGAAGGTCCCGGTCCAATACAGATGGCTTCGTCTGCAAGCTGCGTATGCAGGCTTTCTTTGTCTGCCTCAGAATACACTGCAACTGCTTCTATTCCCATTTCCCGACAGGCGCGGATGATCCTTACGGCAATTTCTCCGCGATTGGCAATTAATAACTTTCTGATCATAATTTCACCCTTCCGAGTATCGTTATATACATCTATCTAGCCCACCATAAAAGTAAGTTCCGCTTTCACTACAACCTTTCCATCCACAGTTGCCACAGCCTCTCCAACACCCATAGGCCCTTTCTGTTTCATGACTTTCATTTCCAGTTTTAGCTTATCTCCAGGCTGAACTTTCCCTTTAAACCGGCACTTATCAATGCCGCCAAAGTAAGCAATCCTGCCTTTGTTTTCAGGCTTGGAAAGAATCGCGACCGCACCTGTCTGTGCCAGTGCCTCCACGATCAGAACGCCTGGCATTACCGGCTCCTGGGGAAAATGTCCTTTAAAAAAATCCTCCCGGAATGTGACACATTTATAGCCAACAGCAAATTCTCCCGGTTCATAATCTTCGATGTAGTCAACCAAAAGGAACGGGTGACGATGAGGAAGGATTTCCTCAATTTGTTTTATATTTAAGTGATTCATATCTGCTCCTATTTCATTGAAAAACAAATGTATTTATCCTATTTTTGATAAAATGGTCTGCGTGTCAAAAGGGATTCTGACCTTTTAACATGGATATTATAAAATTTAGCTTCTTTCTATATCAACGGATTACAAATAACGGCTGTCCATACTCTACAGGCTGACCGTTTTCAACCAGAATTTCTGCAACTTCTCCATCAAAATCGCTTTCAATATCGTTCATCAGTTTCATAGCTTCTACAATAGCAAGAATCTGTCCTTTTTTTACTATATCTCCCACTTTTACAAAGGCAGGAGCATCCTCAGATGGAGCTGCATAGAATGTTCCTACCAGAGGAGATTTCACAGTATTTCCTGTTGGTTCTCCGTTGGAAATCATTGTATCTGAAGCCTGTTTTTTCTCACTTGCAGAAAGTTCTTTATCCGCCATTTTTCTATCTGGAGCCTGTTCTGAAATGCTATATTTTTCTCCATATACGAAACCTTTTTCTCCTGTTTCAGCACCAGATAATATGTTATTTTGCATAGTTCCAGGTATGATCACAGGTGCAATTTTATTATTTAAAGTCAGTTTCACTCCATCACTTTCATAGCAGAAAGACTCCAGATGAGAAGCTGATACATGGTCGACCAACTTTAATATCTGTTCAAATTCCATGATTTTTTCTCCTTATTTACAGCAATTTCTACAGCAATTCATACTTTAAATGTAGCTGTTCAGTCCCTTCTCAGTCACAGGCTCCGCAAACTGATAATACTCACTTTCACCTGTATTTTTTCATTAAAAGCACTGCGTTATGTCCACCAAATCCAAGAGAATTGCTCATAGCATAATTTACTTCCTGCCGTGTTGGTCCGCCGATACAATAATCGAGATCCAACTCTTCTTCTGTCTCCTTTGTGCCTACAGTCTGATGAATAAAACCTTCCTCAATGGACTTCACACAGACAACAGCTTCCACACCTCCGGCGGCTCCTAAAAGATGTCCGATCATAGATTTGGTAGAATTGATTTTTACCTTCTTTGCCGCATCTCCAAGTGCTGCTTTAATGGCTCTTGTCTCAAAGAGATCGTTGTGGTGTGTACCGGTTCCATGCGCATTAATGTAGTCGATTTCTTCTGGCTGTATACCAGCTTCTTTCATGGCATCCGTCATAGCACGCGCAGCTCCGCTGCCGTCTTCAATCGGAGAAGTAATGTGGTAGGCATCGGCAGTTGCGCCATATCCCACTACCTCAGCATAGATCTTCGCACCACGTGCTTTTGCATGCTCAAGTTCCTCCAGAACAACAACTCCGGCTCCTTCTCCAATTACGAAACCGCCTCTTTCTTTATCGAATGGAATGGACGCACGATATGGATCCTGACTGGTGCTAAGGGCGGTCAGATTCGTGAATCCAGCCACACCAACCGGGCTGATCGCACCTTCCGTTCCACCTGCGAGCATAACCTCTGCATCACCATACTGGATTGCACGAAATGCATCTCCGATACAATGTGTTCCAGACGCACAGGCAGTCACTACGTTGGTGCATTTTCCCCTTGCACCAAGAGCAATGGATACGTTTCCAGCGGCCATATTGCTGATCATTTTTGGAACAAGAAGAGGGTCAACCTTGGATGGTCCGCGCTGGATCAGTCTCTGATCTGCAGATTCCATTGCCTGAAGGCTTCCAATTCCGGATCCCACGATCACTCCGACACGGAAAGGATCTTCTTTTCCCATTTCAATTCCTGCATCTGCCATAGCCTCCTTTGCTGCAGCCACTGCATATTGGGAAAACAGTTCCATTCGTTTGGCAGATTTGAAATCCATATAATCTTTTGCATTAAAATCTTTTACTTCTGCCGCAAGCTTCACCTTAAAATCTGCAGTATCAAATCTGGTAATTTCTCCAATTCCTACCTTACCTGTTTTTACACTTTCCCAGAAGGCCTGCACATTATTTCCCACAGGTGTTACTGCTCCAAGTCCAGTCACCACTACACGTCTTTTACTCATAACATTCCTCCGTCTACGCACAAAACCTGCCCTGTAATATATCTGGCTTCCGGTGATGCCAGGAATGCTACTGCCTTGGCTACATCCTCCGGTTCACCATAAGTTCCCATAGGAATATTCTTCAAGGTTTCTTCTTTTACCTTATCAGAAAGTACATCTGTCATGTCCGTTCTGATAAAGCCAGGAGCAACGGCATTTACGGTAATTCCTCTTGATGCAAGTTCCTTTGCTGCAGTCTTTGTGAGACCGATCACACCTGCTTTTGAGGCTGCATAATTAGCCTGTCCGGGGTTTCCGCCGATGCCAACAATGGATGCCATATTTACAATGCGTCCGCTTTTCTGCTTCAACATCTGTCTGGCCACATGACGAATGCAGTTAAAAGTTCCTTTAAGATTTGTATCTATAACCCTGCAGAAATCATCCTCACTCATTGCCATCAGAAGCCCGTCTTTTGTAATTCCTGCGTTATTCACCAAGATATCTATCTGTCCATATTTTTTTACTGTTTCTTTAATAAAAGCGCCGCAGGCATCAAAGTCAGATACGTTGCACTGACTGGTTTCAGCCGAACCTCCGGCAGCAATAATCTCTGCTTTCACTGCCTCTGCTTTTTCTTTTGAACCATTATAATTTATAACTACAAATGCTCCCTTAGCAGCAAGCTCAAGAGCAATCGCTCTTCCGATTCCACGGGAAGCACCTGTTACAACTGCAATCTTTTTTTCTGCATTCATTCCTTGTTTTACTCCTGTAAAGTCAGGTGAATATCATATTTTTCCAGCACGACAAGCATTAACTTTCCCCTTGTTAACCACTTCTGAATTTCTCCGTATCGGCTGCTTCTGATAATACCTGTATTGTTTTAATTAACTGTTTTTGATCTTATTTTCTACTGTGTATAAGATCTGAAATCTGTTCAAGATCTTCCACATTCTGAATATTATAGGTTTTCATTTCCGGTGCTATTTTCTTCATAAAACCAGCCAAAGTCTTTCCGGGACCAATTTCTACGAAAGTATCCACACCCTCCTGAATCATCTTTTCCACACTCTGCTGCCAGAGAACAGAGGAAGAAATCTGCCTTGCAAGAAGATTTTTTGTCTCGCTGATGTCTGTCACATACTGGGCGGTCACATTGGTCACATAAGGAATCTTCAGACTGGAAAGCTCTACTTTTGACAGTTCTTTTTCCAGTTCTTTTCCTGCATTTTGAAGCAAAGAGGAATGAAAAGGGCCACTTACTGCAAGGGAAAGTACACGTCTTGCACCGGCTTCTTTCAGCTTCACAGAAGCTTCTTCTACAGCAGGTTTTGGTCCTGTGATAACAATCTGTCCAGGGCAGTTGTAATTGGCAATTTCAGCCTTTGTTCCTGCAATTGCGTTCTGGATCTTATCTGCATCAAGACCTATAACAGCTGCCATAGAGCCTTCTCCTGCCGGCACTGCGTGTTCCATAAGAATTCCTCTTTTTCGCACAGTTACTATGGCATCTTTCACACTCATTCCACCTGAAACAGCGATGGCACAGTACTCTCCAAGGCTTAATCCGGCAGTTATATCCGGATGAAGCCCACACTCCTCCATCACTTTTTCCATTGCAAGACAAGTGGTTACCAGTGCTGCCTGCGTATATTCTGTAAGGTTTAATCTGTCATTTTTTTCAAAGCAAAGAGCTTTCATATCCAGAGAAAGCCATTGACTTGCCTGGTCAAAAACCTGTCTGGCGGAGGGATACTTTTCATAAAAATCCTGTCCCATTCCAGCCTTCTGTGCTCCCTGTCCAGGGAAAAGAAATGCGATCTTACTCATAAATTCCAGTTCCTTTCAACAACGCATCCGTCTCTTTTACCAGCTTTCTGATCAGTTCCTGACAGCTCATCTGCTCCTTCACAAGTCCTGCACTCTGACCAGCCATAACGCTTCCCATTTTCACATCTCCGTCTACAACAGCACGGCGCAGGCTGCCAAGTGTCATCTGCTCCAGTTCCTCAAACGGAACTCCTTCTGCCTCTTTTTTCAAGTATTCTTTTGTCATCTGATTGCGGAGAGCACGTACCGGATGACCGGTGGAGCGACCGGTTACTTTTGTGTCAATGTCCTTTGCTTTCAGTATCATATCTTTGTAATTCTGATGTGCCCAGCACTCTGTGGTTGCCACAAAATGAGTTCCCATCTGAACGGCTTTTGCACCAAGCATGAAGGCTGCTGCAATCCCTCTTCCGTCTGCAATTCCACCAGCTGCAATAACTGGAATGTTCACTGCATCTACGACCTGAGGCACCAACACCATTGTGGTTGTCTCACCGATATGACCGCCGGATTCACATCCTTCTGCCACTACAGCATCCGCTCCGCATCGCTCCATTCTCTTTGCGTGAGCCACAGAAGCAATAACCGGAATGATCTTTACTCCTGCTTCTTTCCACATTTTCATGTATTTCTCAGGGTTTCCTGCACCAGTTGTAACCACTGGAACTTTTTCTTCCACAATTACCTGTGCAATCTCATCTGCATATGGACTCATCAGCATAATATTCACACCAAAAGGTTTATCGGTGAGTTTTTTCACCTCCCGTACCTGCTGTCGAACCCAGTCTGCAGGAGCGCTTGCGGCTCCAATCAGCCCCAGTCCGCCAGCTGCTGAAACAGCTGCTGCCAGATGATATTCTGCCACCCAGGCCATGCCGCCCTGAATGATCGGGTATTCAATTCCAAGTAATTCTGTAACTTCTGTTTTCATGAAATTCTCCATTCTGTAATTCCGTTATACCATGCCCGCCTATGGCAAATACATGCCGGAATCATCCTTTAAATAACTTATATTTCCTGACATTCCGGCTGATTATTTCTGTATACTGCCAAAGTCTGAATACAAAATTTTCAAATTACTGGCGACTCTGAAGATAGCTTTCCACATCACCGATGGTCTTAATATTCTCAAGATCTTCAGTAGGAATCTCTACCTCAAACTCTTCCTCCAGTGCCATTACCATCTCAAAAAGATCAAGAGAATCTGCTCCGAGATCTTCTTTGAAAGATGTTTCTGCTGTCATTGTACTTACGTCTGCTCCTAATGAATCTGCTGCGATTTCTTTGATTTTTTCTAACATTTTTTTGTTCTCCTTATTTTGTTTTTTAGATTTTCAAATCCATTTTTCAACTTTTTATGATTCAAAACTTTACATGGTTGCTGTTCACTTTATATGACCAGAGTGTGTTTGAAAAAGACATTCTGCAAAATATACTGTAAAATAGAGCCTGCAGATTGCGGAAATGATTTTCAAAACGCTTTCTAACAACCTGTATTAATCAGCCTGAATTACCTGATTTCCAGAGCAAAGCAGTCTTTTTTATCTGCTATAGTTTTATTTTTCAAAGCCCTGATACACATTTTTACCACTGAAGCAGGCTGGCTCCATAGGTAAGTCCACCGCCAAATCCTGAAAGGATAATCCAGTCTCCTGAATTTAATCTGCCTTTTTTATTCCACTCATCCAGGAGAAGCGGAATGCTTGCGGAGGATGTATTTCCTAAATTTTCTATGTTCATCGGATACTTTTCCAAAGGTTCGTTCATGTGTTTTGACACAGAAGCAACGATCCTTTTATTCGCCTGATGAAGCATGTAAAAGCGGATTTCTTCTTTTGTTTTTCCTGCTTTTTCCAAAACCTCCATAATCACTTCCGGAACTTTGGAAACTGCAAATTTGAATACTTCTTTTCCATCCATCTGCATGTATGTTGAAGAAATATCTGCGTCTTTTTCTATAAATTGCTGCTGATTGCGGCTGACACAGGTAAGGGCTTCGCCTTTACTTCCAATAGAATGAACAGCCTGGGTATAGACTGCATTTTCTTCCGCTTCCAGCACCACCGCACCGGCGCCATCGCCAAACAATACGCAGGTACTTCTGTCCTTCCAGTTTGTAAGATGGGAAAGAGTTTCAGAACCAATTACCAATGCCCTGCGATAAATCTGCTGTCCCAGATAGGCCTGGGCTGTATTCAACGCCAACAGAAATCCTGTGCATGCACCGTTCAGATCAAAACAGGCTGCGTTCACTGCACCGATCAGTTTCTGCACTTCGCATGCAGCACACGGCATGATTCTTTCAGATGACATGGTAGACACCAGGAGCAAATCAATCTCTTCCGGTCGCATTCCTGCATCTGAAAGAGCTTCCTCAGCCGCACGAGCTGCCATATAAGCAACGGTCTCTCCACCGCTTGCAATGTGTCTCTGACCGATTCCGGTTCGCCCACGAATCCACTCATCACTTGTATCCATCATGTGGGACAGTTTGTCATTGTCCCACAGCTGAACCGGCCTGTAGGAACCGGTTCCCTTTATTTTTCCAACCATAATACCCTCCAGGTATGTTGTGTAGTTCTTATTTTTATTTTAAAATAGTTTGATTATCAAAGTATACCATATTTTTGGGCTTTGTCAATAAAAAAATACTGTCAAAACCAAAACTTTATTTTGTTTCGGTTCTGACAGTATTTTGGGGTTATTTCTTTACTTTGACTTTGCAGGTAATTTTTTTGTTTCCTGACTTCACTGTAATTGTAGCTGTTCCTTTCTTTTTCGCAACTATTTTTCCTTTTGAATTTACTGCTGCTACTTTGGAATTGGAACTTTTATAAGTTACTTTTTGCTGGCTGGTGACTGGTGTGAGAGTGACTTTCAGCTGAAAGCTTTTTCCTTTTTTGGCAAGGATTATATTCCGTTTATTTACGGAAACAGCAGTTGTTTTTACAATACCTTTCTGCACTTTTACCTGGTAAATCCTACGGCTTCCGTTGGTATAAGTGATAGTTACCGTTGCTTTTCCGGCTTTTTTTCCAGTGATTTTGCCCTTCTTATCCACTTTGACAATTTTCTTATTGGTGGTGCGGACTGACTTTATTTTACCACCGGACTTGTAGGTTTGTTTTACCCGTAAGGTAAGTGTGGTGGTAGTTGGTGTAGGTGTCGCAGTCGGCACTGGGGTTGCAGTCGGGATTGGAGTGACGCTTACAGTGGGTATCGGTGCTACGCTCGCGGTGGGGGTCGGTTCCGCACTTACGATCGGAATCGGTTTCACGCTTACGGTCGGGGTCGGAGCCACGCTTACAGTCGGAGTCGGTTCCGCACTTACCGCCGCAGTTGGTGTCACTGTAGGCACAACTGTAACTGCGGGCTCATTTTTCCCCTTATTATCTGCATAACTCTCTTCTGCCAGAACCGGCAAAATAAACACAGGACCAGCCGTTTCTGCTGAAGTAGTAGAAAAACTGGTATACTCCACACGCTCCTCACCAATGGTAATATATTGCCCCTTTGTAGCCCTTCCTACCAGCAAATACCGTGAAGATGGCGGGGTTCCCACATCATCCCATGTGGCATCCACCAGATACCAGTTTCCATCATCCATCTGTACATAATTCCACATGTGCGCTCCAGGAGTTCCTGAAGAAGTTCCCCTGGCTGTTCCGCTGACACAGGCACAATTTATTCCCATATAATAGCAGAAAATTTTCATGGATTTCGCATAGCCCTCGCAGACAAATGCAGGATCTGCATCCAGAAACAACGAGGCGGCAGAATGCACCCACAAAGTATTATCGTTCCTGTAAGTAACTCTCTGACAGATATAATCATGAATCCGCTTTATTTTCTGCTCCATATCCATGCCCAAAGTCTGCTCATTCAGCTCTGCAACAGCACTCTGAACACCATTCATAAAATCCCCCATTCGAGTATGGGCATTCTCACTGATTTCCCTGTTTGCCGGTTTAAAGGTGAAATTCTTAAAGGTTCCCCTGTATCCGGTAGAAGAGGACCCATCCCGAACACAGCTGACCCGGTATCCATAGTTGCTGCCCCTGAACCAGAAAGCTTGTGGATAATCATAGGAAAAAGCATCTGAAGCTGCCTGAATTGCTGTTTTCACATCATCGGTAGCCTGTACATAGCTTTCTCCTTTTCTCTGAAAACTGCCATCCTCAACAACTGCTTCAAATGTAATGGTATCAGGAAATTCAAAAGGAAAATCAACGCTGTCCAGATACTGGCTGTAATCCACCACATAATTCTGCACCAGAAGATCGTACAAGGTCTTTGCATTTCCATCCAATTGAGCACCATAGCTGTCCGTGTAATAGTCCAGAGAAAAAAGGCTGATGCCGCTGTCAACGGAATCTCCTGCAATAGCACCGGAGATGATCTCACCAGATTCTTCTGCCTCAATCCTGTCATTTTCCTCTGTGGAAATTTCAGCCTGAAAGCCATTTAAATCCTCATTTTCCACTTCAGGAGCTGCAGCAAATTCCTCCTCATTCCCCTCGTCAGCCCATATTTCTTCTACTGCCCCAAAGCCTTCTGCATCCTGCATTTCTGCGGCAACGCACAGGGGCTGAGCAGCCATGACAAATGTTGAAAGTATAACCAGTAAGCGCTTCCGTTTCTTCATTTATCCCTCTCTTTTCTTATAAATCATTGCATATTTATTTCCGATTCGTTATAATATTTTAACATGAAATTTTATTTTTGTGTGAATAGCAGAGCATATTTCACAAATATTTTTTACACAGGAGATTCTATATATGAATAAAGAAAAGAAAATACCAGGACATATCCTCTCGCTTTTTATCATTCTTCTCTCTATCAGTGGTGTATGTCTTCTTATGTATAAAGCCCAGTTTCGTTTTAACCTTCATCAGCCCATTGAGTACGTTATGATGACAACTCATAAACCTACAGGTACCATAACCTTGTCCTCGGATTCCCCCGTTCTTACAGAGACGTTTACCTGTACAGTTCCTGAGTTAAAGATGTTTACACTTGAGGGCACTGCAAAAAATAAAACTTCCAATGCCCGCCTTTTCATCACCTTGACGAATGCAGATTCCGGAGAAATTTATTATCAGGCAGAACACACGCTTTCCGTTTTCCGCGCAACAAAAAAGAAAGAACTGACCTGCGATCTGTCCCAGCCAGTAAGTGCCTCTGAAAATGCACATTTACAATTAAAACTGAAATTAATAAATGGGGAGAAAACGGTTCTTTCTTTTACATCAAATGAAAAACAGGCCCTAATTCAGGAGTTTAACAACGATACAAACAGTCATACAAATATTATTTATTCCTTCACTTACGGCGACAATAATTTCATGCTTTATTTTTATATTGCGCTGTGTGTTATCTTGCTTTTATTTATAATAATGACATTTTATCTGATCATTATCCGCCAGATGACCGTGCAGAAATTTTATATTCCTGTTGCTTTATTTCTGGGACTGATTTTCCAATGCCTGGTTACCGTTCACGGAGTTCCGGATGAACCAACGCATTTTGATGCAGCTTACAGCCTTTCTAACAAAATGCTGTTTGTAAAAAATACGGAAACCCCAGGCAATACCATATATAAACGGCGTTGTGACGCTCAGTTAAGCGATATGTTAAGCAATGGACTGGAGACGAACTCCTACTACCAGCTTCTGTTTCACAGCCTTGAGTTTGCTTCAGATACGGATCTAATCGAGATTTCCTATGTAAGCACATCAAGTCTGGTTCCTGCAGTCGTTTATGTTCCGGCTGCGATAGGACTTAGTATAGGCAGGCTGCTACACCTTTCCCCCATGCTCACTTTCCAGCTGGCAAGAATCTGCAGTCTTCTGGTATTTGTTCTTCTGGTCTATTTAGCCATTTGCATTGCACCATTTGGAAAAAATCTTCTGGGAGCACTTGGGCTTTTGCCTATCACACTGCAGCAGGCAGCTTCTGCTTCCTATGATTCTGTGATAAACGGGTTCATCTTTTTGTTTACGGCACTGTGTTTTTACAGTTTACATAACCCCAGGCGAAAAAAAAGTTACCTGATCGCTCTTGGATTTCTGGCACTGTTCATTGCAATTGTGAAAGGCGGGGTTTACCTTCCACTTTTGTTATTGCTGCTCATGTGTTTTTCCCATGTGCCCCATCATCACAAGCATAAAAAGATGCGCTGGATCGTTCCTTTATGTATCTGCGTGGGAGCTGTCCTTTTAATTGCAGTTACTTTAATTAAATTTA
>ENA-OUPA01001271-OUPA01001271.1-human-gut-metagenome-genome-assembly--contig:-NODE-1271-length-10928-cov-7.4639_pt1 | contig 10928 bp, 9 predicted proteins | sample MGYA00237939_ERZ548770 | MGnify/ENA primary metagenome ERZ548770 (study PRJEB26490, sample SAMN05356877) | human gut metagenome | biome: terrestrial biome; feature: human-associated habitat; material...
GTGAGCTGGACCGAAAAATTGCGGAAAAGCTGGGCTACACGCAATGTTTTGCTGTTTCAGGGCAGACTTATTCCAGAAAGCTTGACAGTCAGATGTTGTCTCTGCTTTCTGGTATTGCGCAGAGTGCGGCCAAGTTTTCCAACGATATCCGCCTGCTGCAGCACCTGAAAGAGGTGGAGGAGCCCTTTGAGAAAAACCAGATCGGATCCAGTGCCATGGCCTATAAGCGTAATCCGATGCGCAGCGAACGTATCGCTTCGCTGGCCCGTTATGTCATCGCCGATGCGGTTAATCCGGCTATGACGATGTCCTCCCAGTGGTTTGAGCGAACCCTTGACGATTCTGCCAACAAGCGCATCAGCATACCGGAGGCATTCCTCGCAGTGGACGGTATCCTAAACCTATATGCCAATGTGGCGGATGGGCTGGTGGTTTACCCGAAGGTGATTGGGCAACATCTACTTCGGGAATTACCCTTTATGGCAACAGAAAATATTATGATGGATGCAGCAAAACGTGGAGCCGACCGTCAGGAACTGCACGAACATATCCGCTTACACTCCATGGAAGCAGCCAGGGTGGTGAAGGAACAGGGCGGAGAAAATGACCTGCTGGCCAGGATCGCAGATGACCCCATTTTTGGCGTGACGTTGGAAGAATTAAACGAGATTGTAAAACCTGAAAAATATGTGGGACGGGCCCCTGTACAGACAGAGGATTTTCTGCGGGATTCAGTCGCACCGATACTGGAAAAATACAGCTTTGTCGGGGAGGAAAGCGCGGAGATCAATGTCTGAACAAGCAGCAGCCGGATCGAAAAATTCAGTGGCAGCTTCTTTACCCGCATTCCCATTCATATTTATTGACACAGGCCGGCGTGTGCCGGCTGGAACTGGGCGGGAAATGAAAACGGAAAAATCAGGTTACATTCCTGAAAGGATAGAAATATCCGGCCATTTTTACGGTTATTGGGCGGACAAAAGAAAGGATAAATCATCATGGTGAAAGCAATTGTAGGCGCCTGCTGGGGCGACGAAGGAAAGGGAAAGATCACGGACGTGCTGGCGGAGAATTCTGACCTGGTGGTACGTTTTCAGGGAGGAAGCAATGCCGGGCATACTATTATCAATGAGTACGGAAAATTTGCCCTGCACCAGCTGCCCAGCGGTGTATTCCGTCAGAATATTATAAATGTGATTGGCAACGGCGTAGCCCTTTCGGTAGAGAATTTTACAAACGAACTCAGCACGCTCTTGGAGCGCGGCGTCCCCCGGCCGAGGCTTCTGGTTTCTGACCGCTGCCAGGTGGTCATGCCCTATCATAAGGAGCAGGACGGTTTGGAAGAAGCCCGGCTTGCGGCAAAATCCTTTGGTTCCACAAAGTCGGGGATAGCGCCCTTCTATTCGGACAAATATGCGAAAATCGGGTTTCAGGTCAGCGATCTGTTTGATGCCAAAGATGCTCTCATGGAGCGTATCGACCATGTAACCGGCCTGAAGAATGTGCTGTATACCGAGCTTTATCACAGAGAGCCGCTGGACCGTAATGAAATTTATGCCAAACTTATGGAGTATCGGGAGCAGCTTGCGCCCTATGTAACGGATACCGCCACCCTTCTGTATGACGCGGTCAGGAAGGGAAAGACCATTCTGTTGGAGGGACAGCTGGGGTCTTTGAAGGATCCGGACCTGGGAATTTATCCGATGGTCACCTCTTCCTCTCCTCTTGCGGGCTACGGAGCAGTGGGAGCCGGCGGAATTCCGCCCTATGCCATCCAGCAGATCATCACGGTGGTGAAAGCCTATTCCAGCGCCGTGGGCGCGGGAGAATTTGTCTCTGAAATTTTTGGAGAGGAAGCGGAGGAGCTGCGCAAACGGGGCGGTGACGGCGGCGAGTACGGCGCTACTACAGGCCGGCCCAGAAGGATGGGCTGGTTGGACCTGGTGGCGGCGAGGTATGGCTGTATGGTACAGGGGGCTACAGATGTAGCCTTTACTGTGTTGGACGCTTTGGGATATCTGGATGAGATCCCGGTTTGCGTGGCCTATGAGTTGGATGGTAAACGGATCGATACCTTCCCGCCCACCGCGCAGCTTAAGCGCTGCAAGCCCATTTTTGAGGTTCTGCCCGGCTGGAAGTGTGATATCGGTGGTATCAAGAACTATGAGGAACTGCCGGCGAACGCGAAAAACTACGTGGAATTCGCGGAAAAGCATCTGGGAGTGCCGATTACCATAGTGTCGAACGGACCCGCCCGGGAGGATATCATCTACCGGAAGTGATCGGCGGGAAGAGTTGTTGATTTGGGAAGGAAAGCGGAATATTGGCTGCCGGGACGGCGAGAGATAGTGTTCCCGGAAAGAAAGGAGAGCGAAGTTGCTATGTGTGGAATTGTAGGATATATCGGAATGGAGGAGGCCGCCCCTTTTCTTCTTCACGGCTTGCAGAGGCTGGAGTACAGAGGGTATGATTCAGCCGGTGTGGCTGTGTATAACGAGACCGGTCTGCATGTGGTGAAGTCCAAGGGACGTCTCAGCGTTTTGGAAGGGATTTTGGAAGGCGGCGCTAAGCTGCCCGGCAGTGTGGGGATCGGTCATACCAGATGGGCCACTCACGGCGCTCCGTCAGACGTGAATTCTCATCCGCAGGTGAGCGACGGCGGAAAATTTGCTGTGGTTCATAACGGCATTATCGAAAATTACCTGGAGCTGAAGAATCATCTTCTGCGCCGGGGTGTGGAATTCGTTTCGGATACGGATACTGAAGTGGTAGCGCAGATGCTGGAATATTATTATCATGACGATGTGCTTGCCGCCATTCAAAAGGTGATAGACAGAGTGGAAGGCAGCTATGCTTTGGGCATCATCTGTGCAGATTGTCCGGAAAAGATTTTCGCTGTGCGCAAGGACAGCCCTTTAATTGTGGGCGTGGGCAGGGGAGAAAATTTTATAGCCTCCGATATTCCGGCTATTCTCTCTAAAACCAGAGATATTTACCGCCTGAAGGACCAGGAAATTGCTGTGCTGACCAGGAATTCTATCGAGTTTTGGAACTCGGACCGGGAAAGGATTGAGAAGCAGTCAGAGCACATTGAATGGGATATTTCTGCAGCGGAAAAGGGCGGCTACGAGCACTTTATGATGAAGGAAATCTGCGAACAGCCGGAGGCGCTGCGAAAGACGATCTCCCCCAGAATCCGGGACGGACATATCGTGCTGGACGATATTGAGCTGACGGCGGAGCAAATCCGGAATATTGATAAGGTGTTCATAGTAGCCTGCGGTACAGCCTATCATGTAGGAGTAGTGGCAAAATATGCCTTTGAGAAGCTGCTGAAAATCCCGATGGAGGTGGATGTGGCCTCTGAATTCCGCTATCGCAGCCCCATTATCAATGACAGAACGCTGGTGATTATCATCAGCCAGTCCGGCGAAACGGCGGATACCCTAGCGGCGTTGCGGGAGTCAAAAAAGCGGGGCGCCCGCGTGCTCTCCATCGTCAATGTGGTGGGCAGTACCATCGCCAATGAGTCGGACGATGTGCTCTATACCTGGGCGGGGCCGGAAATTGCAGTGGCCTCCACAAAGGCGTACAGCACGCAGCTTGCAGTGATCTATATGATCGTTCTTTACATGGCTGAACAGCTGCACAACATTTCAGAACAGGAGCTTCAGGCGTATATTGAAGAGCTTCAGCGCCTGCCGGAGTTTGTGGCGGCATGTCTTACGGATAAGGAGACCATTCAGTATTTTGCATCCAAATATTTCAATGCCAAAGATATGTATTTTATCGGCAGGAATGTGGATTACGCGGCATCCCTGGAAGCCTCCCTGAAGCTCAAGGAAATTTCCTATATCCACTCTGAGGCCTATACGGCGGGAGAGCTCAAGCATGGTCCCATTTCATTAATTGAAGACGGGACATTGGTCATTGCCATCTGTACCTATGATAAACTCTTTGATAAGATGATGTCGAATGTAAAAGAGGTGAAGGCCAGAGGAGCGGTCGTGCTGGGAATCACCACTCAGCAGAAAAAGGAGGCAGTCTCTCAGGAGGCGGATTATTCCTTCTGCGTCCCGAAAATATCTGATTTTATGCTGCCGTCCCTTTCCATTATTCCGCTGCAGCTGTTTGCCTATTATGTGGCTTCCATGAAGGGCTGTGATATCGATAAGCCCAGAAATTTGGCAAAGTCGGTTACCGTGGAATAACGGCTCGGGGTTCGAAGCCGTGAATCAAAACGGAAGCCCCCGCCCTGTTTGTTTGGAAAACAGGGCGGGGGCTTTGCCGAATACGGACCTGGCCGTCACGGTGCGCCGGTCCACTCCCCACTTAGCCGGAAACGCGATGATCCAAATGAGAATTTGGGTGACAGGAACAGGGGCGGAACTAAGGATTCTCCCTCCCATCTTTTTCTCCGCCGTCATCGACAGCTGTGACGCCGCCGAGATATCCCACTTCCTTTTGAACGATTTTTCCGCCTTTCAGGGTGAAGGTCGTGGGGTAGCTATCCGTTCGGAAACTCCATTTCACAGAGTTTTTATGATCCAGCATGATATGAAGATTTTCATAGTTCCGGGTAAACTCCTCAAATTTTTCTTGGTCCTCTTTGCTGCCCACTCCAATATAAACGGCGTAAACATTTTCGACACCTTCTTTTGCGTTGAGGTCGGATAATGCCGCCTGGGCATAAGGGCAGCCAACGATTGCAAGAACCAGCGTGCTGGTTTCAGGCAGCTGGGAGCTTTCCAAAATTGCACCGCCGGAATCCTCCATCGAGAATTCCGGCACTTCCGCTCCCACCGACAGAGGCGGGCCCGCGGAGTTGCGCACGTCCGTCAAGTGAGTTTCGTAGGCGGCGGTGTTTTTTCCCAGGAAAACAAGCAAGACCAGCGCTGCGAAACCATACAGCAGATACGGACGGATTTTTAAGTACCTCTTCTGCAGCTTCATACTAGTCTCCTTTCAGCACTTCCACCGGTTGAATTTTTGCCGCCGCCGCTGCTGGATACAGTGCGCAGAGGACCAAAAAGATCAGGGCAGCCAGCGTACAGAGAATGGCATAGGAGGGACCGCACGGCAAGGGAAAGGGCAGACCAAGGAGCCGAAAGGCCCCGGAGAGTATGAGCAGCTGGGAGCCGATGCTGCCCAGCAGCACGGGAAGGAGGGCGTGCTTCAGAACGGCGTCGAAAAGCACCAGCCGGTAAATGTCCCCGGTGTCCGCGCCGACCGCCATATGCACGCCGATACTGCAGCGGTTGCGCTGCACGGCGGTCAGCAGATTTCCCAGCAGGCCCAGCGCGCAGACGATGATAACGCCTCCGCCGAACAGGTCTAACAGGAGCAGGACGGCTCCGCCTGCCCAGCCCTGGGCTCCGCCGTTGATGGAGAGAGCCAGCCCCAACACCAGGGCGGTCAAAAAATAGTGCAGATAAGCTGTTTTACCGACTTTCATAAAATCACTCCTGTCGCAGCAGATAAGCAGGCTGCTGTTTCAAAATATAGCGGAAGGGGAAATAGGCGGCCGCAAAACAGGCGCAAAAGATCACTGCGGCCGCCAGGAAAATGGTGGTGCTGTTGAACAAGAAAAGAAAGCTGCCCATATAATTGTTGATGGAATAGACAAGCACGGCCGAGACCGCTGCGCCTAACAGCAGGCCTTTGGCGCAGATCAGAGTAAGCTCGCCCAGGAATTCCCGAAACACGGCGCTGTAGGAAGCGCCTACCGCAAGCTTCAGGCCAATTTTTTGTTTGCTCTCCAGAATTCCTGCGCTGGCAAGGCTCATCATGTTGACTCCGGCTAAAAACTCTCCCAGAAAGGCCAAAAGAAAAATTCCCGAAAAGATCATCGCGTCGCCGGAGGGAACGCGGCTACTCTCGTAGATATCTGCATCGGTCTCCGCGTGAAACACGGTGTCTGCGGTGGAAAATTGAGCGTTGAGCCGTTCCTGCAGCCGGGAAAGCCGGCTTTCAAAATCCTCTATAGAAAGCCCGTCGGGCTTTCTGATGTCGATATACGCGACATGGAGTTCCTGACGCTGCAAGGCCGGTTCATAGGGAAGGAGTAATAGCAGGGCTGTACTCTGCGGAGTCAGCAGGGAATCAAGAGGGCTTTCCAACGCCGCCGCTTCAAAAGCGGAGGTGATCCGCAGTCTGCGGCCGTCAACCTCCACCACGGGGGAAGCCTCCAGATGCAGCCCATAGGTTTCCAAAAAAGCGGTGCTGGCAGCGCAGGTATCGGGACCTGTTTCCCAGTCTCCCTCCGGCGGCTCCATCCCCTTCACCGCAAAGAAATCCGGGGTGGAGTAGAGTACGGAAACATCGGGGATCGTGGTGTGATTGGCGGTGACGGCAGGGGGCGTACCGGTGGATTCGGCTACCGGCGCAGACTGCCAGCCCTCAGGAATCAGTCCGTCCGCTGCCTCAAATTCCTTCGGCAGCATGGTGTGCAGAGCGAACAATGTGTTTTTTTCCACCTCTTTGGGGGAAAGATAAATTTTGGCGTTTTGCTCGTTTTTGCGCCGGATTTCCGCCGTTTCGGCGTTGTCCGCTATTTGGCGCTGCACGCTGCAGAGGAAGAAGATTCCGGCAACCACGCCCACCGCCATTCCGAGAACCAAAAAGGCACGATATGTTTTTTTCAGCATAGCTCCACCTCAAAGAATTTGTCCGTCGCGCATTTCTACGATGCGGTCGGCGTAGGAGGCGATCTTGACATCGTGTGTGACGAGAATCAAAGTTTTATGGAGCGTTTCACGTACCCTGGCCAGCAACTCGATCACAGCCTCGCTGTTTTCGTTATCCAGGTTTCCGGTAGGCTCGTCTGCCAAAAGGATTTTTGGATCATTTACGAGGCTGCGGGCTATAGCTACCCGCTGCTGTTCGCCGCCGGATAGCTCATGGGGCATACGTTTCTCCAGTTCAGCAATTCCCAGCCCTTCCAGCAATGGCATAACGATATCCCGATGCTGCTTTCTGGACACCTTCCGATATTTCAGCGGCAGAGCCACATTTCGAAACACACTGCATTCCGGCAGCAGATAAAAGGCCTGAAAGATGAAACCGAATTTTTCCCGACGCAGAAGAGCCCGGCTTTTCCGGTTTAAAGCTTCAGCACTTTTACCTTCAATCCGGTATTCTCCGCCGTCATAGGTATCCATGCAGCCGATCACGTTCAGGAGGGTGCTTTTTCCACAGCCTGATTTTCCCATGACCGCTATAAATTCTCCATCTTGAATCTTCAAAGAGATATCCCGGAGAGCTTCTACCTTGCCAAGATTACTTTGATAGGTCTTTTTCACTTGCTTTAATTCCAGCATATCAAGTCTCATCCCCTCTCTGCAGCAGCTCCAGGCATCGATCTGCCCAACGGATATCAGCCTCCAGCTTCAAAATACTGCGTTCCAACAGCAGGTACGGTCCCAACTGTTCCTTGGGCGTTTCCAGCTTTTTTTTGGTCAGCCTTTGCATTTGTGAGATCAGCAACTTTTTGTATTCAGCAATCATCTGGAGAAAACCTTCCGAACTCAGTACCTGCATGGCCGCTAACTTAAAGGAGAGCTCGTCATAAAGAACCATACTTTCCTTTCCCGGTTCCATCAGCCAGTGGTACAGTTCCCGCCGTCCCAATTCCGTAATAGCATAGATCTTTTTGTCTGCACCCCCATTTTCCCTCAGGGAGATGAGGCGGTCTCTCTCCAATCTTAACAGGGTCGAATAAACTTGTCCAAAATTGAGCTGGGTTTCATGGAGCAGCAGCTGGTCATAATGCTGCTTAAGCTCGTATCCGTGGAGATCTCCCTCTGTGAGCAGAGCTAAAAAAATATGTTTGACACTCATTTTAAGAAACACCCTATCCCTTAATATATACTCAGTACATATATCGAGTATATATTAAGGGATAGGGTGTTGTCAAGCATATTTTCGTGCAGATTGGGGAAGCTTTTGCCAAGTATTGAAGAATCAGGCCATGTGTGGTAAGATAATTCTCATCTTACCAAGAGATAAAGACGAATTATGTATGTTTTCTTAAAGTAAGTGCCGAGCCGTTAGGCGTAATTAATTCAGCGGTTACTCCAAAGCAGAAATAGCAGGAGATAGAGGGCCCGCAGTCTCTGTGCGGGATACCGTATAACAGCGTGGACCGGAGAAAGGAAGATGGTAAAACAATGGAAAATGCCTCTCGCCATGAATCTGTAGTGGTTTTGGATTTCGGCGGGCAGTATGCCCAATTAATCGCTCGACGGGTGCGGGATTTGAATGTTTACTGCGAGATTAAATCCTTCAGAACAGACCCGGAGCAGCTTCGGGAGTATAAGGGAATCCTTTTCACAGGCGGACCAAACAGCGCCTATGCGCCGGACGCTCCGCTGTGTTCAAAGTCTGTATTTGAATTGGGAATTCCCGTGTTGGGTATTTGCTACGGCGCGCAGGCTATGGCTCATCTGTTGGGCGGCAGGGTGGAAGCAAGCCCGGTTCATGAATTCGGCAAAACCCTCACCGCTTTTTCTGAGGATTCCTTGTTGTTTCGAGATGTGCCGGAAAGTGTCTGCTGGATGAGTCATAACGATTATATTGCCGGATTGCCGGAGGGCTTTTCTATTTGCGCACAGAGTGCTCATTGCCCTGTGGCGGCCATGGAATATCCCGGGAAAAAATTGTATGCAGTACAGTTTCATCCTGAGGTGGAGCACACGGAATACGGAAATCAGATATTCCGGAACTTTCTGTATGAGATATGCGGCTGTAGGGGAGATTGGGAAATGGCCTCCTTTGTGGAGGAAACCATCGGCGCTTTAAAGGAACGGATCGGGGATAAAAAGGTGCTTTGCGGCTTATCCGGCGGCGTGGATTCCTCTGTGGCCGCCATGTTGGTGCACCGTGCGATCGGAAAAAATCTTACCTGTATTTTTGTGGATCACGGATTGCTGCGCAAAGGTGAGGGAGACTTGGTAGAGCAGGTATTCCGAAGGGAATTTGATATGAATATTATCCGGGTCGATGCCAGAGAACGCTTTCTTCAGAAATTGAAGGGGGCGGAGGAGCCGGAGGAGAAACGGAAGATTATCGGCGAAGAATTCATCCGGGTTTTTGAGGAGGAGTCCCAAAAGCTGGGGAAGGTGGAGCTCCTGTGTCAGGGAACCATCTATCCTGATGTGGTGGAAAGCGGCACAGGAGAGGCGGCTGTCATTAAAAGCCATCACAATGTGGGCGGCTTGCCGGAAGATATCGGCTTTGAAGGCCTGGTGGAGCCCTTGCGGGATCTGTTTAAGGATGAGGTACGGCGTGCGGGCATTGAGCTGGGGATTCCGGAAAATCTGGTATGGCGTCAGCCTTTCCCTGGGCCCGGTCTCGCTGTGCGCATCATGGGGGAGATCACAGAGGAAAGGCTGGACACATTGAAAGAGGCCGACGCCATCTTTCGGGAGGAGATTGTAAATGCAGGGCTGGAACGCAGCGTCGATCAGTATTTTGCGGTGCTTACAGCCAACCGCAGCGTAGGCGTGATGGGAGACGGACGCACCTATGGCGTGACTGTAGCGCTGCGCGCTGTGACCACTACGGATTTTATGACAGCGGATTGGGCCCGCCTGCCCTATGAGCTGCTGGGAAAAGCGTCGAACCGCATTATCAATGAAGTCCCCGGCGTCAACCGCATTGTCTACGATATCACGTCTAAGCCTCCCGCGACGATTGAGTGGGAATGATGAAGTGGTCTGAACAAACCCTGTAACCATGCGGGTTTGAGAGGTTATCGCTCTGCTTGTAGCAACGTTTTGGCAACACTAATGTATTATCCATAAATAAAAGAGCTAACTGATTTAAGTGTCAGTTAGCTCTTTTTTGTTTTGTATGGCAGTTACTTATTTCTTTTTCCACTTGGGATGTTCGTACCAGGCTTCCCCGCTGTATTCGTCCCATTCAACAATAGAATTTGAAAAAGTAAAAGTTAAATAGTAGTTACCTGTTCCACCATCTATATTAAAACAAGTACGATATTCCTCGCCATCAACTTTATGTAGCTCTTCCATACCATTAACATAACAATAGCTGCTGGTTGATTCTATTAAAATTTCGATATATTCATCTGGCTTGGCTAAGGTGGCTTCAACTGATTCAATTAAATTCTGATTAGAATCGTACACCTTATATGCGCCAAACTGCAATTTCTCAATGTTTACATTATCAAAAGTCATTATAGCATGTTTAACGCACATATCTTTGGAGTTATTATTCTTTGTCATATTCTTGTTGAGCTTAACATAGCATATATGTTTAGGTATAGTCAAGGTAAACTAAGCAAATAAGTTAAATTTTTTTTGCAAACTCTATTTGCTTAATCACATAAATAGAATTGTTTAAGAAATGCTCCGAGGGAGCAAGTGGAAATAATAGAATATGCCTCCGGAGCCCAGTGTTTATGCGGCTTCCGGTGGTTTTTGCGTCCCGTGGTACTAAAATGGTACTAAGTTTTTTCCAGGGTATTGATCTGGGATCTCCATCATGAGCTTGAGCACAAGAGGCAACGCGATCTTTGCCAGCTCAAAACCCTTATACGCGACCTTGGCGAGAACCGGCTTCGCTTTGTTCCAAAAGGTGTCATTATCTTTCTTGTTTTTCGGCAGGGAGGAGGAACCTATCTGTTCCTGAAGCCATTCCTTGTCTTCTGAGGATCATTCGCTTTCCGACAGCTCGTGTATTCTTTCGATGGTCTGCTCAAATGTTACGGATAAGGAAACAGCGGTGGAGGTGGTCACAGGGCAGTTTTGCTTGTCCTTATTGTGTTTACTTCCATTTTTTGTTGTCTTGTAAGCGCATATGTGAACATTACAGCACAGCGGAGGGATTGTGATCCGATGGTTTTTGTCGCAGCTTCCCGCCCAAGAACCTGTCTCTTATACACATCTGACGCTGCCGACGAATAGAGA
>ENA-OUPA01001276-OUPA01001276.1-human-gut-metagenome-genome-assembly--contig:-NODE-1276-length-10894-cov-84.1338_pt1 | contig 10894 bp, 6 predicted proteins | sample MGYA00237939_ERZ548770 | MGnify/ENA primary metagenome ERZ548770 (study PRJEB26490, sample SAMN05356877) | human gut metagenome | biome: terrestrial biome; feature: human-associated habitat; material...
CAGCTGCCGCACCTCGCTCGCCGTATCGGCACTTAGAATTATGCGGCATTGCCTTAAAAAGCCTTGGGATCCAGAAAGGATTCCGGCGGCTCTTTGCCTTACATCCTGCTTGTGGCTGCGAAATATCCGTTATTTCCTTTGTTTTCAGATGCACCTTAAGCCAAGTGGGCAAGCGGCCCAGTTTTTCCTCCTTTTTTCTTCACGGCACAGTGCGGGCGGCGCGGCAGCGTTTCCCCGCTACAGCGCCCCGCACTGCACGCCGTGCTTATGTAAAACCCCTAAGCCGGGCGGCCCCGCCGCCCATCCGATGATGATTTTTTTAAGAGAAGAGGTACTGAAATGAAAAAAGCAAAACGTTTTCTCACAGGCCTGTTGAGCGCCGCCCTGGCCCTCAGCCTGTGCGCCATGCCAGCAATGGCAGATGAAAATGAAGGTGGAGCAACAGCGACACCCACTGCAAATCCGGTTTGGACGGAAACGGAAGGCTCTATTACGATTCATAAGTATGAGTGGAACGGTGCAGAGGGAGGGACTGGAACCGGCGAGGCAGGAGACAAACTTCCTTCGAAAACCGTTGAGGGGGGCGAAGATGAAAAGCCTACTCCGTTGGCAGGTGCAACCTTTACCGTTTATCAGGTTAAGAATGAAGAAGACCTGAAAAAATATTATGATGGTAAAGATGTAGCTTGGCCTACAAGCTGGAAAGATTATGCAGAAAAAGATGCTACTACTGGCGGTTATAAACTGAATAGTAAGGCGTCTAGTGACCCGTCTGTAATTAAAGTCGGTTCGAAAACGACAGATGTCAATGGCATTGTTCAGTTTGGCAAAGTGCAGGAAGAAGTATTGCATTTGGGTCTTTACCTTGTGCTTGAAACCGAAACACCGGATTCTGTCAAGACTGCATGTGAGCCGTTCTTTGTCTCTGTTCCTATGACAAAAGTCTCGACTGATACTACTGGCGGTCTGACTGATTGGCTGTACGATGTTCATGTCTTCCCGAAAAACTCTACTGCATATGGTCAGGCTAATTTGCAGAAAATTGGTAAACAGAGCGGCAATAATACAGAAGTTACAACCATGCAGGGCTACAAGTTTAAGCTCTATAAGAAGAATGATGACGGAACATGGACTTGGATTGAGAAGAAGCCTGCAAATGGCGTAGATAATGCAGGCGAGTGGCTTGACGCAGCTAATAAAACGGGTGTCCTTACCACGGGTGATGATGGCAAAATCAGCGTTTCTGGTTTGACCAAAGGTGTATATGCCTTTGTGGAAACTGAAGTTAATGCAAACGATGGTTACATTTTGGATTCCGGCATTGCCTATGTTTTTAAGATCGATGAAAGTGGCGCTATGGTTGCAGCGACCGAAAATGATGTTAAAGGCGCGCAATTCCCTGAAACTAGTGTAAAGAGCTTTGACACTACTGCTTTTAGTGAAACAGAGGTTAAAGTAAAGAACTACAAGCCGGACTTCAAAAAGGAAATTAAAGGTAACAAGGATGCAGACTATGGCATTGGTGATGATGTTCCGTATACTCTGACTGTCAATGTTCCTGAAAACGTTGCAAAACTGAAGACTTTCACCGTATCTGATGAAATGAATAGCGACCAGCTGGTTGTTAATAGTGATATTGATGTTAAAGGAAAAGTTGGCGAAGCTGAAGAAACGACATTTAAAGAGGGTACTGAGTATACCCTGACGATAACGAATGCTGAGGGTAAGTCTGGCTTTACGATTGCATTTGCTACTGACAAGATTGCGGCATATGCAGGTGGAACCATTACCATTACCTATACCGCAAAGCTCCAGGACGGCGCTTCGGTTGGTGCAGTGGGCAATGTAAACAGTGCCGACCTGAAATACTCCAAGAAGACAAATATTACCACTACCGAAGAGGATCCTCCGTATGATATCCATGACGAAGCTGTTGTTTATACGTTCAAGACTGGCATCCTGAAAAAGGGTGATAATGACGAACTGCTGGATAATGTTGAATTTACCCTTTATAAAAAGTATAATGCCGAAACTGACACTACATATGAAGAAAATAATGTTAAAGCAGGTGTTGTGTTCAAGGGCGAGAGAAAGCCGTTCTTGGCGGATGCCGAAGCAAAGAAACTTGGCTTGAACGCAACAGAAGACCCGAATACGAAGTGGTTTGCTGTCATGGATTTGACGACAGGAAAGACAGGAGAAAAGGGTACGGCTGTTGCAAATGGTTTGCCGACTGGCGAGTATAAGCTGGTTGAAACCAAGACTCGCGAAGGCTATAACCTGTTGACTGGTCCGGTGGACGCAAACCTGACTCTGGACTACACCACCAAATGGGATGATACGAAAACCTTTGATAGCGATGGTAACCTGATTAAGCATGACTACAAAGTCACCGAGGTTAAGAATGGCGATACTCCGTACAGCTATGCAGAGATCGTCATCATCAACCGCAAGGGCTTTGACCTGCCCACCACCGGTGGTTTCGGCACCCTGCTGTTCAGCGGCATTGGTGTGCTGCTGGTTGTGGCCGGTGTTGGCGTGCTGCTGAGCCTGAAAAAGAAGAACCGCACCTGATGCACCTGCCGCAAGGCAAAACAATGTTACAATTCACCAATAGGGTATAGAGGGATAATCCATCATACACAGGGGGAGGGCCGGGTTTGGCCCTCCCCCTATGGTGGGTTATTGGGGAATAAATTTTTTGGGTGTACATGGCCGTTGTTCGGCTGATTTTTAGGCCCTGCGTGGGGAACCACCCCATGGGCGTTAGGTTTGTGGCGAGGAACCACCCCACGGGCGTTAGGTTTGCGGCGAGGAACCACCCCACGGGCGTTAGGCTTGTGGCGAGGAACCACCCCTCAGGCCGCTCCGCGTCCAGCGCAAACAGCGCCCCGTCCCCTCTGTCGCTTCGCGACATCTCCCCGCCCCGCGGGGAGTCACCCCTCAAGGGGAGCCACCGCAAACATAAGGTTAGATATTGGCTCCCCTAGAGGGGAGCTCCGGCGAAAGCCGGTGAGGGGTGGTTCCCCGTGCAGAACCTAAAAATAAATATGGCAAGGCCCGTCAACGGGCCGATGGCGAGCATCGGCCCCTACAAATGATTTGCAACGTTTGCGGCGCGGAGCGAGGTTTCTCCGCGGCGGGGTGAGGGCACCCCGCCCTACCGGTTGTTTTTATGTTTGCTGCCCATTATAAAATGCTCTGTAGGGAACGGTCTATCTCCGGCCTAAGAGCCGCCTTCGGCGGTTGGCCTCCGAAACGCGCCTGCGGGCGCAGTGACCGTTCCGGGGCATTGTTGTATATGCCATAATGGGATTTGCGGCAAACCCCGTCAAACGGGCCGATGGCGAGCATCGGCCCCTACAAATGATTTGCAACGTTTGCGCCGCGGTCCACCACAATGATTCATTATTCTTTATTATTTATTCTTTTGCCTACTTCCAATTCCTAATTTCTAATTTCTAATTGCATCAGTTCCCAACTTCAACCCTCTCACGGAAAGGTTCGCGGTGACGCTATGGATACCACAACAAAACTAAAAGTCGGCTTTGCGGCCTTGATGATCCTGTCCGGCATTGGGGTGGCATCGTACCCGGTTATCAGCAACGCGGTGGCGCAGCGCCACGCCAGCGAAGCGATCCAAAATTACGATGATACCGTAAAAAGCATGGATACCGAAAAACTGGACGCCGCCAAGGAGGCCGCCCGCCGCTATAACCAGCAGCTGGACAGCGCCGTGGAGCGCGATGCCGCAGGCGAAGCGGAGGATACCGGCACCAGCTATGTGGACCTTGTGGATGTGGGCGAAAGCCTGGGGTATATCACCATCCCGAAAATTGACGTCAACCTGCCCATTTACGAAGGCACCAGCGATGATGTGCTGCAAAAGGGCGTCGGCCATCTGGAAGGCTCCAGCTACCCCCTTGGCGGCGAAAGCACCCACAGCGTGCTGACCGGTCACCGCGGCCTGCCTGAAGCCGTGCTGTTCACCGACCTGGACAAGCTGGAAGAGGGCGACTGTTTCTACCTGCATATTCTGGATGAAACGCTGGCGTACCAGGTGGACCAAATCAAAGTGGTGGAACCGGAGCACACCGAGGATCTGGAAATCACCGCGGGGCAGGATTACTGCACCCTTGTTACCTGCACGCCGTATGCCATCAACACCCACCGCATGCTTGTGCGCGGCACCCGCATCCCTTATAATGGAGAGGAAGAAACCAACACCCCGCAGGCCGTGCAGTATCAGGCGCTGCGCACCGGAACGGTGGTCAAGCGCGTGGTGGATGCCTGGCCGTGGATCGCGGTAACGGGCAGCATTGTGATCGGCGGCGAAGCGCTGCTGCTGCTTTTGCTGCTGCACCGCTGCAAAAAGCGCGAGGAGGATGACTGATGGGACGGCTGATTGCTAAAATTCTGGCCTGGCTGGCCATTTTGCTGGGGTTGGCGCTGTTGATACAGCCCACCGCCGCCCAGTGGTGGACCAGCACCCGAAACGCCAAAACCGCTGCGCAGTTTGCGGCCCGCGCCGAAGCCCAGCCCACCGCCCCCGCGGCGGAGGAAACCACAGCCGAACCCCCGGAGCCGGAACGCGCCTACCCTGAACTGTACGCCGCGATGCAGGACTATAACGCGGAAATTTACGCCGGGGGCCAAAGCGGCCTGACCGACCCGTTCGCCTATGAGGAAGCCCCGCTGGACCTTGCTGCCTATGGCTATGACGATGATGTGCTGGCTGTGCTGTGGATCCCGCGCCTGAACCTGGAGCTGCCCGTTTATCTGGGCGCCAGCCGCGAAAACCTGGCCAAAGGCGCGGCGCTGCTGGGCCAGACCTCGATGCCGCTGGGCGGCGAAAACACCAACACCGTGATTGCCGCCCACCGCGGCTATTATGGCGCGGAAATGCTGCGCAACGTGCAGCAGATCCAGGTGGGGGACAAGATCCAGCTGACCACCCCGTGGGAAACGCTGATTTACCGCGTGAGCGAGCTGAAAATTATTGACCCCAGCGATATCAACGCCGTGCTGATCCAGCCGGGGCGGGACCTGCTGACCCTTTCCACCTGCCACCCCTACACCCGCAACAGCCAGCGCTACCTGGTAATTGCGGAGCACGACACCGCCGCCGCGGACACCACCAAAGAGGAGGATCTGCAGGAAAGCGCCGCTACCTGGGACGAAACGCCGCGCCAGGTGACCGTGGAGGATGCCGGCGGCAGCTCCATTGCCGAAGTGGCCCCCCAGGCCCTGACCCCATTGCCGGGGGAGGGCAGCGCGGAATCCGAGGGGAGCGCGATCTCCAATACCATGATCTGGCTGGAAAACAACGCACTGTGGGCCGGGCTGGTGGTTATTGCCGCCGCCGTTGGCATTATGGTGATATGGAAAAAACACCGGGAGGATTAACCATGCAGTACACACAGCAGGCCGCCGCCGTTACGGCCGAAGTAAACAAGGCCGTGCAGGGCAAACAGCAAACGGTAAACACCATCTGGATGGCCATGCTGGCGGGCGGCCATGTGCTGATTGAGGATATTCCCGGCGTGGGCAAAACCACGCTGGCGCTGGCCTTTGCCCGCGCGCTGGACCTGAAAGAAAGCCGCGTGCAGTTTACGCCGGATGTTCTGCCGTCCGATTTGGTGGGGTTTTCGGTTTACCAGAAAGAGACCGGCAAGTTTGTGTACCACGCCGGTGCGGTGATGTGCAACCTGTTTTTGGGCGATGAGATCAACCGTACCTCCTCCCGCACGCAGTCGGCTTTGTTGGAAGTGATGGAAGAAGGCACGGTGACGGTGGACGGCGCCACCCGCCCGGTGCCCGCACCCTTTACCGTAATTGCAACCCAGAACCCCATCGGCGCCGCCGGCACGCAGATGCTGCCGCAGTCTCAGCTGGACCGTTTCATGGTCTGCGCCGTAATGGGCTACCCCGATGAGGAAGCGGAGCTGGCAATTTTGGCCGGGCAGAGCAAAGGCCGCCTGCTGGACCGTGTGCGCCCCGTTGCCGGTCAGGCGGATCTGCTTGCCATGCAGCAGGAGGTCAGCACGGTATTTGTGCATGAGCTGATGTACCGCTACATTGTGGCGCTGGCTCAGGCCAGCCGCAAGGACCCGCGCCTGGCCGTGGGGTTAAGCCCCCGTGCCACCCTGGCGCTGGCCAGCATGACGCGCGCGGCGGCGTACCTGGCGGGGCGGGATTTTGTTGCCCCGCAGGATGTGACCGCTGTGTTTGATGCGGTTGCCCGCCACCGTCTGGTGCTGAACGACCAGGCCCGCGCAGGCGGCGAAACGGTGGACAGCGTAATGCAGGACCTGCTGCGCACCGTGCCGCGCCCCCGCCCCGAAAAGGCTGACCGCCATGGCAGGTAAGCTGGGCCGGGCGCTGGTGCTTTTGGTGCTGCTGGCTGCGGCGCTCATCACCCAGGCACCGCTGGCGGTGTTCCTGTTAGCGTTTGCGCTGGTGCTTCTGGTGCTGCTGCGGCTGGACGCCGCCTATCTGCGCAGGCAGGTAACGGCAGAGCTGCTGGTGCCGGACAAACCCGTGATACAGGGCGAAGATTTTACCCTGACGGTTCGGCTGCGCAACCGCAGCCGGTTGCCCATCCCTGCGCTTGTGGTGCTGCTGAACGCCGCCGATGAATGGGGCGGGGGGCAGATCACCCTGCGCTGCGCCGCCATGTTGGGTGGCAGAGAGAGCGCCGAACAGCGCATTACCTTAAACGCAGGCAAAAGCGGCGTGTGGAGCATTGCGGTGCGGGGCATCACCCTGCGGGATCACCTGGGGGTGTTCACCGCGGCATGCCCGGCTGCCGCGCAAAGCCGGAGCATCTGTGTGCTGCCCGCTGCCGCGGCTGGCAAAGCCAAAGCGGAAACCGCCCCCGATGAGGACGGCGACGAAGCCGACACCCGCGCCGCCTTGGGCGGCAGCTATGAGCTGCGGGAGTACCGGGACGGGGATACCCTCAAGCAGATACACTGGAAGCTGAGCGCCAAGCTGGACCGCCTGATGGTGCGCGAACCGCTGACCGCCCTGCGCGCTGCCCTGACCCCCGGTGGGGACCTGGACGGAGCGGAGGAATGGGGAAATTTTCCCCAACAGGCGGCGAAGCACCGCAAAAACCCGCCCAAGCGCAAAAAAGAACGTACTGCCCTGAGCCGGCGCGGCGCTGCCGACCCCGGCAGCGGGCTGAAGTTTGTGGACCGTGTGCTGGTGAGCACCCAGCGCCCCGCAGCGCACCCCGCGTTGTGGCTGGCGGCGGATGCCGCGCTGCTGCTGGCGCTCACCTTTGGTTTGCTGCTGGTGCTTTCCACCGGGTTCAGCATTGCGGTGCCGCTGTGGGTGTGGCCCGCGGCAGCCGCTTTCTGCGCCGGGTGGGCGCTGTTCCTGCGTGCGCCGCAAGCCCTGCGCCGCTGGGGGCTGCTGGCGGGGGTGATTGTGTATCTTGTGGTGTTGTTCATTTGCCAGCGGAACTTTTTGGCCGGGGCGCAGCAGTGCGCCGGGAACATTGCCCAAAGCCTGAACGCCCGCCTTGGCAGCGCGCTGCCGGTGGCCCAGGGCGGCAGTGCGGCGCAGCTGGGGCTGTTTTTGCTGCTGGCCGCCTTGCCCGTTACCGGGGCGCTGGCCGCTGCGGCCCTGCGCCGTGCGGATGCCCTGCTGCTGGATCTAATGCTGCTGCCCGTTGTTGTGCTGCTGGCGCTGGCCGGGGCCGCGCCTGCTGTGCCTGCCTGCCTGCTGCTGTTGGCCGGTTGGATGGGGGCGTGGGCGGCTTCCTGCTCGGTGCAGCGGCGGGCCTTGTGGGGCAGGCGCAATACCGAAAACTACCGCCAGAACCTTTGCCGCCATTATAACATCCAAAAGTTTGCCGCGCTGGCGGCGGGCGGGCTTTGCCTTGCGCTGGCGCTGCCTTGTTGGTGGCTGCTGCGCCCGGCGCTGGGGGTTCCCCTTGGCTGGCTGCAGCCCGCGGCCCAGCGGGTGGAATCCGCCGCGCTGAGCACCGCCATTACCTGGCTGCCGCGGGTCAGCGGCGGCAGGCTGAACATTCAGGTAGAAGCCGCCGCCGGTGGTGTGGCGGATGGCGCCTTGAACCAGGGCGGGGGTATCCAGGTCAGCGGAGTGACGGATCTGGCCCTGACCGCCAGCGACAAACCCGAAGAAACCGTATACCTGCGGGGATTTATCGGCGGCAGTTATGACGGCACCACCTGGCAGGCCCCTGATGCCGATGCCTTTGACAGCGCCGCTATGAACTGGAAAACTGAGGATAACGCCCGGCTGACCATTGCAAGCCTGCCGTTTTTGCGCACCGCCTATGACGGCACCGCCCAGCCCCAGACGCTGACGGTGGAGCGCATCCACGCCGATACCCAGTACACCTATGCACCGTACAACGCCTACTGGGGTGATTATTACACCATCCAGGGCGATGGCGCCGCCGCGGGCCAGACCGCGCAGGACGATGTGTTCCTGTATTACCCGCGGGATACCGCCCAAACCCAGCTGGAAGCCCGCGCCGATGCCGACCCCAGCGTGCTGGACCGGATGGAAGCATCCTATGCCGCTTACGCCGCCAGCCGCTACACCGCCGTGCCGGACGGCTATGACGAGCTGCAAACCCTGTGCGATGAAGCCAAAAAGGACCAGAAGCTGACCGAAGCTGCGGACATTGGCGATTACATCCGCGCCTATCTAAACACCAACTACCAGTATAACGCCAGCGCTCCCCAGCCGCCGGAGGGGGCCGACCCCATCCGTTACTTTTTAACGGAATCCAAACAGGGGTACAGTGTGCAGTTTGCTTCGGCGGCGGTGGTTATGTTCCGCATGTTCGGGCTGCCTGCGCGCTATGTGGTGGGCTATGCCGCGCCGCAAAGCCTGTTTACCCAACAGGAGGACGGCAGCTGGCACGCCATTTTGCAGGACGATAACGCCCACGCCTGGGCGGAGGTGTACATTTCCGGCCAGGGCTGGACCCCCATGGAGATGACCCCCGGCGTGCTGGTCAGCGCCCAACAGGCCGACCTGCGCACCGACCCGCTGCCCGAAACTCAAGGTCAAGACACCGCCCCCGCAGCAGGGGAGAGCAGCGCAAACGAACCCGCAGCCACCATCGTGCCCCGCAGCAGGCTGGTTTTGGCGGCGTTGCTGGGGGGGTGCCTGTTGGCTGCTGTGGTGCTGCTGGTGCTGGCCCGCCGCCATGCCATGGGATATGGCCGGGGCAGCTGCAACGCGCGGGTGCTGGCCGTGTTTGGCAGCATCTACCGCCTTTTGGTGCGTCGCGGCCTGCCGCCGGATACACCATCCGATGCGCCGGAATTTGCCGCATTTTTGCAAAGTTGTGTCCCCGCTCTTGAACCCCAGGATGCCGAAGCTCTGCTGGCATTGGCTCAAGCCGCCCAATTTGGCGCAGGTACGATGACTGAGCAGGATACGGACAAAATGAGAAAACTTTACCAGGTTATAAAACACACTGGAAAACGGAAACAGAGCCAGAAATCGGTTGAAAAGCAGAGCCAGGAATGATATAATGACCCCGTACTGGGGTAGCGTGTTCTTTGCTTTCTTTGCACAGGGGGCTACCATGATCCAGGAGAATGTGGTATAATATGTTAAGTCCATTAACCAAGTAGGGAATGGCCGGGGTGGGGGACTGGTTTTTGGAACAGTACCCTGGGAACTGCCCGTGGGGCAGAAAACCGGCAAGGACAGAAAGAAGATCTTATAGAAGCAAACGTTAACAGGAGTAAACCCATGCCGCGCCGTAAACAGACAGAAGGAGAAAAAAAAATTGACATCAGCCAGATGGCTGAAGACCTTGGCGTGTCCAAGACCACGGTATCCCGTGCCCTTTCGGGCAATGGCCGTGTCAGCGAAGCGACCCGCGCCCGCGTGGTCCAGTACGCCAAAGAGAAAAACTATGTGCCCAATATGCTGGCACGTGGGTTGGTAACCCAGCAGTCTTATAATATCTCACTGGTGTTCTCGCGCCAGTTCGGCAACCTTGCCGCACCATTTTTGCGCAAAACCGTCAGCGCCGTGTACGATATTGCCACCCGCAATGATTATGATGTGCTGATGACGATGGTGGGCGAGCAGGAAACAAGCCCGATGCAGCGTCTACTGGTCAACCGCAAGATTGATGGCGTGATTCTGGCCCGCACGCTGGAGCGTGATCCGCTGATCCCCATGCTGCAAAAAAGCGGCATCCCCTTTGTTGCCATTGGCCGCCCGGCTGACCAGGATGTCATCTCGGTGGACCATGATCAGGTGGGCGGCTGCCGTGAGCTGGTCAGCCTGCTGCTGATGAAGGGCCTGCACCGCATTGCTTTGCTGGGCGGATCCATGCTGTACACCGTCAACCAGTCCCGCCTGGAAGGCTATAAGCAGGCGCATGACCGCGCCTGCTGCAAGATTGATGAGAGCCTGCTGTTTTTGGAGCTGGAAAGCGACGATCTACGCACCAGCGCTGTGGAGCTCGCGGTACAGCGTGGGGCGGACTGCATCCTGTGCATGGATGACCAGGTTGCCCAGCTGGCTTTGAACACCCTGAGACAGCTGAACCTGCGCGTGCCGCAGGATATCCGTCTTGCCTCCCTGTATGACGACGAAGCGCTGCAGGGGTGTACGCCACAGATCACGGCAGTCTCTTTTGATGCCGAACAGCTGGGCCGCCGTACCGCACAGCAGCTGCTTTCCCTCATCCGCCATCAGCCGGTGGAAACCCGCACCCTGCTGGGGTACCAGGTGGGGTTGCGTTTATCGACCCAGACCTGAGAGAAAAGTAGATAATTATAAGGCAACACCGCACAATTCCCGCCTTACGGCTTAAGCACCGCTCCGGCGGCTGCGGCACGGCATCTGCGTTGCCAAAATGCTCGATAATACACAAAGTATTATC
>ENA-OUPA01001282-OUPA01001282.1-human-gut-metagenome-genome-assembly--contig:-NODE-1282-length-10850-cov-63.7754_pt1 | contig 10850 bp, 12 predicted proteins | sample MGYA00237939_ERZ548770 | MGnify/ENA primary metagenome ERZ548770 (study PRJEB26490, sample SAMN05356877) | human gut metagenome | biome: terrestrial biome; feature: human-associated habitat; material...
GGAAGAGGCGGGGCATGCCCCGCCTCTTACACCACATCTCTGCGCGCTACCCCACATTCAAGTTGACTGTCGATTTTCCGAAACAACTTGTTCTGGATAACATTTTTCTAAGCCCCTCCAAGGTGAAACTGAAACCTTTTCGCGACCAAAACACTAGCTCGCGCGACCGTTTTTCAGACCGCGCGACTACATCCTCGCCCAATCGATGAAAATCTCCTCACGAAGCCGCCGTTCGAGTCCCTGCTGCCGCGGCGTCTTGTCTTTCAACGACGCATCGAGATAGGACATGATGAGCTTCATCACCACGCGGAAGGCATCGGAGTCGACCAGCTGGCCATAGGTCAGCAGAACGACGGGATATCCCATCGCTTGCAAGGCCGTCGTTCGATCGGAGTCCGAGATCTTTGATTCTATGGATCCGTGAATGGATTTTCCTTGACATTCAACCAGGCACTCTCGGCTGCCGTCCTTATTTGACAGCAAGATGTCGGCATAGCGCCTATCAAGCCCCGAAATCAGGCGGGCACTGCGCGTCAAGCGAATCTCAACGTTATTGGTAAGGTGCAGCCCTTCGCCGCCGCGCAACCTCGTAAGGCCAAACAGCATCGAAGCCTGGACCTCGAGCGGCGATGCCGCCACTCCCGTAATGCATTTCGCGGCACGTGTGAACGATTTTGCACCGCGAAGCCCTCGGATCTTATCGACGTACTCTGCAAGTTCAGAGAGTTCGATCAAGGGAGGTCGTTTCCATATGTCCGTTGGATTCCCGGCGGCATCCTTTACGTTTTCCCAGCCCAACCGTGCGTCACCCCACTGGTCCCCATATGCCTGCACAAGTGCCGACTTTACCTGAGGCGCAATCTTGCACACGGCAAAGGTGCCACACATCTCATACATGCACATGACCAGACGCTCGTTTGAGACCGAAGAAGCCAGAGTCAGCAGGGAAAAGAGCGGAGAGGCAACGTCGAGGCCAAACTCCGTCTGCTGCACGGAGCCAAACGGCCTCGCCCCGTTCCAAACATGCCTGACAATGCGATCGCCCTTTCGCCCGCAGCCACCCTGCGCCAACACATGTAACGGGGTACGCAGGAAATGCGTGACGAGCGGATGCTCGCAAAGGCGCTCCCTGCGCGGATCGTCCACAGATTCGGGCAGGTCCGGCATTATTGCCAAGACCTGTGGAGGTATCCGGTGATACCGAAAGGCAGATATGTCGCACAGCATGTCGTCCATGAAGGGTACGTACCCGCTGCGTCGCTTGTGAACCCGCTCGGACGGCAAACGCGCTGGCTCGGCCTGCGAACGGTAAATACTGCCACGCCCACGTCGCGGATCTCTCGAGAGGCTTACAATCGGTTTTGAAAGCAAACAGATTGTGAGGTTGCATATGGTTGATAGGGACTTTGCCTGGCGGCTTGTGCAGGAGCTTGTGCGGATCGATAGCTCGGATCCCGGTGCGTATGAGGACGAGATTGAACGGTATATCAAAGAGCTGATCGAGTCGCAGATCGCGGGTCTCGATCGCTCGGTGCTGGATGCGGTGCGAATCGAGGAGCTTGAGGTGCTTCCCGGGCGCCGCAACCTTATGGTCACCGTGCCCGGCTTGAGCGACGAGCCACGGCTCGTCTACATCTGCCACATGGATACCGTTACTTTGGGCGACGGGTGGGATGCGGGCATCCCGCCGCTCGGGGCGACCGTGCGCGACGGCAAGCTCTACGGCCGCGGCGCCTGCGACATGAAGGGCGGCCTGGCCTGCGCCATTGCCGCACTGGTCCATACGCTCGAGCGCGTGGCGGTGCGTGGCGAGCTGCCTCGACGCGGCTTTTCGCTCATCTGCTCGGTCGACGAGGAAGACTTTATGCGCGGCTCCGAGGCAGCCATTGATGCCGGCTGGGTCGGTTCGCGCGAATGGGTACTGGACACCGAGCCCACCGACGGGCAGATTCAGGTGGCGCACAAGGGGCGCACGTGGTTCGAGATCGAGATGACCGGCGTGACGGCGCACGCAAGCCAGCCATGGAAGGGCGCGGATGCCGTCGCCGCCATGGCCGAGGTCGTGTGCTCGCTTCGCCATGCGTTTGCGGAGCTGCCCGTGCATGATGAGCTAGGGCCTTCGACTATCACGTTTGGCGAGATCGAGGGCGGGTATCGCCCCTATGTGGTGCCCGACCACGCCAAAGTCTGGGTCGACATGCGCCTAACGCCGCCGACCGACACGGCAGCCGTGACTCGCATGGTCGAGCAGGCCATTGCCGCAGCGGAGGCGGCGGTTCCCGGTTGCCATGGCAGTTACACCGTGACGGGCGACCGCCCCGCCATCGAGCGCGACCCGGGCTCTCCCCTTCTGGCAGCGCTCAAGCACGCGGCAGATGGCGTGACGGGCGCGGACACGGCCGTCGGCTTCTTTACCGGATACACCGACACCGCCGTTATTGCCGGCAAGACGGGCAACCGCAACTGTATGAGTTACGGTCCCGGCTCGTTGGCGCTCGCGCACAAGCCCAACGAGTACGTGCCCCACGCCGATATCGCTCGCTGCCAGAACGTGCTGGTCGCACTCGCCGACAACACACTCTGGGACGCGGACAGCCAAGTTGGGGCATAATAAGCCGCGAACAAACCGACTCACACGTTAGGACCGCCCATGAAAGCACTTCCGTTTCCCTGCATCCGCCCGGCTCAGGACCGCGTGCTCGAGGCGCTGCCTGCGATGGGCGGCATCCTGAGCGGTAACGATTCTCTGCGCGGCGCGATTGCCGATGGCCTGATGCTCAAGGATCCGGGCGCGGCGTATTACGTGTACGAATGCTCGGGAGAGCCGGGGCGCGTGACGGGCGTCGTGGCGATTTGCCCGATTGGCGCGCTTGCGGGCGGCGAGGGCGATGCCAGCGCCGACGTGGCCGCCGCGTGTGCGATCGCCGAGCTCAAAGTTCAGCCCCGTCCCGTGTCGCTCGCCTACGAGGCATCGCCCGTTATGGATATCATCCTGGGTGCCGCCAAAGAGGGCGCCTCACTCTACGCCGTCACCGACCCTGCCGGCATTACGCACCGCGTGTGGGAGGTCAAGCGCGAGGACGCCGTCGGGGCCATCCGCGCCATGCTCGATCAGGCGCCCGAGCCGGCGCTGGCAGATGACCCCACCTACGCCGCCGCTCTGACCGGAGCGTCGCAGCTCCTAGCCGACGAGGCCCGCGCCGACGGCACATATACGGGCAAGGAGCCGTTCAACTTCACCGTGGCCGCGCTCTTCCCTGCCGCGCAGGTCAGCGGCGCCGCACCGCAGGTCCCGACGGGCCTGCTCACCCACCAAGTCGCGCGGTTCTAGAGGGCTCAAGCGCTCAGTACAAAACTCGGCACCCAAACGAACAAGGGGCGGGGATGCAATGCCAACGCATGCATCCCCGCCCCCTTCGCATCGAGCAAGTATGACGGCGACCCATGCACCGCGCTCGCGCTACCCGCGCTGCGGGCCCGCTGCCGCCACGAGCGGCTCCAACCCCAGCTCGCGCGCATAGTCTTCCTGCGTAAAGATCTCGACCAGTTCAAACATATCCGTCGCATCGTCAAACGCAAAATGCAGCACGGAGCAATTGCCCGGCACGCGGTCGCGCTCATCTGCCGCCGCGCCCTTCACGTGGTCCATAAACTCTTTGATGGCCGACCCGTGGCTCACCGCCAGCACGCACGTATGGTCCGGACGCTGCATGAGCTCGGTTAGCGTCGCGACCATGCGCTCGCGCACCTGCATCTGACCCTCGCCGCCAAACTGGCGATAGAAGTCGCGCCACGGGCGCTCGGGCATCAGCATCACGCGCTCGGCCTCAAAGTCGCCAAAGAACCACTCGCGCAGGCCGTCCAGGCGCTCGTACGCCAGACCCGGCCACAGATTGGCGATGGTCTGCTCGGTGCGATGTAGCGTGGAGGTGTAGGCGTGATCGGGCTCAATGCCGCGCGCACGCAAGAACATGCCGGCGCGCGCCGCTTGGCCGCAACCAAGCTGCGTGAGCGGCGAGTCGCTCCAGCCCTGAATAATGCGCTTGAGGTTAAATATTGTCTGCCCGTGACGGACCAGATACAGGTCTTTATTCATAGGGGTCCTTTCGTTCGTTACCAATCAAGGAGCGAAAACGCCCCGTCGCGATAGCCAAAATGAAGCACGGCACCGTTGTCGGGCATCTCTCCCCCGCCGGCCACATACTCAAGAAACTCCCGGCAGGCAGAGCCGTGGGAGACTACCAGCACACAGTTATGCTGCGGCCGGTCCATGATACGGGACAGCGCCGCGACCATGCGCGACCGAAGTTGCGCTTCCGACTCGCCACCAAAGGCAACCGGATAATCGTCCAAGGGCTGCGGCGGCATCTCGCGGTTTGATGTACCCTCCAGCGAGCCCAAATGCCACTCACGCAGGTCGTCGACCAGCTCTATGGAACAGCCTTCGCCAGCAATAAGCTCTGCCGTATGCCGCGCCCGGCCCAGCGGAGAGGAATACACGTGATCGAAGGTCACGCCACGCACCTCAAACGCCGTGCGCGTCGCAAGCGCCTGCTCGCGCCCACGCGCCGTCAACGGCGAATCATGCCAGCCCTGCAAAATGTTCCGCACATTGAACTCAGTCTGCCCATGCCGCACCAAATACAGATCGGCCACATGCCCTCCCCTCGAACCACCGCAATGGGGACAGGCACCTTTGTGGTGGTTTTACAGCCATCGAACCGCGCCGCACAACTACACCAGCACGTCGGCCAGCGGGCGCTTGGGTACGTGGTGCACCTGCGCCTCGTCGCGCCAGTAATTAATTGAGCCGTCGGGGTTGGAATCGATCGCATCGATCACCTGTGTCTCGGCCGGAACGCCAAACGCCATGATCAGCTTGAGCTCATACTTGTCGTTATCGAGCCCCATGGCATCGATCGCGTGGGGCGTAAAGGCCTTGAACATGCAGGCTGCCACCTCGGGCGTGGCGCTGCGGGCGGCGAGCATCATCGTCTGCGCGGCAATGCCCGTGTCGACCTCAGTAATGGGAGCGGCGGGCTTGCCCGGAACGGCGCGCTCGGCAAGAATCGCGATGTAGCCGGTCGGGCGCTCGCCCTCGGCAGGACCCGACCAGTCCTTAAGCGCGCCGGCCCATGCAAGCTCGTCAAACACGCGAGCGCAGTCCTCTGCACCGCTTACCACATGAAAACGCAGACGCTGAGCATTAGCGCCGCAGGGAGCCAGGTGCGCCAGTTCCGCCAGCTCGAGCAAAAACTCGCGCGGCACGCGCATGGACTCGTCAAAACGGCGGCACGTACGGGCACGACGGACCAGCGCATCAAACGCGTCCAAGCCGAGCTTTTCGCAACCCTGCTTTGCCATCGACTCAGCGCTTACCGGCGCTGCGGGAACTGCTTCGTTCATAGGGACCCCCAATTTCGGGCAATTGTTCTTAGGAAAATCTAACCTAAAACGTAGGCAATAACGAACAGGGCTGCAATGTTCTACATCTGTTGAATAGAAAATCGCGACGTGGGGAACAACGGAAACAATTCGGGACCTTTGGGTTACGTTTCGCCCTCCCCGACCCATGCGCCAGCGCCTTTAGGCGATACTGGTTGTAACGATCAAGGCTTACGCCGCACGGAAAGGAGACATTATGGGCATCTTTAAGAACGATGACCAAAAATCGAGCCAGTTTGGATTTGACGAGAAAAGCATGGCAGGCAAGGCCGTCAAGGCCGTGCGCTGGATTTACGCCATCACGGGCGTCTTGGCGCTCGTCGCCGGCATCGCACTGCTGTTTGCGCCCGCCAAGTCCCTCGTCTTCCTAACGACCGTCTTGGGCTTCTACTTTGTGATCACGGCCGCGATCAGGCTGTTTACCGCTGTTTTCGAGCCACTGCTGCCCACCGGCTGGCGCGTGACGAGCATCATCTCCAACTTACTCATTATCTTGGGCGGCGTCATAATCCTGCGCAACCAGGCCTTCTCGACCGCGACGCTCACCACGATGGTGGTTATCGTGGCCGGCTTTGGCTGGATCGTCGAAGGTGTCATGTCCATTCTGGAGTCCGAGCTTTCGTCCAACCGTGCCCTCGCCATCCTGAGCGGCGCGCTCTCCATCATCGCCGGCATGTTCGTGTTTATCTATCCGCTGTGGTCGGCCAAGATGCTCGTCATCTTTAGCGGCGCCGCACTGCTGGTGTTTGGCGTAACGCTGATTGTTCGCGCTATTCAATTTGGCAAACTGGTGCACTAGATGCCGCGAACGCTCTTTATTGATGCAGACGCCTGCCCGGTCACGCGCGAGTCGATTGACTGCGCGCGGCGGGCGGGCGTCGCCGTCGTTATCGCCGGCAACAGCACACAGAACCTGGAACGCCACATTCGCCGCGACGATCCGCGCGACGTCGAGCATGCGCGACGCGGATTTTGGGTCACGACGCTCGATGTGAGCGTGGGCGCCGACAGCGCCGACTTTGCCATTGTCGAACGCCTGCAGGCGGGCGACGTAGTCGTGACGCAGGACATTGGCTTGGCGAGCATGGTGCTCGGGCGCGATGCCGCCGCCATCGGCGTACGCGGGCGCGTCTACGATAAGGCGACCATCGACATGCAACTGTTTATTCGCCACGAGGAAAAGAAGGTGCGCCGCGCCGGCGGTCGCACTCGCGGTCCGGCGGCATTTACCAGCGAAGACCGGGCCCGCTTTAAGCGCAACCTCACCGAGCTGCTGCGCTAACCAAGGTAGATTTTCGGGACATGCCTAATAATCTACCTTTTTGTTTTGCCGATTGACGCGCATCCAACGCCCAGGTCATGGCGGTGGAATTTATGGCATGTCCTAGTTTTACGGCATGCCCCAAACATCCACTTAGAACCCAAAGGCGGAAAGGATAAGGCCCCAGCCAGCGCCGATGACGTACATCATGATCAGGAATACGACATTTTCGCGGGCGCTGCGGTTGGTGCGGAACAGCACCAGATAACCCACGCCGGCGGAAATGAGCGTGCCGGCGAGCATCGGCGCCAGTTGCAGCGCGCCTTCCAGATACAGCTGTGTAATGACCACGCTCGCCGAGCAATTGGGAATCAGCCCGACAAGCGCCGAACCCAGGACAGCGAGTATCTCGTTGCCGCGCAGGAACTGCTCGATCGCGGACTCGCCGAACGTCTCGAGCACGGCGACCAGAATCAGCGTCACCAGAAAAATGAATACCGAGACCTGCACGGTGTGCGAGATCGCGCTGCGGATGATCGACAGGACAGGCGTCCCTTCGTGGGAGTGGGAGTGACCGTGACCATCATGGTGTTCATGTTCGCCCTCATGACCGTGATCGTGGCCATGTCCGTGTTCGTGCTCGTCCTCGTCTTCATCGCAACCGCAATGGTCGCGCTCGCACAACTCGTGGATGTGGTCGGCGCTCACGCCCGCCTCGGCCACCTCGTCGATGATGTCACCGCCGCTGTGGTCGTCATGCGCGCAGTTAACGTGCGCCGGATTGACAGTGGTCCCCAACACGGTACGACGAATCGCCGCATGCGCGCGGGCGTTGCGACGCAGACCGCGAATGGCGGCATCTACAATAAAGCCCGTGACCAGTGCGATAAGCGCTTTCGAAGCCAAAAGCATCGCCATAGTCTGCACGGGAACCTGCTCGGCAAGTAGCAGCGGCAGCATCTCGTCGGAGGTCGAAAGGAACACCGCCACCAACGTGCCCAAGGTCACGACACGGCCGGCGTACAGCGTTGCTGCCATGGCCGAAAATCCGCACTGCGGCACAATGCCCAGCAGCGAGCCAACCACGGGACCCGCAGCGCCGGCGCGCTTGATAGCGCCGTTGACGCGGTCGCCCGCAACGTGCTCAAGTGTCTCGAGAGCAAGATACGTCACCAACAAAAACGGCACCAGCGACAGCGTGTCCTTGCCGGCGTCGAGCAGAATATCAATCAGTAAATCCATGACGGATGGAACCTTTCGTGTCTTTCGGCAGCATTGTAAAAGTCCTAGCGGTCAACTAGGGTATTGTAGTTGTCCCGGGCGCGGTGCCAATAGTTGCCCATGGTAAACTATCATCTCGCCACAACTCAGTAACCCCGAGCCGCGCGACGCGGCCCGTCCAAGGAGCAGCCTATGAACGTTTCGCAAGCACTTGAATACGAGCGCCAGCCGTTTATTCCCATGTTTATCTATGGCGACCACGGTGCCATGGAGTCCGAACGCCAGAAGGGCGAAGAGGCCCTCAAGGTGCTCGAGACCGAGTATTTTACTGCCGAGGACGACCCCGGCTTCGACTTTGCCACCGTGCGCGACCTGGCCGACCGCAACCGCGACCTTTGCGACCAGATTGGGGAGGCACGCCTGCGCAATGTGACGCCCGCGACGCTCTCGCGCGGCCTGTCCGACGCCGACACCTGCGCCGCCATCGGCAAAATGCAAAAGCGCACCGCCGCGTCCGTTATGCGCGAGATCCGCGGTGACTGCGACGCGCTCGGCGTGGCCTACGCCCGCAAGCCCATCCAGGGCACCGTGCTCGGTGTCGACATCGAGACCACCGGCCGTGCACCCGAACGCGGTTATATCATCAACGTCGGCTGGGAGATCATGGAACTCACCAGCGACGCCATCCCGCACGACGCCGAGGCGCACTACTGTGGCCTGCCCGACATCTACCGCGGCGAGGATGTACCGCTGTCGAATATCCACCACATCACCTGGAACGACATCGACGGCAAAAAGCCGTTCCGCGAGAACAAGGAACTGCAGAAGCAGCTGCTCAAGCTCATGAAGAAGTACCCGTACATGGCACACAACGCCGCGTTTGAGGACAGCTGGTTCAAGATCCACCTGGACGGCTACGCCGAGGCACGCCGCGCGGGTAAGATCATCGTCATCGACTCGCGCCAGATCTGCCGCAGCCTGGACGCCGACGTGCGCTCGCTCCCCCGCGAGTCCGCCCCCGCCGCGCTCGAGAACTGGGCACGCCGTCGCGGCACCCTCGCGCCCGACGCCAACGAGCAGCATCTGGGTCTGGACGACACCGACCTCATGCTCCGCACGGTACAGGCCGAATTCAACCTCAAGAACCTATTCGCGAAATAGCAACGCCTGCGACAAACACTGCTTGCTCACGAGCGGCCTCGCAGCGGGAAACACCGCAGCGGGGCCGCCCTACGTTCCACAGATAGATCTGCCATCACAAATTCTGAACCCTCATTTTGAACGATTTCGGCCAATTCCCGACACGTAATTCGTTGTCGGATGGCGATGCATCGATATCAAATGTGCAGCAATTGAGTTTTTATATGCTATAGCTAAGCTGCGATAACATTGATTTTAGGCGTGCCAACCCATAATTGCGTCAAGCTTTTGGACAGCATTTGGTTAGGCCCCTAAAACGACTTTCCCACTCAGCGCCATCAACACGGCATTAGCTGACACGATATATACCATGAGTATCGTATTGTCACATACCACTGCAAAAGCGGTCTACCAGGCCGCGCATTCGGCGTCTGCGAAAGACACCGAGCCCTGTAACCCTGCCGCGATTTACGGATCATGTCCCACCGGAACGCTCCTTGACGCAGCCGCAGAATGGCTCACCAAACACGATGTTTCCCTTGACGCAAATGATTGCCTCGAAGTAATGGTGTTTGATCGCAGGAATGCGCGCTATGCAATGAACTGTCAATGCCACGTTTCGTCAAAACGATTCTCGAGCTCACGCTTTATAGAGCTCAAAGATGGCATCTTCATTGTTGGCGTTGAGCTTTGCGCACTTCAGGCCGCCACCTATCTCCCTTTTCGCGAACTGGTGGAGTACTACTTTGAATTGTGCGGCGTTTACTCCCTTGGAACCGGCTCTTCCACCTCTTATAACGAGCGTTTCGCGCTCACCTCGACCGAGAGGTTGAAACAGTTCTTTAATTCCATTACCAGATGCGACGGTCTGGCCCTTGCCCGAAAGGCGATCCAATGTGTGCGCGACGGATGCCGGTCTCCTATGGAAACGGCCTTTGTCATGATGCTAACGTTGCCTAAAAGCGAAGGAGGGCTTGGTATTAAGGGAATTGAGACCGATTACGAGGTGCAGGTCACCGCTGCCGCAAAGAATCTCACGAGACGCAAAAAGTTCTTTATGGATGCGTATCTAAAGAAATCTCGCACAGACATTGAATACAACGGGTTTTATCATGACGCGGAAGAAGACCGCGCCATCGATGAGGAGCGCAAGAATGCGCTTGCGTCCATGGGATACGGAATCATCACCGTCAGTCGTTATTCCTTTATGCATGCCAGCGCTTTCGTTAGGGTCATGGAAGCGATCCAACGGAAAGAGGGCATACGTCCCTCGCGTCTGCCAAAAGACTTTCAAATCATGCAAGAGAACCTGAGACAGTTTGTGCTCAGAAGGTTTATAGAAGAGAAAAAGCGAATTCAGAAGCAGCTTCGCCAGGATTCCGAAGATCGTCAACGAATCGACCTCGAAAAAGCAACACTCGAAGGTATCACGCTGGATGACCCGACAATAAATGAAGTTCCGGCAATCGATGACATGCAGACTGTCGAATCCGACAGCCCATCATTTGCCCAAATAAGCAGCCTCGCGCCCGAGGGCAGAATCTTCGGGGCCGGAAGCTAGACCGGCTAACAAGGTGGGTACCCTAGCGATGTGCAAAATTGCGAGTATTCAGCAGGGTCGGCCCTCCAGCACCCACAAGTTAATCCAAATGAGAAACAAAAACGCTATCGAACGAGAACGTTAGGCAACATTTGAGGAAGACCTTGTCTGTTTACCGCCCTTGGATAGGTCGCGCGCGCAGACGTGGTGTAAGGGCGTCCTGAGGTCCGTCGCTGCAAATCC
>ENA-OUPA01001285-OUPA01001285.1-human-gut-metagenome-genome-assembly--contig:-NODE-1285-length-10847-cov-5.62102_pt1 | contig 10847 bp, 15 predicted proteins | sample MGYA00237939_ERZ548770 | MGnify/ENA primary metagenome ERZ548770 (study PRJEB26490, sample SAMN05356877) | human gut metagenome | biome: terrestrial biome; feature: human-associated habitat; material...
AAAAGCCAGCGTTCCATTTTTGGCTCCGCGTCCTCGCCGCACTCGCTCATAAACTCGTGGTAGTTCTGCGGATCTTGCTCTGTAAGGGCATCAATGGAGTTCATAACGTCGCCGATTTCCTTTTTCAGGTCCTCCCAGCACTCTTCTAAGGTCTTCGGTGTCGGGTTCTTTCCGTCAATTTTGCGGCGCAGCTTCGAGGCAGCCGCGGAAGCCTCTGCAAGCTCTTCCGCAAGCTGGCCCAGAATTTCAGGTTTCGGCAGAATGTCGGAAACCTTCTTTCTCGGGTAGATCCTGTTAAGCGTGGCCTTCACCTGTTCCTGGAGTTCCTTGTGGCACTCGCCAGGGCCCACAACATAGCACCAGCTTTGCGGTGGCCTGTTAAGCTGCAAGCCATAATTCCCGCAGCAGTTCCCGTTTGCGGGTCGCTCAATGTGCATTGCGCAGCCGCCATTGTTGCACCAGCGCAGGGCGTTTTCGCAACGGAGGTGAAATGCGGCCAGGTCAAGCGGCGTTTCATACGTCTTCAACTCGGTAATGTGCCAGGCGTAGCCCTTGCCGTGTGTGTATTTCCAGATCTGGTCCCGGTCCATGCAGGCCTGGGCTTCCAGGTCGTCCGGCGCATGGTTAAGCGGGGCGATTTCATACACGCGATCACAAGTAAATTCCCCGATAACGGTTCCGTCCAGCCGCAGCAGGCTTCCGTCTGGCTCCATCCGAAATCCGGCGTTTTGTCCTTTTGTGCAGTAAATGAAGCACTTAAAGGGCTGCCCCTGGAAGTCTTTCGGAAAGTTCTTGCGGATTTCCATGGTCTTTTCTCCGCGGAAAATCTTTTGGCACCACTCCGGGCGGATGCTCAAAAGAACGGCAGTTTCTTCCATGCTCATTTCTTTTCCTCCCACGGTAGTTTCGGAAGCGGCATCCAAACGCGGACCGCCTCCGGGTTTTCTCTGGCGTACTGTAAGGACGTAGCGACCGCACAATGGGCACCGGCGTGGGCGATCAGAACGCGGCCGCAGCAGTCTCCGTCTTCTTCCTTCGGAGGCTCCTCTGCCGTGTAGCGCCAGCGCTGGGCGTCCTGGGCTGCTGCCGTCGGAGTGTTTTCCACAACGCAAACAAGCTGTTCCAACTCGTTCTCCATGTCTGGGTTATACCAGCCGCCCAGGATTTCCGGGGCTAGGTCGCGGATTCTCTGGATTACGTCCTCCGCGTAGACCATACGTTTTTCGCTCATTTCTTCGCCTCCTCAAACATCCCAGTCGTCGGGGACATACAAACGGCACTCTCCATCCCCGTTATCGCTGGTCGGTTTATCAAACGGGCAGCCCGGGCAACCATTTCCGGTCGCCAAATGGTCGTGGCAAAAGTCCATCAAGTAATGGGCCATATCTTCCGGGCCCATTATGGCAGCTTCGGAGTTGGCTTTTGCCTCCTCGGTTTCAAAGAAAAACTCAATCGGCTTTTCATTTTCAACGATGTTCCCGTAGGCCACGCCAATTTTATAAATATAGTCGCTGCGCAGCTTGCGGGGAATCTCGGCAATATACCGGCGAAATACTTCCAGGGAGTTTGCGCGCTTGTAGTGGTTGCACATCCGGCAGGCTGGCATAAGGTTTGAAATGTCATCTGCCGCGCCGTCTGCTTCATTCCATACCCGCAGCGGCCGGAAATGATCGACCTGCATATCCTTGTAGGCAATCGCCCTACCGCAATACGCGCAGCGGCCGCCGTACTTCTGGTATACCGCCTCACGGGTTTTCTTATTGATTGCCATTCTGTGTCACCTCATTCGGCGGCAACGGCATCCAACCCACCACGGTGCAGTCTATCTTGTTGTTGTAAACGTCGTCCGGGTTGAAGTGGCGGTATTCCCACCAGCCTTCCGGGATTCGGTAGTCGTCCCGTTCCTCGTCGTATGTTCCCCAATCTTGGAGATCTTCCCAATTCCATTCGCTGTCCTGGGAGAAAACATTGCCGTCCTCGTAGTGCGCCGTTGTAATGCCCATATAACCATTATAACGGTACAAAACCAGCACTTCCGTTTCGACCTTCGGAGGGTCTTTGTCAGGGTCGCGCCAGGCCGGGATCATCCTCTCCGGGTCAATAACCGGCAACGATTTCAGCTCCTCGATTTCGTCTTCTGCCGCTTCCTCAACCGTCAAGGCTTCTGTGGAGCCTTCCAGGTCTTTCAGTTCCTTTTTGAGGTCTTCCAGGAGCGGGCCAATATCAGCGATTCTTCTTTCAGCCATTTTCTTTTCCTCCGAATCCATCCCAGCCCATCGGGCTGCCATAAAGCGGGCAAAGCGGTCCTTCGGCAGCGCCAATAAGGAGGCGCCGGAACGAACCGGCTTCAACAAATACGTTCTTGCTCATTTCTGTGTCTCCCTTTCCAAAAGCTGGTCAAGCTGACGGATCATCTGCTCGAATATGCTGCGGCAGTAATCTTCCAGCGAGAATTTTTCGCCGCAGGCCTCCGCCATCATTCTTGCCTCTGTTGAGCAACTCATTTTCCTTACAATGCCGTTTGACTTGCGCATGGTTATACAAAACTCGCCCTGGAATATGGAAGTCGAAACCTTCGCTTTTGCGCCCTTCTCTTTATATTCCTTGCAAAGGTTTTCAAAAATTTCCTTCATTTTGTATTCTAAGTCAGCATTCTTAAAACCCAAAAATTCAGAAATGCCATAACTTCCGCCGTCGCAATGGTGAATAGAAAACAGTGTGGGGGCATTCATGCACAGTCGCCCAGGCTCAATGCCGCTTGCAATCAGCGCCGCTTCGTTTGCGCCATTCATGGCAGCGTGTCCGGTGTCCGTGCCGCCTTCAGCGTATTCCTTTCCGCAAAGGCGGCAACGGTACACAGAAATATATCTAGTCATTCCCGTGCCCCCGCGCCTTCCGAAGGTGCTTCATTTTGTAGGCGGTTGCCTGGTAGCCCTGCCAGCGTTCAGAAAACCACTGCTGCCAGGTCGCGCAGCCCGGGAAGGTCTTTCGGTTGTCGCCTTTGCCAATGGTAATGCTCGTGCAGCCAGCGGAAGCGCATTTGAGGCAAGGGCTGTCCGCCGGGCGCGGGAGGTTGTCTGTGCTGCTCATTGTGTGTTCTCCCCTTTCGCCTTATTTCCGGCCCCTGCGGGCCTTCGGCGGCTCGCTATTCATTGGCTGGTATCTGTTCTTATTCTCGTTCCATTCAAGCGCCACAGGGGCCTCGCAGTTCAGGCACGGCATATCAAATGCGGCGTCCTGGATATTCGTGTGGTACCGGTAGGCGCTGCCGCACTCGCACCAGATCTTGACCTGGCGCATATTTTTGAGCTCCGTTTTCCCGCCGCACTCCCGGCAATAAGACGAGGAAATCGGTGTCTTTGCGCAGAAGCCGCGTTCCTGGCCGCATTTTTCGCAGCGCACATACAGGAAGCCGGTAAACTTTGCCTCGACGGGCGGCTCCGGGGCTCTGTGGGCGCTTTCGGCGGGCTGTGCAGCTTTTGCCCTTTCCAGAATGTCCAGCCGCTGCACCGCGCGCTTTTTCTGCGGTTCCGGCTTCTGAAAAACTTTCGGCACAACCGGCGGCTGATCGGCCTCCCCCTTTTTGGGTTCCTCCGCAGCCTTTTCCGCAGGCTCTTCCTGTTTCTGCTGGGCGGCGGCCGTCTCCTTCTTTTTCAGCTCGCCGAGGATCTCGACGGCCAGGTCGTCCAGCGTGGCCCGCTCCGCCGCCGTGTGGCCCGGGTCTCCAAATGCGGCTCCCGCCTCGTAGCAAGCCCGGCGCAAAACGCGCAGTTCTTCAACGTTGAAGGCTTCAAAACGTACTTTTTCCATGTGTTTCTCCTTAAAGCCAGGCTTCCACAATGCTGTCGTCCGGTGCTGCCGGAAGGCGGCTCATTTCAGCCGGAATTGTCTTTCGTAACTCTTCCAGGGTGTCTTCCAGGGCCATGTATTGGGTGCTCGTCGGGACGCTCATGTCCCATAGGCGGGCAACGTAGCGCCGCGGGTAGTCGTCCTGGTTTGCGGTCACGATAATAACGGGGATCGCGGCCTGCTCCGTCAGCTCCTCATAGTCGAAGCGGGCTAAATAAATATCGTCACTCATTCCAGAACTCCTTCCAGCTTTTCAATGGTTTCCAGGTAGGGCAGGCCGGTGCGGCCGCCGAGGTTTACTTCCCAGGCCGGAAGAAAATCTTCCGGGGCTGCGCTCGCCATGGGTGGCGGCGTCCATGTCTGGCCGTAGGCCGTCACGGTGGGCGGTGCGCGCTTTTTCTTGGTCGTTCCCTTCTGTGCGGCCCATGTGTTCCTGGCAGCCCGCCAGAAGGGCCAGGGGACGGCAAAGAAGCGGCGAAGGCCGAAGCTAACCAGAATCATGCCCACCGCCTTGTCGGTCGTCCAGGCGTCCAGGAAGGCGGCTTGATGCGGCTGTACTGCATCAAAATCGATCCGGCCTGTGTGCGTCTGCTTGGTCTCCACCGCAACGGGGATGCTGTTGTATCGGCCCAGGAAATCAACGCAGGATTTATGCTCCACCTTGCAGCTCTTGATCTGGCCGGTGCTGTCGCGTATCGGCAAAAACTCCGTTGGTACCTTGTAGACCACAGCTTTTCCGCTACGGGTATACAGGTCGTTCACCTGTATAACGAAGTCCTCAAAATCACGGCCGCGGTTTGCGAATGTGTTGTAACTTCTCATGCTGCCCTCCCTGGGTTTTATTTTTCTTCTGCCACTCACAGAGGGGGCAGATGTAGGATTGCCCGCCGCCTTTTGTTATGCAGCTCACGTTCCAGCGGTTCCCACAGGTCTTACAGATCCGGTAGCACCGGCCGTTCTCTGTGCTCATTTCGCCCTCCATGATGGGCCGTCAAGCGGAACCGCAAGGCACATTTCCCGGAGGCGGTCAATCATCTTCTGGGCGTTTCGCTCACTGCACCCGGCCGGTGTCAGGCTCCGGGCCAGTTCCTCGGTGCCGCAGTTGGTCGTTACGATCACGGGCATATAGGCTTCATAGCGGGCATTTACGATGGTGAAGATCATGGATGAAGTCCACTCGGTTGCCGCCTCGCTGCCCAGGTCGTCAATAATCAGCAGCGGGGTTTCGGTGTAGAGCTTCAAAATGTCCGCCTCGTCGCCCTGGCCGTTGTAGGTCCGGCGCACGTTCGCCAGAAGGTCGATCATGGTCATGCACAGGGCCGGGGTGCCGTTTCGGATCAGCTCATTTGCAACGGCTGCGGCCAGGTGTGTTTTGCCGGTGCCATAGCCTCCAACCAAGAAAAGGCCGTTGCGCTCCCGCTGCGGGGGTACTGCTTCGCCGTCCTCCCCCTTGCCGGGAAGCATCTGTGCTTTGAACGCTGCCGCATACTCCTTGCAGGCGGTATAGGCCTTCTGGTTCTCCGGCGTCACCTGGAAGCGGTCAAAGGTCCTGTTCTGGAAGCGGGCACCCATGCCGCTGTCACCCAACAGGCGGTTTATACGCCGGTTGAAGGCTGCGGCGGCTTCTGCGGCTGCCCTGGCTTCCTCTGCGGCCTTGTTCTTGGCCTCTGTCCTCTCCCAGTAGGCTTGCGCCCTTGGGCAGGTGCAGCGCTCCGGCTGCGAATCCCAGCCGAACACGCGGTGCGGCGCAATGGCCGGAAGGAGGAAGCCCCTGTATTGCAGGGTTTTGCCGCAGAACTTGCAATGCTCCGGCTCCGGTGCCGGTTTGTCCATCTTGTAGCCGCGGCGGATTGCCTCGTCTGCCAGGATGGAGGTTTCACGCGGTGTGGAATCCTGCGAGGTCCTGGGTTGCCGGGACTGCGTCCCGTTGGCGATCATATCGCCCAGCTTTTCCATTTCGTGCTTCCTCCTTTGTCCATTTATCCGCATCGACGGCCGCCGCAAGGTCTTTCACGTCCTTCTCCCTATACCGCGCCAGTACGCCGCGGGTATATTTCCAGTTCGGCGCTTTGTTTCTCTGGGCGATTTCCATTGCGTGGATCACCACGTCGGCGCCAAACTCAGCGACAGCCTGAGTCAGGTCTTCAAGCTCCCAGCGCGGCGGCGTCGGGTTTATGTTGTTCAAGTAAAACTGTCCAGCCCGGGCCAGTTCTGGGTCTGTGCGCGGTTCCGTCCTCTGCGGCGGCTGCGGGGCCACGACAAGCGGCTTTTGTTGCGGCGCAGTGACTTTGCTTGCCTCCGCCCTCGCGGCCTCTGCGGCCTTCTCTGCCCGCTTTCGCTCTTTGAATCTCCGTTGCCGTTCTCGTGCTGCCTCCCGGCGGGCTTCCGCTTCAATCTGTCCTGTGTTTTCGGCCCAATCATGGAGCCGGAAGCCGTCTGGTGCTTCGTCTATGTAACCGGCATCTATCATGGCCGCCAGAAAGTCGGCTGGTTCGCCTGCCCACCCGGAAACCTCTGCGATTTCCGTCGGCGTCATTCCCGCCAGGCTGCCGTCCTTGGTGCTGTTTGCGGCCCATACCCAGAGCATTGTAAGATGGCCGACCGCCTGGGCGACGCCTATCCCCAGCAGGCCTTTAAGGCGCAGCGTTTTTCTGTGCGTCAAGGTCCCCTGTTCAATTTTTACCCCGGCCATGTCGTCCTCCATCGTAGAAATTAACAAACGTACACTTCCGCGCCGGTAAGCCGCTGGATCTGGCGCTTCATTTCGGCCTCGTCTGAATTTTCGGCCGAAAGGTGCACAAGGTAGATCTGTTTCAGCCTCGAAAGGTCGCTGGCCTCCAAAAATTCAACCAGGTGTTGGAGGCTCATGTGGCTGTGCATCAACCGAGCGGCCCGAACTGTTGGCAGCGTGTCTTCTGCAAGGTTTTCTTGCACCCGTTCCCGGGTGTAGTTGCACTCTCCGAGTATGTGGGTAATGCCGGAAAATTTGTATTTCAGGTAATAGGTATCTGTGAAATAAAGCAGCTTTTCACCGGTCGCCGTAGATTCCAGAAGGAAGCCTTGTGAATCCGGCGCGTCGTGCTCCACATCGAAGGGCAAAACCAGGAAGGTGCCCACGGTAAGCTGTTCAAGCGGCCGCGTAACGTGCAGCCTGTGGCCTTCCAGGTGGCAGGCGTCAATGGTGCCCTGGCCGGTGTAAACGTCCACGCCGTAGCGCAGAAGGTCTTTTGCGGCTTTGCTGTGGTCTCCGTGGCAGTGCGTAATAAAGCAGCCTCCCAGCTCCCGCACACGGAATCCGCATCCTATCTGGATTGCCTTCATCGGGATGCCAGCATCAAGCAGCAGCGGGGTTTTGCCGTCGGATATCCAATAGGCGTTTCCGCTGCTGCCGCTGGCAATGGGCCGAATGTCCACTTAAAAATCCGGCTCCGCAACGTCCCACTGTGCCGGGGCTGCTTTCCGGCTGGTGGGTTTTGCCGCGGGCGCCGCCTGGGGTTCCAGAACTTCGCCGGTGCTGGCATCGACCTGGACTGTCTTCTTGGGCTCCGGCAGGCTTGCGGGCGCTGCGGGCTGCGGCGCGGTGTCGATCAGAACGGTGTTGGCCTGTTCCTGGATCTCAGCCTCCGCCTGGATCTCGGCATAGGCAACCTCTCTGGCCTTCATCACGCGGTAATCTTCGTCCAGCTTTTCGGGGTCGCGTACAATGTGCTTTGCGCTGAAGACCTCGCGGATCAGGGTCTTGCGGCACATTTCGTCCAGCCATCCTTCCACGGTGGTGTCTTCCTTCTTGCCGGTCTCCTTGTTGTAGACCTGCTTCGTACCGCCCCAGAACTCGGCGCTTGCGTACTTGGGCATACGCTTGCGAATGGCAGCCATGGGCATAACAATAAGCTCGTTCTGTGTCGGGTCGTCGTATTCGAGGTAGCCAAAGCCGCCCACAATGTCGCCGCGGTCGAAGGGATTCGTGATCTCGAACTCGTAGGACGCAACCGGGTGGCGGCTGTCCTTCGGGTGCGGAGCAAACTTGTCATTGCTGTAAACAAGTTCGATTGTGTCCGCCTTGGGCTTGTGCAGCGCATATTTCATGGCAACGTAGCGGATACCGTTATAGCCGGGCATCAGGGTCACGTCGTACAGGTTCGTTTTGTTGTTCTTGTACGGAATCGGGAACAACATATTCTCGCACTGCATATCCAGGCCCATGCGGGCATAGCGTACCAGGTCCATTGCCAGGTCCTGGAGATTGACGAACTTCCACGTTACGGGGAGAGTTTCGTCCCACTTGTGGTCCCGGTTCTTGGCGTTCTTCGACACGCGGGCCTCCTCTGCTACGGCCAGGGCGCGGTCGATCTGGATAAAGTATCCCTGGATAAGGCGGCGCTGGAACTCCGTTACTGCAATCTGGCTGCCGGTGTTACTGGCAAACTGAGCCAGCACCTTTTTGGTAAAGCGGGTGCCGATGCTCTCGGTGGCGGTTTCTACAACTGCGTTTGCGGTTGCGGGGGTCATTGCTGCGTTTTCTGCGTTCATGTGTGTTCCTCCATTTTTTTATTTTTTGCTTGCCGCGTAGAAATCTACGGGCGGCAGCTTTACAACTTTTTCGATTTGCTCTGCCATCTGGGCGGCCGCCGGGTCCTGGTAAGAAAGGCTCGCCGCAATGTGGGTATAAAGCACAATCAACATTGCGGTATCTGCCAGCGGGTACGGCCCCAGGGCCTCCGCCGTGCAGTTGAAGTAATGCGCAAAGCCTTCCAGAAGCACCCGCAGGCCTTCTTCCGGCTTGTGTTGCTCCACGGTCAGCTCAACGGCCCGCGGTAGATACTGTGAAGTTTCCGGGGCCGCCTTGGGTTCCTCCGGCTTCTTCCAGTGCGGGCGGAACGGAAAATTATTTTTCATGTGTGTTCTCCTCTTTGTCGCCCAGGACGTCAAAAACCGTTACCTGGTTCGGGTCCGGCATCTCCCGAAGGGCCTTCATGCGGCAAACGTGGCCGATGCCGTTCCTCACACCCTCTTTGCTGGTCAGCAGCCCGCCGCAGCGGCGGCAGCGGCAAGCCTGGATCATAAACGTGCCGGGCTCCTGGTCTTTGTCCTTGGCGCTCATTTCTTCCCTCCCGGAAAAGGAATCACAAACGTGGTGACGTGCTGCAAAATGTCATCTTCCAAATCTGCGCCGTTTTCGGGAATAACGCCGCGGATGCCGTCGTGAACGGATTTCATGGCCGCAAGGAAAATAGGCGTATCCACGGTCGGGAATGATTCAATGAGATTCTTGAACTGCTGGCCGTAGAAGTTCAGCCCATCCTGGATACCGCTTCCGACAGAATCGGAGCCGGATTCGTAAATCTTCCGCACAAAAGGTTCGTTCATTTGTCTACCTCCACGCGCAGGCTCTCGTCTTCTGCGCTCACGACCAGGCGGATCACCTGGGAATCAACAGGGAGAAGTTCGGTCACGCTCTCGGCGTTGTCTACCACAATAGGCAGCCGGACGCCGTAGTGGTGGGAAAGCGTGGCGATAATTTCCAGGCCAGCGTTTACCACGGCCGCCTTGTTTGCGGTCGAATACGGCACCATGGCGCCGCCCTCGCCGGGCACCAGAACTTCGCAGCAGTCAGCGACGCCGCCGTTTGTCTGCTCCCGGAAAAGCTGGAAGCTCACAGACTTGAACTTGCTGTTGATCCGCTCGGTCAAAAGAGCCACTTTGGTTTTTACGAAAACTTCACACAGGTAAACGCCCTGTTCGGTCTTCTCATATTCAGCGGCCAGGCTCTTTTCCTCGGCTTCAAGTTCCGTAATACGCTGGCGCTGGCGCTGTGCTGCCTCTGCCTGGCTCTGCATATAGCGGATCTGGCGGCAGTTGTTCATAGCCGCCTGCTGGCGCTCGTTCACTTCGCGGAGGGCTGCGCTCTGCTTCTGCTCGGCCGCCTCGATCTGGCCGGAAATCGTCTGGATAGTCTTCGCAATGGCCTGGCCGCGGTCAGTTTCGGAGAAGTCCGGGCGGGGCGGTTCTGCCTTGATGGCCTCTTTGCGAGAGGTGTAAATTTCATCGGCGTGGGCCTCGGCTGCCGCTGCCTTTTCTTCGAGGGCCGCAATGTCCTGTTCAAGCTGGGCAATGGCTTCCTTGCTGGCTTCCTTCTTGCCCTTGGCGTTGATGGCTTCCAGCTTGGCAGACCGGCGCTGGAGGAAGTCTGCGCGGAGCTCTTCCACCTTTTCTTCCGGCAAGGCCTGGCCGCAGGTCGGGCAGATCTCGCGGTGCTCGTCCCAGGTTTCTGCCGCTGCTTCCTTGTACTCGGCCAGAATGGCCTCCCGGCGGGCCTTCATGTGTTCCAGGTCTGCTTTCTTGCGCCGGGCATCCGCGGTGGCGTTGGCAGCCTCCGTCTTGGCTTCCAGCAGTTCGCTTTCTGCCTTCTCCTGCGCCTTGCGGTGCTCTGCCCGGGCCTCGCTGCCCTCCTCGATGTACTCGGCTTTTGCCGCTGCATAGTCCGCCTTGGCGTTTGCCAGGGAGCTGCGGAGTTCCGAAGTATCACCGGCCAGAATTGCCCGCTTTTCCTCTGCGATCTTGGTTTCCTCGGCCTCCGCTGCGGCCAGCTTGGCCGCCAGGTCTTCGGGCGTCGGGAGGTCCTTGTCAATGGCGCGGCTTGCCTCGTCAATGCGGTTCGGAATAGCCTCGATCTTCTTGTTCAGGTCGGTTTTCTTGGCGGCAGCGATTTTTCTGTACTCGTCCACCTTATAGAGGCGGGTCGTGCTGCCGGGCATTTTAAGGAACTCGGGAAGCCCTGCCAGCTCCGGGGTGCTGGCGATCACGTCGGCGTCGGAAACGTCGCCGCAAATATCCAGCAGAATTTCCCGGCGCTTCTGCCAGTCCATAACGGAGGGGAAGTAATCGGGCATGGTCAGCAGCTTCATGGTTTCTTCGCCGCTGCAATACTCCTGGACGGCCGCCATGTACTCTTTTTCCTTGCAAGGAACGCCGTTGATCTGGTAGTCAATGGTATTCCC
>ENA-OUPA01001287-OUPA01001287.1-human-gut-metagenome-genome-assembly--contig:-NODE-1287-length-10821-cov-5.42012_pt1 | contig 10821 bp, 6 predicted proteins | sample MGYA00237939_ERZ548770 | MGnify/ENA primary metagenome ERZ548770 (study PRJEB26490, sample SAMN05356877) | human gut metagenome | biome: terrestrial biome; feature: human-associated habitat; material...
GGGGATCATCGCAGCCGCAATGATCTTACCATCGTCTGGAATGAGACTGTCAATAATGCCAACGGTGCGGTAGATCACGGCATTTTGAAGGCGGCCAAGCTGCGCTATGCCGCAAATACCTACACGCTCTCCGCACCATTGGAACTGGCAGAGCTGCCGGATCGCACGCTGGCTGACCACTTTGATGCCTATGTCAGCGGCAGCAATCAGGTGCAGGCTGTCATTCAGGCCACCCGGTATGACGACAGAAAACCGCAGGTAATCAACGGCGTGACCGTTCCGGGTGAGGAAACGATCCTCTATACCGCTACCTCTGATTTTGTCACCGATGCGGTGGCAGTGGAACAGATCGGTGTGGATTATGCCATGCTGGCGCTGAACAGCCTGACACCCATTCGCTTTACCATCCGCAACACCGGGCTGAACGATGTGACAAACCTAACGGTCAGCCTTGGCAGCGGGGAAACCGCCACCCTTACGGAAAAACTGCTGCCCAATGAAAGCACCACCCTTACCGTCTGGCACCATGTGATAGACCGCGTGACCGACCCGAGCTACACCATCACCGCCGCCGGCGGCATCAACGAAAACGGCACAGTGTATCTGGATTATCCCGACATTGGCATCTCGCAAATGGAAGTGATTGCGGAGAGCGCCGGCAAGCGCACGGTGCGCATGACCCTCTATAATTCCTCTGCCGCCACGCTGGCCGGCAAAAAGGGTCGCGAGGTGAAGCTTGCGTTCTATGCGGATGATCTGCATACCAAACCTGCAGTGGCAGCCTGCGCCACAAACGGCGTATCGGTTCGCGATAATGAAATCACCATTTCCGAAGACAGCGCCCTCGCCCGCATCGATCAGGGAACCTTTACACTGGACCTGACCTATGATCTGGGCAGGTATATGACATCCATTGGCAAAACCGAGATTCCCAATGTGGGTACCTATCTGTACGCCGAGGCGTGGGCGGAAGGCCAGATCGGTGGAATGGGAGGCAATCAGCGCCTCCCGGAGTATGACGGCAGTGACAGCGAGGCCAGCGTCCATATGACCGGCGCACTGGCCCGCACCGGAGAGCGGATGACGACAGATGTGACACAGGGGAACGACGGCAACGGTCACAGCACCGCCGCCATTACCCTGCGCAACAACTGCCTGCAGCCTCAGACTAGCGCAGAGCTGGTGGCCACGCTGCTGGATGCTGCCGGGGCCGTTCTGGAAACGAAAAAGACCAGTATTGGCGGTGCCATCTCCGGGGAAACCTTCCAGACAGAAACCGTCACCTTCTCCCGGCTTGGCACCCGCGTAGTGGTGCGAGCCGCAGTGCCCGGTAATGACCTTCTGACCTTTGAAGGTCTGGCAGTGGGGCTCGGCGATTTTACCGCCAACGGAACGAACTATACCTATACGCTGCAAAATGATAGCGGAGCAACATCTACGCTAGTCACAGCGGTGTCTGGAAACGGAGAACCCGTGAGCATCAACGGACAGGCTCTGTCCACCGGCGGCAGCGCAACCGTTGCCATCCCCAACAGCGGCACAACCAACATTGTCGTGGAGATCGGCACTAAAACCTACACGCTGACGATTCTGCGCAATAGCGGCACAGGCGGCGGAGCGACCAGCTACACCCTCACCTTCGACACCAACGGCGGTAGTACCATTGCGCCCATCACCCAGGACTACGGCACTGCCATCACCGCCCCCGCCGATCCCACCAAGACCGGCTACACGTTTGCGGGCTGGACCCCGGCCATCCCGGCCACCATGCCCGCCGAGAATATGACCATCAAGGCTAAGTGGACCGTGAACCAGTACACCCTCACCTTCGACACCAACGGCGGAAGTACCATCGCGCCCATCACCCAGGACTACGGCACTGCCATCACCGCCCCCGCCGATCCCACCAAGACCGGCTACACGTTTGCGGGCTGGACCCCGGCCATCCCGGCCACCATGCCCGCCGAAAACCTGACCGTCACGGCTCAGTGGCGCTACAATAGCGGTGGAAGCAGCGGCTACAGCTACTACACCATCAAGGCAACTGCCGGTACTGGAGGTTCCATCTCTCCCTCCGGCAGCGTCAGCGTCCGTGAGGGTAGGGATCAGACCTTTACCATCACCCCAGATAAGAGCTATGCCGTCTCCAACGTCAAGATCGATGGCAAGAGCATCGGCGCGGTGAAGTCCTACACCTTTGAGAATGTCCGCAGAACCCATACCATCGAGGTCATCTTTATGAAAGCCAACGGCAACCCCCAGACCCGCGTGTTTGTGGATGTAGCCACCGGCAGCTATTATGAGGACGCAGTGGATTGGGCAGTGGGGAACGGTATTACGCAGGGAACCGATGCTACCCACTTCTCCCCGGATGGCATCTGCACCCGTGCGCAGGCCGTGACCTTCCTGTGGCGTGCCGCTGGCAGTCCCAAGCCCGAAACCCGCACCATGCCGTTTACCGACGTCCCCGCAGGCAGCTACTACTACGACGCTGTGCTGTGGGCGGTAGAAAACGGCATCGCCAAGGGCACCAGCGACACCACGTTCAGCCCCAACATGACCTGCTCCCGCGCCCAGATCGTCGCATTCCTGTGGCGTTCCGAGAAGTCCCCGGCAGCGGGTACGGCCAATCCCTTTGCCGATGTGAAGTCCACCGCCTACTATGCTGATGCGGTTCTGTGGGCGGTCAAGGAGAACATCACCAGGGGAACCACCAACACCACATTCAGCCCCAACGCGGATTGCACCAGATCGCAGATCGTGACCTTCCTCTGGCGCTGCAAGAAGTAAGCGGCTGACATGAACCTATAAGCGAACATCGGACAGCGCAGCGGACGGGCATCTCGCCCCGAAGCTGCGCTGTTCTCTTTTCGCTGCGAGAAACAAATCAATGACATTTTGAGCTGCGCCGCTATCCCAGCGCGGCAAGGAGACAGCATTATGAAAAGAATCACAAGAATCATTCGTCCGATCATCTGCATGGCCGTCCTTCTCTTCGCCATGACCACGGCAGTTATGGGCTGCTATCAGAAAGAGGCGGAGCCTATCGACATTCCCGGCAGAACGCGTTCCGGCACATCTGCGCCTCAGCCATCAGCGACTCCCGCAGGCGAAGTTATCCCCTCGGTGGACAGGCAGGCAGAGTTGGCGGAAGCCAGAGCGAAGAATCCTCGACACCGTGGCGTGGCTGTATATTCCCGGCGCGGAGGTGGACGACCCCGTGATGCAGGCGGAGGACAACGGCTATTACCTGAAGCTGGATGAAAACGGTGAGTATGCCATGTGGGGCTGCTGGTATGCCCATTGTGAAAATGAAATCGGCGGCAGGGATAGGCTGGACAAAAACACCACCATTTTCGGCCACTCCGCCAGCAACTGCGACCCGGACGGTGTGCGGTTCAGCAAGCTCTACCGCTATATGGACGCAGACTTCGTAAAGGAGCATCCGTATATCTATCTCTCTGTGGATGGTGAGGACATGATTTTCCAGATCACCGCTCTATTCGTCACGGATATTGGTTTTGACTATATTGCACCTGATCCCACGGGAGATGACCTGACCAGCTTCTTTGAGACGGTTGCGCGGAAAAACTGGCTGGATTTTGACGGTGTGACCTTCTCCGAGGAAGATTCCGTCCTGACCCTCTCCACCTGCTGCCGGAAGTATGACAAGGCCAACAGCGGCAATCAGCGGCTGGTGGTCATGGCAAAGCTGCTGCCGGAGGGGGCCACGGAACAGGCGTTCACCGTCAAGCTGGTGAGGAAGCCGGAAATGACCTGAAAGAAATCAGAATACACGGATATCCCGGAGCTCACGCCCTGCATCCTCCATGAGTTCGTGGAGAAAATCATCGTCCATGCGGCCAGCGACCCGAAGGGCAAGAACCGGACGCAGGAGATCAATATTTACTACAAGGGCATCGGAGCCTTGGAAATGTCAAAAGTCACGGCATCAATGGAAAAATGAGAAAACGGTACAGCCGAAGCTATACCGTTCTCTCTTTCCTCACGATGTTTTCTTATCGGGAGTAGCCTTCCGGCCACCGTTTTTTTGTCGAAAAATGAGTGCATTTTCCTCTTGCAATTCGTTTTTAATTGTTGTATCCTAAGCACTGTTAATTCAAAGTGATAGTCAATTCAGGTTAACTATCTAAGTATTTTCAAGAAAGGAGAACCACATGCAGACCAACGAGATCCAGGAGCTGCTGCTCGACACGATCCCCGCGTGGCACTACTGGTTTGCCCGTCCGTTCAAGCGCATGCTGAATGACGGCGTCAGCCTTGACATGTACTACTGCATCCAGTCGATGCGCCGCAGCGGCCGCACGATGACGATGACAGAGCTTGCAAACTTTGCCCGCATGCCCAAGCAGCAGATGAGCAAGCTCGTCGACAAGCTGGTCGAGAGCGGCTTTGCCGAGCGGCTGAGCGACCCCGACGACCGCCGCGTCATCCGCCTGCGGGCGACTGAGAAGGCCGACGAATACGTGGCGAGCTTTTTAGAGAAGGATGCGGCGGAGTTCCGCGCGTTTTTCGACCAGCTCGAAGGCGAAGAGCGTGAGACCTTCTGCACGGCGCTTCGCACCATCCACGACACCTTTGAGGCCAAACGCAAGCGCATGATCGAGCAGGGCAAGCTGCCCGACTGTCCCCCACAAACTAAGAAAGGAGGCCACTGCCGATGAATATGATCCATCGCTTCATGGGCTGCATCCGCGAGTATAAAAAGCCCACGATCCTGACGCTCTTGTGCATGGTCGGCGAGGTCGCGATCGAAGTGCTGATCCCGTTTTTCACCGCCAACCTCGTCAACGAAATCAAGGGCGGCGCGGAGCTCAGCGGCGTTGTGCGCGTGGGCCTTGGGCTCATCCTGATGTCGCTCGTGTCGCTCGGCTGCGGCGCGCTCGGCGGGCTTTACGGCTCGCGCGCGAGCGCCGGCTTTGCCAAAAACGTCCGCCACGATGTTTTCACCCGCGTGCAGAGCTTCGCGTTTGAAAATATCGACAAATTCTCCTCCGCCTCGCTCGTCACGCGCATGACGACCGATATCAACAATGTGCAGATGTCCTTTATGATGTGCATCCGCATCGCGGTACGCGCACCGCTGATGTTCCTCTTCGCCGTCATCATGGCCTATATCATGGGCGGCGCGCTGGCGACGACATTCCTCATTATCATTCCCGTGCTGGTAATCGGACTTCTTCTGATCGCACGTAAGGCAATGCCCGCGTTCCGCGCGGTGTTCCGCAAGTACGATAAGCTCAATGAATCGGTCGAGGAAAATGTGCGCGCGATGCGCGTGGTCAAGGGCTTTGCCCGCGAAGGGTATGAAAAGCAGAAGTTCGCCGCGGCCTCGCACGATATCGCCAAGGACTTCACCTTCGCCGAGCGCGTCGTCGCGCTCAACGCGCCGCTGATGCAGTTCTGCGTATACTTCAACATGATCTTCGTGCTATTTGTCGGCTCGCGGATCATCATCACGAACGGCGGCACGACCATCGACGTTGGCCAGCTCTCGGCCATGCTGACCTACGGCATGCAGATCTTAATGTCGCTGATGATGATCTCGATGATCTACGTGATGATGACGATGTCGTATGAGTCCTTCGTCCGTATCTGCGAGGTACTCGAGGAAGAGCCCGCGCTCACCGATCCCGCATCTCCCGCGATGGACGTGAAGGACGGCTCCATCGACTTTGAAAACGTCAGCTTCAAGTACTCCGCACAGGCGAAGAAATTCGCGCTGCAGGACATCAACCTGCACATCGACTCGGGCATGACCGTCGGCATCCTCGGCGGTACGGGCTCGAGCAAGTCGACCCTCGTGCAGCTCATCCCGCGCCTTTACGATGTGAGCGAGGGCTGCGTCAGAGTCGGCGGCAGAGATGTGCGCGAATACGACCTTGAGGCGCTGCGCGGCGCGGTCAGCGTCGTGCTGCAAAAGAATGTGCTGTTTTCCGGCACGGTCAAGGATAACCTGCGCTGGGGCAACGAAAACGCCACCGACGACGAGATGGTCGAGGCGTGCAGGCTCGCGCAGGCGGACGAATTCGTCCGCTCCTTCCCCGACGGGTATGACACCTATATCGAGCAGGGCGGCTCGAACGTCTCCGGCGGACAGAAGCAGCGTCTCTGCATCGCCCGGGCGCTTCTCAAAAAGCCGAAGATTCTGATCCTCGACGACTCGACCTCCGCGGTCGACACGCGCACCGACGCGCTGATCCGCGAGGGCTTCCGCACCTATATCCCCGAGACGACGAAGATCATCATTGCCCAGCGCGTCGCGTCCGTGCAGGATGCCGACCTCATTCTCGTGATGGACAACGGCCATATTGCGGACATGGGCACGCACGATCAGCTCCTCGCTTCGAGTGAAATTTACCGCGAGGTCTACGAGTCCCAGACGAACGGAGGTGAGCAGGATGAAGCGTGATCCCAAGAATTCCCGCCGCCCAAACGACGGCGCGGCGAACCTCGCCATGCTTAAGCGCACGGTGAAAAAGCTCTTTTCCTACTATCCTGTGCTCGCGCCCGTCACGTTCGCGTGCATCCTGTTCTCGGCCATCGTCACGTCGATCCCGTCGCTTTTCGTGCAGAATGTCATTCAGGTCATCGAAAAGTGGTACGTCTCGCGCGACTGGGTCTCCGCCAAAGCAGAGCTCATCCCCATCCTGTCGCTGCTCATCTCGCTCTATGTGCTCTCGATCATCGCGATCCTGGTCTACAAGCAGCTCATGGCCTATATGACGCAGGGCTTTCTCGACAAGCTCCGTCAGGAGATGTTCGGCGGCATGCAGGATCTTCCCATCCGCTACTTCGACACCCACCAGCACGGCGATATCATGAGCTTCTACACCAACGATATCGACACGCTGCGCCAGCTCGTGTCCGAAGCCATCCCCGCCTTCATCCAGTCTGGCGCGATCGTGCTGGCCGTGTTCGGCATTATGCTCTATTTCAGCATCTGGCTGACGCTCATTTCGGTGCTCGGCGTGATTCTGATGATCGTCGTCACCAAGCGCGTCGGCGGCGGCAGCGCCAAATTCTTCCTGCGCCAGCAGCAGGCCGTCGCCAAAACCGAGGGCTATATTCAGGAGACGATGACCGGCCAGAAGGTCGTCAAGGTCTTCTGCCACGAGCAGCGCTCCATTGAGGAGTTCGACAAGATCAACGACGCCCTCTTTGAAGACAGCTACCGCGCCCACGCCTATGCCAGCGTGCTCGGCCCCATCATCGGCAACATCGGCAACTTCCTCTATGTGGCTCTGGCGCTCGTGGGCGGCGTGCTGCTGCTTATCGGCGTTCCGAACCTGAGCCTTTCCGGCAAGGCGCTGGATATCTCGATCCTCGTCCCGTTCCTCAACATGACCAAGCAGTTCACGGGCAACATCAACCAGCTCTCCCAGCAGATCAATTCCATCGTCATGGCGGGCGCAGGCGCGCAGCGCGTCTTCTCCCTCATCGATGAAAAGGCCGAGACGGACGACGGCTTCGTTACGCTCGTCGACGCGGACATCGCCCCCGACGGCACGATCACCGAGAGCGACCATCACACCGGCCACTGGGCGTGGAAGAACCCGAACGACAACGGCAAGGTCTCTTACCGCGAGCTGCGCGGCGACGTGCGCCTCATCGACGTGGACTTCGGCTACGAGCCGAATAAAGAGGTCCTGCACGACGTCTCCGTCTACGCAGAGCCCGGCCAGAAGGTCGCCTTTGTCGGCGCGACCGGCGCGGGCAAGACGACCATCACGAACCTCATCAACCGCTTTTACGACATTGCCGACGGCCAGATCCTCTACGACGGCATTGACGTCAGCAAGATCAAAAAGGCCGACCTGCGTCGCTCGCTCGGCATCGTCCTGCAGGACGTCAACCTCTTCACCGGCACGGTGATGGACAACATCCGTTATGGTAAACTCAACGCGACGGATGAAGAGTGCATCGCCGCGGCAAAGCTCGCCGGCGCGGACGATTTCATTACGCGCCTTCCGCAGGGCTACGCGACGGAGCTCGCCAACAACGGCGCAAACCTCTCGCAGGGTCAGCGCCAGCTCATCTCCATCGCCCGCGCGGCGGTCGCCGACCCGCCGGTCATGATCCTCGACGAGGCGACCTCGTCCATCGACACACGCACCGAGGCCATCGTCCAGCGCGGCATGGATCAGCTGATGGAGGGCCGCACGGTGTTTGTCATCGCGCACCGCCTGTCCACCGTCAAGAATTCCGATGTCATCATGGTCCTCGACCACGGCCGCATCATCGAACGCGGCAGCCACGAAAAGCTGATTGCGGAAAAAGGAACCTATTACCAACTCTACACCGGCGCATTCGAGCTTGAATAACTCAAAAAAAAGACACATCCGTACGGATGTGTCCTTTTTTGATTTCGCATATCGTCCAAGTCCTCCCGCTATATTGTGTTGAACGCAATTTTTAAGGGAGGAATTCTATGTCTCGTTCCTTTTTCCGCACCTACGGCTTTCTGAGCGCGATGCTGCTCGCCATCGTACTCGGATGCGTGCTGGGCGCGCTGTGGCCGGGGGCGACGTGTCTCGCCCCGCTCGGCACGATCTTCATTAACCTGATGTTCTGCATCGTCGTGCCGCTCGTGTTCTGCTCGCTGAGTAGCTCCATCGCCTGCATGAAAAGCCCGAAGCGCGCGGGGAAGATCATGGGCACGACGCTTTTGGTCTTCATCGTCACGGGCCTTATCGCCGCAGTCATCATGCTCTTTGCGATGCGCCTCTATCCCCCGGTCCTCGAGCCGTGGGCGGACGCGGCGGCGGGCGCGGTCGATGAACAGGCGAGCGTCGCACAGCTGCTCGTCAACTTCTTCACGGTCGAGGATTTCGCGGCGCTGCTGTCCCGCCGCGCGATGCTGCCGCTCATCGTCTTCTCCATTCTCATCGGCTTTGGCGTCAATTTGAGCGGCGGCGCGGACTGCCTGACGGCAAAAGTCCTGCAGGACATGACAAACTGCCTTTTGAAGGTCGTCTCGCTCATCTCCTACTACGCGCCCGTCGCGTTTTTCGGTTTTTTCGCCTCACTCGTCGCGACCTACGGTGCACAGATCACCGCGGCCTATGGCCGCGCGATGCTCGTCTACTATCCGCTCTGCTTTGTCTACGCGCTCGTCGCGTTTCCGCTCTACGCCTATCTCGGCGGCGGAAAGGAGGGCGTGCGCGTCATGCGGCGGCACATCCTGCGCCCCGCGGTCACGGCGCTCGGCACCTGCTCGTCCGTCGCGACGATCCCGACAAATTTAGAGGCCGCGGAAGACAGTGGCGTGCCGCGTGACATCTCCGACCTCGTCCTGCCGCTGGGCGCGACGATGCACATGGACGGCTCGTGCTTCAGCTGCGTGCTGAAGATCGCGTTCCTCTTCGGCGTGTTCGGCATCCCGTTTGAGGGCGCGGGGCTCATCGTCAAAATTCTGCTTGTCGCCGTGTTCAGCTCGGTCGCGATGAGCGGCATCCCCGGCGGCGGGTACATCGGCGAGTACATCATCTGCTCTCTCTTCTTCCCCGCGCAGATGGCCATTGCCTACCCCATCGCTGTGACGATCGGCAACCTTGTCGACCCGCCCGCGACGATGATCAATTCCGCTGGCGACTACGTCGTGTCGTTCCTTGTTGCACGCTTCACCGAGGGAAAAGACTGGCTCGAGCGTGCGCAGAGGGAAAAGGCTGCACACTAAATTTTCCGTGCGCTTTCCGCGCAGGCATGCTATAATGCTGTTCGTTAACGAAAGAAGAAAGATTCGCCCGCTGCGCGCGGGCAGAAAGAGGTTTTTATTATGGAAGTTGGTCTTTCCATCGCGCAGATGCAGCGCGGCATGGACGTGGAAGGCTTTTATCTGCTCAAGGCCGCCTTTGCCAAGGTGACAGCCAGCGGTAAGCCGTTTTTGAGCGCAGTGCTCGCCGACACGAGCGGCACAATTGAAGCAAAGGTCTGGGACTACAGCGGCCCCATCGGCGAGCGCGACGTAGGCAAGGTGCTCAAGGTGCGTGGGAGCGTATCAGACTACCGCGGCATGCCCCAGCTCACAGTCGACAAGCTGCGCCTCGCCGAAGACAATGACCGCGTCGACGTCTCGAAGCTCGTGAGCGTCGCGCCCATCGACCGCGAGGCCGGCTATGACGAGGTCAAGGCACTCGTTTCGACCATCGAGGACGCAGACTACTGTGCCGTGTGCGAGGAAATGCTGCGCCGCCACGAAGCAGCGTTCCGCACCATTCCTGCTGCCAAGAGCGTGCACCACAGCTTTCTCTCCGGCCTTCTGATGCACACGCTCAACATGCTGCGCCTTGCCGATTTTCTGTCCGCGCAGTATGCAGACACCGTGAACCGCAGTCTGCTGCTCACCGGCACGCTGCTGCACGACTTCGCCAAAGAGCAGGAGTTCACATTCTCCGAGCTTGGCCTTGTGACGGACTATTCGACGAAGGGCCAGCTGCTCGGTCACCTCGTCATGGGCGCGCAGGAGGTCGCGGCGATTGCCGCCGAGCTCGACCTGCCCGAGGAAAAGGCGACGCTTTTGGAGCACCTGATTCTCTCGCATCACGGCCAACCGGAATTCGGCGCGGCGGTGCTGCCCCAGTGCGCGGAGGCAGAGCTTTTGTCGCTCGTCGACCAGATCGACAGCCGCATGGAGATCTACCGCGAGGTGCTCGCGCCGCTCAAAGCGGGCGAATTCAGCCAGCGTGTCTTCGCGCTCGACAACCGCCGCGTTTATAAGCATCAATAAGGATGGCAGCGCCAGCGGCGCTGCACGGGGCAAAGGGGGAGATTCTCTTTTAAAAGAGAATCTCCCCCTTT
>ENA-OUPA01001288-OUPA01001288.1-human-gut-metagenome-genome-assembly--contig:-NODE-1288-length-10813-cov-8.58552_pt1 | contig 10813 bp, 10 predicted proteins | sample MGYA00237939_ERZ548770 | MGnify/ENA primary metagenome ERZ548770 (study PRJEB26490, sample SAMN05356877) | human gut metagenome | biome: terrestrial biome; feature: human-associated habitat; material...
CTTCCATCCTGTCCGCAGAAAATAGTAGCGGGTCAAGAAACCCAAAACGAGAAAAGGAGATGGAAAACGAAATGGCTACTTCCAAGAGCAACAACCTTGTCAACCCCAATGCGCGTGAGGCGATGAACCGCTTCAAGATGGAAGCCGCGTCCGAGGTGGGCGTGAACCTGAAGCAGGGCTACAACGGCGACCTGACGTCCCGTCAGGCCGGCAGCATCGGCGGCCAGATGGTCAAAAAGATGATCGCCGCCTACGAAAACGGCATGCAGTAATCTGAGCAAAACCAAAAAAGCAGGGTCGCGGACTTTCCGCGGCCCTGTTTTCCTGCGGTGATCCTGCGCTGCAGAATAAAAACCGTTGCTTACGACGCCGTGCCGTGCATCTGCAGCCGGTGATACGCCTCGCGCGCATTTTTGCGCACGCGGCGTCTCAAAACGCAAACCACAAACAAAGCGTCAAGCAGAAGCCCAAACATCAACATAACAAAGTCCACAAGGGAATCGAAATAACTATAGCCGATTATCGCCAAAGAAATGTTAAAATACAAAAGCAAAGCAAAGACGATCACATAAGGCAGCAGACCATCCTTTTTCATGCGGATCCTCTGTTCCTCATATCGATTAAACCGCCAGAGATACTGCTGCTGAACGCTCGGGGCCTCCACGGCGCCATGCTGCGCAATGTATTTGCGCGCAGCCAAATGCCGCCGCAAATCCACAATTGCAAACACAGCCGCCGCAATGATGAGCATATACAAAATCACGGCCAAAACGCCGGCATTAGCAAGCAGCTCGTGGTCATGACCGAAGAGCACGATATCAAAAATCTCTAATAGCGGGAGATTGAGCACAGATATTAACACATAGCCAAAATCTTTAAGTGACCACTGCAAATCATAATCCCAGTAGTACAGAACATACCACATATCCACAACGAGCATCAGCCCCAAGAACGCCACAAGCGCGTCCTGAAGGATATACATTTTCCGATTTTCCGGCGCGATGCAGGCATAACGCTGCATGATCTCCTCTTTGCTTTTCCCGGAGCTGCAGCTGGGCGTCTTTGCAGATGCGGAGGGCACAGCGCCGGAACCGGCACCCGGTGCATACGCCGTGTTCGCAGGCACCGATTTTTCAGCCGGGGCGTTTTGCACATAGACCCGTACCAGAAGATCGCCCGGTGCACCGCCGTCGGTTCCGGCAGCACCAAGGCCAGGCAAGCGGACGATCCCCCCGTTTTCGATCCCGCGCGGGATGGCAACACGCACGTACCGATCGGCAGCGTCTCTCGTCTCGACCTTGCAGCCGGCGGCCGCTTCCTGCGGCGTGATGCGCACCTGTGTATATACATCCTTGCCGCGGGCGGCGTCCTGCCGCTTTGCTCCGGAGGATGCGGACGCGCCGCTTTCCGTGCCCATAGTCCCCATGGTCGGATCCGTATTGAACGTCTCCGTGTAATCGCTGTCGTCACGCCCGCCGGTCGTTTCCCAGTTGTTGCCCATGGTAGCGTCCGCGTCAGGGAAAGACGGCTCTGCAGCCGGCACGACCGGCTGCGCATCCGGAATGGTATCGACCGTGCTCGTGTCTGCCGCGCGGACGGCTTTCAGCGCGCGAAGGAACTCCTCCGGCGTGGCATAGCGATCCTCCGGGCGATAGGCACAGGCCTTCAGAACGATCGACTGCAGCGCCGGGCCGCCCTTGGCCGGCGGCGGCAGCGGCTCGCCGCGCATGCGCCGCTGCAGAGCGGTCTGCTCCTCATCCGGCGTGGGCATCTGCGGCGGCAAGGGCAGAAACGGCAGCGTGCGGTAATTGAGCATGCGTTATTACAACGCATTGCTACATCGCTTTGTCCAAGTGCTCCCTGCAAGCAGATCGGTATGTACAGCACTTTCTACGACGTGTGCAATGTGCGTGTCAGCATACATTTCTGCAGAGTCCCCCGGTCACTCCTGAGCTTGAGCAGATGCGCTCTGGCAAACCAAATCATAAATCATTCAGGAGATCTTAAATGCTACAAATCGCAATTTGTGATAATGAACCGCTTCATTGCAAAGAACTTACCCGATATGTGGAACACACGGTTCAGTACAGGCAGGCGAACATCCGCACATTTCAAAAATCGAAGCAATTACTTGATCTGATCCACCAGCAAAAGTACGCGCCTCACATTGCCGTGATTGAAGTCTGTATGCCGGATACGGATGGCATCACACTTGCCAAGTACATAAATGAACTGCTTCCGAATTGCCAGATTATCTTTTTCGCCAGCTATTTGTCATTTGCTTTGGACGTGTATTCGGCCAACCATGTATATTTCATTCTGGAGCAGCAGCTTCCTCAAAGAATCGGACCGGCAATGGAGTTGGCATTATCCAATCTGCAGAAAAAGTACGCACAAATTCAAGTGCAAAAACTGAATTCGTTTTTTGTCATTCCTGTCAGTGAAATCCAGTATGTAGAGCGCACGCGACGGAAAACACAAGTTATCACAACGTCTGACTTGTATTTTTCCGGCAGCTCACCTTCTGAATTGATTGGCGCATGTGAACTCTTTGTACGCTGTCACCAGAGTTATTGGGTCAATCTGAAATACGTGCTCGGCATGGAAAACGGGTGCTTCCATATGCAGTGTGGGGCACATATCCCAATCAGCCGTTCCTATCAACATGAAGCACGCACATTTTTCTTCCGTTCCGCACTTATCACCACAGCCTAGGCTTATTGCCGGTCATTCACACAGAAACAATCGCTTACTTCATAACGGAATTTAAAATAAAAAACAGGGTCGCGGAAATTCCGCGCCCCTGTTTTACTATTGCAATCATTTCCCGGGATAGGCAGAAAAAAATGCCTCGATCACGGCGGCTGGGGCCGTACACGAACCCTGGATCATCGTCGGCTTGCCGCCGCCGCGGCCGGAGATGGCCGTGTTGATGGCCTTCGCCTCCGCGCGCAGATCGACCGTGCGGCTGCCGATGATATAGCGATAGCCCTCCGCGTCGCTGCCGGTGAAGGCAGCGCAGACGCCGCCGGCAAGCAGCATACCGGCATTGACGAATTCGCGCATGGCGACGGGATCGTCAAAGCGGTCGATGACGCAGATGCTGCCGGGCGTCTCCTGCAGCAGCTGCAGCCGCTGCTCATTGAGACGGCGCTCCAGCTCCGCAGCCGCTGCCTTTTGCTGTGCGATCTCGTCGAGCAGACGCTGCACAGCCGGAACAACATCCGCCTGCCGCACGGACAGCTGCGCCGAGAGCGCCGCGACCTGCGCGCTCTTTTCCCGATAGTCCGCCTCCGCGTCCGACCCGCACAGGATCGTCACGCGCACACCGCCGCGGTGGCGCATGGCCGACGTGAACTTGATGGCACCGATCTCGCCCGTGTGCGATACGTGCGGCGCGCAGCATGCGCAGACATCGTAGCCCTCCACGGTCACGATGCGCACATTCTCCTTCAGGTCGAGCTTGCTGCGGTATTCCATATGCGCCAGCTGTTCCGGCGCCGGGTACTCCGTCCGGATCGGCACATTGCGGTACACGGCCTCGTTCGCAAGGCGCTCGATGTGCATGAGCTGCTGCCATGTGAGCTCGCCGCTATAATCCATTGTGATCGCGTCTTCCCCGAGGTGGAAGCCGACGTTGTCAAATCCGAATTCACTGTGGATCAGTCCCGAAATGATGTGCTCACCCGAGTGGCCCTGCATGCGCCGGAAGCGCTGCGGCCAGTCAATTTCTCCGCGCACCTGCGCGCCGGGCGTGAGCGGCGCATCCGTATAGTGCACGATCGCATCCGGAAGGAGCTGCACATCCAGCACATGCGCACCGCCGAGTACGCCGGTATCGGCCGGCTGGCCGCCGCCCTCCGGAAAAAACACCGTCTGGTCAAGCTCGACGGCGTAACGCTCCCCGGCCGGGTCACAGCGCAGCACAGTCGCAGAAAAATCGCGCCTGTGACTGTCGAGGTCATATAATTTCCTGGTCATGGTCAAATCCCCCATTTCTCATATCAGTATAACAGGATTTTTCGTCGTTCTCAACCCTTGCTTATTTGTGTCGAATATCGTATCCTTGAGCCACTACAGAAAAAAGGTGATACATATGAACCAGAAACTCAGAAACCTCGTCTACACCGCCATGCTCATGGCGCTGTGCTGCGTGGCGACGCTCGTCATCAAGATCCCGACCGTGACCGGCGGCTATCTCAACGCCGGCGACATTGTGGTCGTGCTCGCCGCCCTGCTGGCTGGCCCGCTCTACGGCGGCGTGGCAGCCGGTTTTGGCTCGGGTCTGGCGGATGTGATCTCCGGCTACATGAGCTACGCCCCCGGCACACTCGTCGTCAAAGGCTGTGCGGCCGTGGTCGCAGCGCTGATTTTCCGTGCCTGCCGCAAAAAGAGCTTCGGCTTCGCGCTGCTGAGCGCCATCTGCGGTGAGATCGTGATGGTGCTGGGCTACTTCGTGTTTGAGGACTTTGTCCTCGGTTACGGTCTGGCTGCCGCCGCTGAGATCGCAGGCAACGCCGGACAGGCTGCCGTCGGCATCGTGGGCGGTCTGGCACTGTACTTTGCGCTGAACAAAGTGCCCCAAATCCGCGATTTCTCCGAGGCTGCGCTGGCGAAAAAGCAGAAATAAATCTACTCCACATGCAAAACAGCCGCTCCCGACCGGGAGCGGCTGTTTTTCTCTTTATTACACCACGCGCACGCGGATGACCTCCGGGATGCAGTCGATCTTTGCCACCTGATCGGCATCCAGACGGCCGTTGAGGTCGATCATGGCGTAGGCATATGCGCCGTAGGCCTTGTTGATCATGTTCTCGACATTCAGGCCCGTGCTGCAGGCGATCTCAAGGAACTGGTTGAGCATCGTCGGGACGTTCTGGTGCAGAATGCACACACGGCTGACACCCATGCGCTCGAGCGTCGCGTCCGGGAAGTTGACGGAGTTTTTGATGTTGCCGTTGGCGAGATAATCATAGAGCTCGCGCGCGGCCATGACGGCGGACTTCTCCTCGCTCTCGGGCGTGCAGGCACCCAGATGCGGCAGCGCGATGATATTCTCCACGCCGACAACCTTCTCATTGGGAAAGTCCGTGACATATTTGCCGACACGGCCGGAGGCCAAGGCGGCAAGCATGGCGTCGTCGTCCACGATCTCGGCGCGCGACTCGTTGATGATGCGCACACCGTCTTTCATCTTGGAAAACGCCTTGGCATCGAGCATGTGGAACGTCTGATCCGTATACGGCACGTTGATGCTGATATAGTCCGCCTTGGCATAGATACCGTCGATGTTCACCTCATGCTTGACATCGCGCGAGAGGCGCCATGCGGCATCTACGGATAGGTACGGATCGTAACCGCAGACGTTCATGCCGAGGTTCACGGCGGCGTTCGCGATGAGCGCGCCGATGGCGCCGAGGCCGATGACACCCAGCGTCTTACCCATGAGCTCCGGGCCGGCAAACTGTGCCTTGCTCTTTTCGACGAGGGCGGGAATGTCCTTACCCCTGCCGTTGAGGCTCTTGACCCAGTCGATGCTGCCGAGCACATCGCGCGACGAGAGCACAAGCGAGCAGAGGATCTGCTCTTTGACCGCCTCGGCGTTTGCGCCGGGCGAGTTGAACACGACGATGCCGCGGTGGCAGCAGTCCTCAAGCGGGATGTTGTTCGTGCCGGCGCCGGAGCGCGCGATGGCGACCAGGCTCGGCTCAAAATCGTAGCAGTGCAGGTCGGCCGAGCGCAGGATCAGGCCGTCCGGATCCGGAATGTTCTCCCCGACAACGCAGCCGCGCTCCTCGAGCTTCTGCAGGCCGCAGGGGGATATGTGGTTCATGGTCTTGATTTTATACATGATGTTCTACCTCAAACTGTTTCAGATAATCCACGAGCGCATTCACGCCCGCCATCGGCATGGCGTTGTAGAGCGAGGCACGCATGCCGCCGGCTATGCGGTGACCCTTGAGATTCAGCAGGCCGCGCGCCGCCGCGCCGCTGATAAATTCCCTATCGAGCGCATCGTCCCCGGTGCGGAACGTAACGTTCATGTCCGAGCGGGAGCCCGGCTGCGCGCATGCATGAAACAGCGCGCTGTTATCCAGAAAATCATACACCTTTGCGGCGCGCGCATGCTTGAGCTGCTGCATGCCTTCCACGCCGCCCTGCCGCTCAAGCCACGCGAGCACGAGGCCGAGGATGTAGATGCACCAGCACGGCGGAGTATTGTACATGGAGTCCTTGTCGATCATGCGCTGATAGCTGTACATGATCGGCGTGATGGGCAGTTCATGACCGGCAAGGCTGCGATCAACGATCGCGACCGTCAGTCCCGCAGGGGCCATGTTCTTCTGCGCGCCGGCAAAGATCACACCGTATTTTGACACGTCGACCGGGCGCGAGAGAATATCCGACGACATGTCGCACGCGAGCGGCACGCGGCCGGTCTCCGGCACATACTGCCACTCGGTGCCGTAGATCGTATTGTTGGCACAGTAATAAAAATAGGACGCGTGCGCATCGAGCTGCAGTTCGCTCTGCTGCGGGATCCGGGTATGGCCGCAGGTGGAGGTGTCCGCCGCGATGTGCACCTTGCCGTACTTTTCGGCTTCTTTGGCCGCATTGCCGGAAAAATGCCCCGTCACGGCATAGTCCGCCGTCCCCTGCTCACCCATCAGATTGAGCGGGATCATGGAAAACTGTGCCGTGCCGCCGCCCTGCAAAAACAGGATCTCATGTGTGTCCGGCACGGACAGTGCGGCACGAAATCGCGCCTTCACATCCTGGAAAATATCCGAAAAGGCCTGACTTCGGTGACTCATCTCCATCACAGACATGCCCGTGCCATGATAATTGAGCAGTTCCGCCTGCGCCTGCTGGAGCACTTCCTCCGGCAGGACCGACGGTCCGGCAGAAAAATTGAACGTTTCACTTCGGGTCACAGAAATCGCCTCCAGGGATCAAAATTCGTCACATGCAGCACATTCTGCATGGATTGAGAAAAGTCTAACACGTTCCGCGAAGCGCGTCAAACCAAATCCCCCACAAGCATTTGTCCGGAAACGGCAGAGATTTTGACATTTTTCACAAGTCCGCGCAGATCATCCCCAGCGGCACGCACCAGACAATAATTATCCGAGTGCCCGACCCAGTTTCCATCGTGCTCCGTCTCGAACAAAACGGGCAAAATCCGGCCGACCTGCTGTACCAGATAGCGCTGCTTGCAGCCATCGGCCACGCGCTGCGCCTCGTGCGCACGCGCCGACTTGACCGCGTGGCTGAGCTGCTCCGGCATGGCGTCCGCCTTTGTGCCGGGGCGGCGGGAATACGGAAACACGTGCACAGCCGCGAAGCCGACCTGCTCCAAGAATGCCACCGCTGCCGCCTGATCCGCCTCCGTCTCGCCGGGGAAACCCGTGATCATGTCCGCCGTGAGCGCACAGCCCGGGAAATACCGCCGCAGCCGCTCGACACAGGCGAGAAACTCCGTGGTGTTATACTTGCGGTTCATGCGCGCGAGCGTGCGGTCGCACCCGCTTTGCAGCGAGAGATGGAAGTGCGGGCAGACCTGCCCGGTCACGGCAGCGCGGCGGCAGAAGTCCTCCGTGATGACTGTCGGCTCCAGAGAGCCGAGGCGCAGGCGCATCTGCGGCGCAGCAGCCGCGACCGTCTCTACGGCGTCGGCCAGTGTCAGCTCGCCCGGCAGATCCCGGCCGTAGGACGCGATCTCGATGCCGGTCAGCACCAGCTCCCGGTAGCCCTCGGCGGCCAGATGCGCCGCCTGATGCGCCATTTCATCCAGCGGCAGGCTGCGGATGCGGCCGCGCGTATACGGGATGACGCAGTAGGTGCAGAAATTATTGCAGCCATCCTGGATCTTCAGCATCGCGCGTGTGCGGCCATAGGCGGCGCCAGCGGGCAGCGATTCAAAGTCAAAGCGCTGGAACGGATTATCCACGCACGTGACGGGCGTGTGCTCGCGGAATGCGCGCAGAATGTCATCCACAAACGCCTGCTTGCTGCCGCTGCCGTGCACCACATCGGCACCGATGGACGCCGCGTCCTCGGGGCTGAGCTGCGACCAGCAGCCGCACGCGGCGCACAGCGCCTGCGGGTGCTCCTCGCGCAGCTTGCGGATCATCTGGCGTGACTTGCGTCCGCCCTCTGCCGTGACGGCACAGGTATTGACGACGATCAGGTCGACCGGCTCGCCGTCCGCCGCAGGTGTGAAACCATGCGCATGCAGGAGCGTTTCGATCGCCTGCGCTTCATACTGGTTGACCTTGCAGCCGAGGGCGGTTATAATGTAGTGCATAAAAACATCTCCAAATCGAGGTAAGAAATCATGGTTTATCTGGACAATGCCGCAACGACCCGTGTCTGCCCGGAGGCGGCGGAGGCGGCAGTACATATGATGACGGAGTGCTTCGGCAACCCGAGCACGACCTATAAGCTCGGCCGCGAGGCCAAGGCCGCTGTGGACAAGGCACGCGGTCAGATCGCGAAGGCGCTCGGCTGCCAGCCGGACGAGGTATACTTCACGTCCTGCGGCTCCGAGGGCGACAACTGGGCGCTCATCTCCGGTGCGCGGTACATGCGCCGCCGCGGGAAACACATCATCAGCTCCGCCGTGGAGCACGACGCGGTGCGCAAGTCGCTGGACTTTCTGGAAAAAGAGGGCTACGAGATCACGCGCCTGCAGCCGGACGGCACCGGCGCCATCCCGCTCGAGGCGGTGCGCGCGGCGCTGCGGCCGGACACGATCCTCGTCTCGCTCATGATGGTCAACAATGAGACCGGCGCGGTCAACGACATTGCCGCCGTCGCCCGGATGCTGAAAGCGGAAAACAGCATTGCCCTGCTGCACACGGACGCGGTGCAGGGCTTTCTGAAGGTGCCATTCTCGACGAAAACGCTCGGTGCAGACATGATCACCATCAGCGGCCACAAGATCCACGCACCGAAAGGCATCGGCGCGCTCTACATCCGCAGCGGGCTGAAGCTGCCGCCCTATATCCTCGGCGGCGGGCAGGAGCGCGGCATACGCGCCGGCACGGAGGCCACGCCGCAGATTGCCGCCTTTGGTACGGCGGCCGAGATCGGCAGCGCAAAAATGGCCGAGGCCACAAAAACCATGGCCGAGCTGCGTGCCCACGCCATTGACCGGCTGACGGCCGAGGTGGACGGTCTTGTCGTCATCGGCGGCGGCTCACCGCATATCCTCAGCATTTCCCTGCCCGGCTACCGGAGCGAGGTCTTGATGAACTTTCTCGAAGCCCGCGGCATTTACACATCAAAAAGCTCCGCCTGCAAAAAGGGCGGGCGGAGCCATGTACTTGAGGCGATCGGGCTGCCGGCGAACGTGATCGACGGCGCGCTGCGCATCAGCTTTTCGCGCTACACCACGCGGGAAGACATCGACGCGCTGTGTGATGCGCTGCGGGATGCAAAGCAATCCCTCTTCCCGTCACTTCACTGAACCATCCTGCGCATCCTTAAGCGATTCGGGCGGCGCTTCCTTCGGGAGGCGCACCGGCCGCATCGTGGCATCGTCGATGTAATCCAGATCCATATATTCTGCGGTCTCCGTCTGGAGGCCGCGTTTTTTCAGCCCGTCATTGACCAGCTTCTCCAGGCCGGCATAGATCACAACGAACACCGGCACACCCAGCAGCATGCCGATAAAGCCGAACAGGCCGCCGCCGAGCAGGATGGCGAACATGATCCAAAAACCGTTGATGCCGGTGGAGTTGCCGAGGATCTTCGGCCCGATGATATTGCCGTCGATTTGCTGCAGGACAATGATGAAGATGACGTAGATCAGGCACTTCATCGGCGAGACAAGCAGAATGATCAGCGCCGTCGGCACCGCGCCGATAAACGGGCCGAACACGGGGATGATGTTCGTCACGGCGACGATCACGCTCACGAGCACGACATACGGCATGCGCATGATCGCACAGCAGATATAGCAGATGACGCCGATGATGGCAGAATCAATGACCTTGCCGCTGATAAAGCCCATGAACGCCGTGTCCGTGAACCGGATGGCCTTGAGGATGCGCTTGGAGGCCTTGACGGAGAAAATGCTGTAGAGTACTTTCTTCGACTTGGCAAGAAGCAGCTCCATATTCGACAGCACATAGCAGGCGACGACAAAGCCGATGAGCACATTGAGGATCGCGCGCAGGACGGCGTAAATGCCGGTCGTCACGCTCGTGACCACCTTGCCCATGGACGGCAGCAGCGCAGTCTTCGCCCAGTCAAGCAGGCCGTCCGACACGTTTCCGGTCGCAGAGAGGAGCACTTCCTCCACCTCGGGATTGTTCTCAAAGAACTTGTTGATCCACCCGGTGAGCGTGTCATAGTAATCCTGCGAATTGAGCACGATGCTCTCCACGCTCGTATAGATCTGCGGGATGATGAGCCAGATGAGGGCGGCGATGATAAGCAGCGCGACCAGAATTGAGAGCATAACGGACAGGCCGCGTGCAAGCGAGGTGCGCACCGGTTTTTTCGGGCGGATCTTTTTGAGCAGCGGCTCAAAGAGCTTGCGCTGGAATACCTTCGTCAGCGGCCAGAGCAGATAGGCGATCACCAGGCCCCAGATGATCGGGCTGAGGATGCCGAGCAGCGAGCTGATCGCATCGCCGATCGATTTGCCGTGCTGCAGCAGCATGAAAAACAGGATCGAGCATGCGATCACGCCGAACGCCGTGATGCCCCAGCCGAGGTATTTGTTTTTTGGATCAAATCGCTTCATAAACCGTCTCCCCCCATCGCGCCCGACGGCGCCCATCAGCGTCCTGTCTCTTATACA
>ENA-OUPA01001294-OUPA01001294.1-human-gut-metagenome-genome-assembly--contig:-NODE-1294-length-10768-cov-2.80575_pt1 | contig 10768 bp, 8 predicted proteins | sample MGYA00237939_ERZ548770 | MGnify/ENA primary metagenome ERZ548770 (study PRJEB26490, sample SAMN05356877) | human gut metagenome | biome: terrestrial biome; feature: human-associated habitat; material...
CTTAATTTAATACTAGCCAATATCAACTAATCCCGCTTCCATGGCGTCATAACCGAAAGGAGATGTCATGGAAGCTTTCATCAATTATCTCAAGTCGAAAGAGATGAGCCAGAACACCATTAGCTCGTATTCTTACGCTGTATCGCAGTTCTTATCACGCTACACAACGGTAAACGACGAATCCCTCTTGTCTCATAAGGATTGGTTGGTAAGCGAATTCGCTACGAAGACGGCCAATAACAGAATCGGGGCACTGAACTGCTATTTAGATCACATCGGCTACGATGGGATGAGGTTGCGGGGCGTTCGCGTTCAGCAGAAGCCTTTTCTAGATAACGTAATCAGCCAAGATGAGTATGAAACCCTACGTGATGGACTCCTCGAAGACGGTGACCTTTATTGGCATTTCGTCGTGCGCTTCCTCGCTTGCACCGGCGCGAGGATTAGCGAATTGCGGCGATTGACGGTCGAATCAGTTAGGGTGGGACATCTTGATCTGATATCCAAAGGGGAAAAGCTGAGGCGGATTTACATTCCAAAATCGCTACAGCAAGATGCACTACTTTGGTTCAAACAATGCTCGCTTGGAGAAGGATTCGTGTTCGTCGGCCCCAACGGAAACCCAATGAGTACGAGAGGCTTATCGCTTGGATTAAAACGCTGCGCAAAACGTTATGGAGTGAATCCAGATGTCGTGTATCCGCATTCCTTCAGGCATCGATTCGCCAAAAATTTTATAGCAAAGAACCCAGATATCGCTTTTCTCGCTGACTTAATGGGACATGAAAGCATCGAGACGACGCGAATATATCTGCGACGCACCGCAGAGGAACAGCGCGCCGCAGTCGATAAAGCTATTGATTGGTGATTAGGACATCGAGCTCGGAGATGCGTTCGGCTATGCGGCGCTGCTCGACAAGAGGCGGAATGGGTACCAAAAACGAGGGAATATCTCCAAGGTTGATTTTGAATGTATGCGTTCCGCCGCCGACTTTAACCTCTTGAATCCAGTTGAACCCCATAGGCGAATCAAGGCAATTGACAATCCATTCCGCAAGCGAGCGATTAATAGGCCTGAGAAGGCCCAAACTGACAAAGATGCTAAATTCATAATCTACGTCGACAATAATGGGTTTTCCCAACGTACCGATTCGGCACAGCAGAATGTCACCATTTTGAGGCCTAACCCTCTTACATAGCCCTTTGTGTGTCTCTCTACTTATATGTTTGACTCTGCTCAGGTCGAAGAAGCCTTTTGAGATGTTTTGCACAGACAGAAAGAGAACCCCATCATTTGTGTACTCAGGGGTCTTATGGGTGCCGTCGCTAATGACGGACAGTAGGCTGCCGAGCCTTGCCCATTCCCAGCCCTCGGGGATCTCGAACGGGATCTCGTCGTCGATGCAGACGGGCTCGCCCTTGCCGCGCTTCTCATAGCGCCTGCCATCGGAACCGAGGTAGATTACCGACTCACCGCCCTTGGGGGCCTTGATCTTCTTCTCCTTGATAAGATGGGCGCGTTCCTCGCGGATGCGATCGAGCAGCACGGATGCGGGCTCTTCCGACGGATCTTGTGGCACGAGCTTGCCCTCGACGGCCATCTGCAGCACGGATTTGCGCAGGCGCTCGGGCAGCGAAGCGTCCAACGCTTCGCGCTCGTCCTCCAGCTTGCCGTGCTCCCCAACGAGCGGCATCAGCTCGGAGACGCGCTCGGCGATGCGGCGCTGCTCGGCGAGGGGCGGCACGGGGATCAGGTACCTCTTCACCGTCTCTTGCGCAAGCTCCTTCTGCTTCGTTGAACCGCTCGCCTGATCCTCGATAACGGATTGGACCGACGGGCCCGCAAAGTAGAGGAACGCATATTCGTAGCGCAACCAGTCGGGCACGGTCCTGATGACCGTAACGTGGCTGTCGGCAACCGCCCACCCGTAAGGGTTTTGGTTCGAATCGTAGACGGCCATGCGGCCAAGGGTGCCCAGCCCCGTCGAGTTCCAGAGCAGGTCGCCGTCAACGAGCAGCCTCTCCTCGGCATACGATGCAACGCTGTTCGGGTCGACGAACTTCGCCCTCTCCAGCGAGAACCCTGACCATTGATTGCATTTCTGAGCGACAACGGGATATTTTTTTTCGAGTGAGTACTTTGGCGATTTGCCGCGCTGTATGTAGGTGGTAATGCCCTCCAGCCTTGCCCACTCCCAGCCTTCAGGGATATCGAACGGGATCTCGTCGTCGATGCAGACGGGCTCGCCCTTGCTGCGCTTCTCATAGCGGGACCCATCGGAAGTGCTTCGGCAAGAATAACGAAACTAACAGGTCAAATGCCCCTATGGGTACCAACGAGCTTAGCTGGGTACTAAATGGGTGCCAAACAAAATGCGACCTTGGCTAAATCAAGACCCTATATCGAAACTGGCTACGCGATAATTGCAGCATATAGAGAACGCACCTTGATAAAGAAATATCCTGATATTCGGTGTAATCCCAGTTCATGACGACCATAAACTCAAACGGCTTGCTGCAGAAAACCGATATGGTACAAAAAGAAAAGTGTCTCTTGATGCCACGAGGCACTACTGATAAGTAATACTCTTTTGAACGGAATCACTCGCACTCGATGAATGCATTTGCACGTTGCATATCAGTATGTGTCATCAAGTATCACCTCGTGCTACTACGTCCGAATCAATCGCGAATCAAACGTTGATTCATTTCTGTCGGGATGATGATACCGCATTTCCCGCCAAGGAGAAGCCCGTACAATCACTCCCTGTCTCTCCTGCGGGAGTAGTTGCGGGTGGCTTTGCGAACGTTCCTCTTTTCCGAATCGGTGCACGATGGAGCAGGGCGGTGCAGATTGCGCCGATATTACATAGAAACCAAGATAATCAGCTATTAACTAGTCTTGAATTTCCGTCTTATTCAGGCGATCGATGAAAGCTCTAATTTTCTCCTCGCGTTCTTTTGCAGTAGATAATTTGCCCGCTTCGTCTTGCTGCTTCTCCCGACGTTGAACGAAATCGATTAAGAACTCAGCGTATCTGCGTGCTTTCGCGCTCTTATCGTCATCCAATCCCTCTTCGATCGTAAAGCAATCTTCATTAAGATTTACATCGCTCGAGGGAGAAGTGACTTTTAGTAAGAAGTCTGAGTAATCCTTAGACACGTTCAGGTCGTAGGACAGATCATCAAGGGAAATGATTACATGCCCGTCCTTGTTAATCGTTACCATTCTGTTCTCCGATCTTGAAATTGTATTTGTTAAGCCTCATCTTCAGATAGCGCTCACCGCCATCAAGCACATCGGCGATTGACTGCTTGGTGTGCTTATCGTTTAACACTCCGCATCTATACGAAATATTGTCGTCATCGTTGTTGCATACAACTACAGTCCTTGCGTCACCGTTGACGATAATCGGAGCAGAATGGCTCACGACGAAAAACTGAACATCCAGCTTGAGCTTCTTCAGTCTATCGATAAGGAACTCTTTTATGGTTGCGACATCAAGATTGTCCTCAGGTTGATCCAAAACTATGTATACCCATTTTCCTGCTGACACTTGATCGTTGAGGAATAGCTTTAGTAACGCCTGCGCTTTCATGCCGGGGGACATGTCGTCAATCTTCTTACCAGCAATAACCACGCAGCTTTTTAGTTCAATCGAATCGCTTGCCAACTTTTCAAGTAAGTCGAAGTAATGGTTGTAGTAGGAAAGCAAGCCTTGGTTTTTTACACTCCGAAATTTTGTTCCATTAAACAATTTATGCATATCGGTCTTGTTTGATCGTTCAAGAAAAGCGTGAGCAAGAGCGTTTATTCCTGTGGGAACAAGCGCTCTAACGAGATCATTGAACGCTGCGCAATCATCGTGGACTAAGCTAACGACAATCTGCTCACCGTCATTTGTCAGTTCTACCGGCTGAATTGGATCGAGCATCTGCTCATATGCTTTTTGAGCTTCGTTGTTCAGGTGTTCGAGAGACTCCCGCAGTTCGAAAAGTTCATCGTAGAACGTATTTGCGGCCTTCGTTTTCTCGTCGTATTGATGGCGTTTGGTTGACCCGCTGGAGTTGTTGCATTCATGGAGCATTTCAAAAAACAGAGTCACGTTTTGCTCACGTTGGCTAAACCACGCCTCGTCTATTTCGCCAAGAAGCGATATGAATCCACTGACTCTTGTCGAGAGAACTTTGATGTCGCTCTCAATAGCGCGCGATTCCCTCTCCAACTCATCAAAAAGAGATCTATCTTCTGGATAATCGTCACTGAATTTGATGAGCTTGCTCTTGTCTTCCAGAGCTTCTGTCGCTTCAGATATCTCCCTAAGATGCTTGATGGCGTTTTCCACTTGCGGAAAAGCCTTGACTGGAGTTGTCGGCGCAGTAGGAGTTATGCCGGACGGCATCTCCTCCTCAAGATGGTCGATATGAACTGGGCCGGAATCATACTTTTTCTCAAACGCTGCAAGTAGGTCCTTCTCAAGTCTGAGGACGTCTTTATACCGCTGCTTTGCCGCATCGATTGACTTTGCTGCGTTCTCCTTTAATGGCGAAATTATTTCACCGAGAAAAGGAATCTCTTCGTATCTGCCATCCGCATATATATTTTCGAGCTCGCCTTGGCTAAGGTACAAGCATGGTGGACGGTCTTTTGTGGGAATGCCGCCATGGGTTAAAAATCGGACGGAATCAGAATCGACGAATGCCGCATATGTATCCAGTCCCTTGTCTGCCAATAAGCTTGCCAATAGGGTCTTTCCGCTTCCTCTTGACCCAACTATGCCGTTGTACCCAGGGCTGAAAGGCAGTGTGATTGTTTCGCTATTTTGCCTACCACCGTCTGTCCATACATTAAAGCTGACTGATTCTAAGAATTTTGTAGTGTTTGATTGTGGAAGGATGGAGCATGCGTCAGAAGTTCGAATGCGACTTTCTGGATCGCTGATTGCCAACAGGAGAGAATCGAGATCGCAATCAAAATCTATCCAGGTGTACTTTTTCCCGATATCGCCGATTTTCCCCGCATCGCTGAAAAGGAAGGCTGCCACGGTGGTATTCAGTTCTGAAGCTAGGCCGTCCGATATATATTTCCGACTCTTTTCACCGCCTTCAACCGCCATTGCATGGCTGTAATAAAACAGCCTGTCTTTATAATCCAGGTTCTTTTTCGACCTATTTGGTAGGTACTCTGACAGACTCTTGTCTTTATTCTCATGTGGAACAAAGAAATGCGGTATCGCCGCTGCCCTTTCTTGAAATTCTTCGAGATAGATCGCAGTTGCTTCCGCTGCTTTGGAGAACGATTTACAATCAAGCAATTCCAGATTTTGTATTTTTTCAGCTTTGCCGTCATCGTCGCTGTCAATGAGTTCGTTCTTGATAATCGCCGAGATGAAAAGTTCTCTTACGATAGCTGCCATCTCTTCGGCATGATTCGTCGAAAACCATACGATGGCATGGAAGCGACCTTTCCCACCGGTTTCTAAGCCGTAGGCTTTGATCGTTTCGTCCTTTAGCATGACGTCTATCTCGACGCCTCCAAAGAGGACTTTCCCTTTACCCTTCATTTGGCTCTGTAGATCGGTCAGCAGTTCAACATCTATGCTGTTGTGATCCGTTATTGCAAGGACATCTAATTCGCTCTTGAGTACAGCCCGAAAAAAGTAGCTTTGTCATATCTCCTGCTAAAGCACGAGCTTGAATGCACATGCATATCACATTTTTTGAAAGTATTGATAGTAAGGCCAGCATCACGCATTTATGCTCCTCCTACTCTTCGCTGGCATCCAGCGGCATCTCGAAGGAGAGCTCGCTGGCATCGATCTCGCAGATATCGAAGACGCATTTCAGCAAGTCGATTTTTGCCGCAGTGCTGGATGCGGTGCGAGCGTAGACTCCGTTCGCGATCTTCGAATGCCCTGCGGATTCTGTGCTGCAAAATGCCGTTCCAGGATAGTTCGATCCGTCGACGAGCGAGTGTATCTTCGCCGGCTCCAGTTCATATACCAGTTGCAGGACTTTCGCCATCATGTCGTTCCACTGCGTCGCAATATATCGAACCCCTATGAAGCTGAAAGCGGCGATCCTCCTGCCGGTGAATTCGGTGTCGGAATCGAGCTCGGCAACCTCGGGAAGAGCCTTCGAGGGCTCGTACGAGGACTCAGGCAGTGGCCAGGTCTCGAGGAACTGCTCTTCCAGCATCCTCTCGCGCACTCTGAGCTGCTCTTCGCCCCAGGTTTCCTGCTGGCCGATCCAGTGGTTCATCCTGAATCCGCTGGACCTGAAGCCGTCCCTCATATCTCGCTTCTGCTCAAAAGGCCTGTTGCTGTAGTCTGAGTTGTACGCGGTGACGGTGAGGTTGGCCATCTTGTGGCACCACTCCTCGTGGATGCGCTCCCAGTCATCGCCCAGGGTCTCCTTCCATTGGGCGTTCAGCGTCTGGGGCATGACGTGCTCGACGGAGAAGCTGCCCTCCTCGAGACCTTTGACGACAGAGACGCGCTCCTCGCTCGAACCGTTCTCGAGCCTGTCGTAGAGGTAGAGCTTGCGGTTCTGGATGCGGTAGAAGTCGCGCGTGTCGAGTGCGTAGAGGAACTCCTCGTTGTCGGGGAAGCGCCCAGTGCCGCTCTTATGGGTCAGGACGTATTTGACCACCTCGGCGTAATCGGCTCCATCGGAAACGCCCTTCAGCACGTCTCCGTGCAGCGTCTCGAACACCTTGTTCAAGGCGTTGGCAGGCACGCCGCACACCCATCTCCTGAACAGGTACGAGTCAATCATCCACAGCACCGCGGAGACCGAATCGTCGTCGATGTCGCCTTGGGCTCGGTACTCGAGCAGGTTGAGAAGGTAGGGTCTGGTGACCGACGCGTCGAAGACCCTGATGGCCTCGAGGGCGGAATCGATGCTCTTCACGCCTGTATTTGGGTGAATGCAGGTTTTGTAATGCTTCGAATAGTTCAGAAGCTCTTCGAACAGGGCCTTCGTGTCGAGGCTGAGCACTCCGCCGTCGGGATCGTGGAACTTCTTAGTTGTATACGTCCTAAACGCCGGATACACCTTCTTGATAGCGGGGGTCTTCGCCTCCATAGCAGAAAGGTAGAAGCGGATGTAGTCGCTCACCTTGTAGTCGGTGTTGCGTTCGACCGGATTCCAATAATCGTCGTAGTAAATCTCCTGAAGTTCTGGGTCGAGATTCATGAGGACGAAGTTTCTGATCTTGTCGGCCTCGGAAAGGTCGAGTCCCGTCGAGTTCAGGCTCTCGAAGATCAGCTGGGCATCGTCTTTGGGGTCGAGGGTGATGTCGATAACGCAAAGGGACTTGATAGCTTCGTAGAGCTCGTTGACGGAGATGTCCATCTTTTCGATGCGGTCGAGAAAGTACAAGTAGTTCTGGGTCACGTTCGAGCCCTGGATATATGCGTCGTCCTTGCCATCGAGAATGGCCCCGAACGCCTCGCTGTCGTTCTTCACTAGCTTCAGGCGTAGCTTGCGCTCTTTCTTGTGCCTCGCGTCGATGAGGTAATACTCGGCGATGTCTTCGGCGAGATCCTCTTCCTGCGATTTGACGACGCCTTTCTCGACCTGGGTCCTGATGGCGGCAAAGAGTAGGAATACCGTGGTGATACGCTGCTGGCCGTCGATGACGACGCGCTCTCCGCGCGGCGTCTGGGATACGATGCTGCCGAAGAAATGCTCCTCGCGTCCGGTCTTGGAGACCTCCACCAGATCGTCGAACAGCCTTCCGCATTGCTCCGGCTTCCAGTCGTAGTTTCGCTGGTAAACGGGTATGACGAAACGCGTTTTCTTGCCCTCGATGATGTCGCTCAGATATTCCTTATGGCCGTCCATTCATGACCCTTTCTTCGGTCCCGTTCTTCTGTGGTGCATCATTTTGCATTCCCTATGCGAACGATGAGATCGTTGACCCAATCGATTGCAGAATCGACGTCATCGAGAACGGGAAGGTCGGATGCCTGCTCTGCGTAGAGCTCGTCCCAGCCAGCTTTCTTCGACACGATCGGAGGCCATTCCTGAGCCTTTCTGTAAGAGAAGAGCCGCTCGCAGATCCTTCGCGTCGCGACAAGGTCGACTTCCGACCTGTGCATGATGAGTTGCAAGTCGACGAGGTCGCGGGCTCGGTCGCCCGCGCCTGATACCGCATGCAGCTTTTGGGTAACTTGGTGGTCTAGTGGCATGAGCGGCGCCTTTCCGGGAGGCGGGAATCCAATTCCCTCGAACAACTCCGCGACATCTGGCATGTCCGACCACTCGATGGTGTCAGCATCGCCGATCTCGTTGAATCCGACTTCGAGCGGAACCGTGCACCACGGTTTGCCGAGGTACGAGAGCTTCACCTCGCAGGGCTGCATGACATATTCCTCGGGAACGTCCTTCGGCGAGGCCGGATCCTTGCGGACGACGCGTCCCGTGAAGCCCTCCCAGCCTTGGCGGAGGCGGTCGTTGAGCCTTTCCATGTTGAGGTCGGCGTCCATGGCCGTCGCCATGTCCAGGTCTGTAGTGAACCTCGTCGCCGCGTCGCCGTAGCGCATCTTGATCGAGCTTCCGCCCTTCACCACGCCGTCGGGGAGCATCTGAGCGACGATGGCGTTGGCCATGCGCGTGCGCAATCTCATGTAATCCTGCGCAGCGCCTCCGCACGAGCGCCTGATCGCGTCGTCCAGGTGGCGCATGCCGTTCGGCTTCTTCGTCATCTTTCGATCTTTTCCTCGATTTCCTTCTTCTCGCCTGCGTTCAGATATCCCATGCGCAGCGCCTCGGAAGCAGCCTCGAGTGCCCTGTCGGCGCCCATGGTCTGCGCGGCGCAGGCTATCGCGGCAGCAAGCGGCTGGCAGGGAACGCCGTCGATCCAAGTCGGCTCGGCATCTGATCTGACGATCCTGACGCCTTTCCCTAGGTCCCGCCGGACGCGGTTCGGCGTGGCGACCCACATCTTGGATGGGTCCGTGGGTGCCAGCTGGAGTAGGGCGACGACGGACTCTCCGTAGAGGAAGGCCCCGACGCCTGCCGCCTTCACTGCGATCGCGAAGGGGGCTTGGGGCTGGGATGGCCAGACGGGCATACGGTACACCCCGCGCGCAACGCGGACGAGCTTTCCCGCTTTCGCCTGCTGGACGAGCTCGGCGTTGGACATCCCGAGCTTCGCCGCCTCGGATGAGGTGATGAGCCCGAAATCGTCGACTCCCTCGTATATGTCATCGATTTTTGCCATGTCAGAAGTATAGCGTATTTACTATACTTTTGACATTTGAAAATCGACTAGCATGGTTGCAAGTGCCAATGCGACCACATGGGTCAAATCAGTACCAGATTTGGGGGTATTTTGACAACATGCGAGCCTCGCCGCACGAGCCGTGCCAATCTCGGCACTCAAGGAGCCGGGAAGGAAGCATTTGATTCCCAGACGCGAAACGCGGTCATTTTGCGTCTAGTAATCAAACCGGTGACATTTGTCTCCATGGCGTCACCGCTTCCTGCATGAACCATCTGAGTACGGCTCAAAAAGCAAGGGAAAGAACACGAGAGGTGCTGATCATGCGCTGCATCCAGGCCGAAGCTCGGCACGCGGAAATGGAGTTCGACCTGGTCTAAGGTACCATCTCGCACGTCTATCCGAACTATTGCCCCGCAGCGGTCGTGGGTTTCTTCCTGAGCCTGCACAGCTGCGAAGCCATCGTCGAAGACATCGGGTGCGGCAGGGTGGGCATCCTGGTCGACGGCAACCACATCACGCGGGTCTTCGTCAAGGACGACCGCCGGGGAGAGGGTCTCGGGTGTATCGCCATGGGCATTCTCGAGAAACGGGTCTTCGAGGGGCACCCCTGCGCGAAGGTAGACTCCTCACTGCCGGAGACGCGCTTCTAAGAAAGGCGCGGGTACGTTACTGCTGGCCGCGAATCCTACAGTCTCCCCGAAGGCGCGGTCCTCGTATGGGAACTCATGGAGAAGAAGCGATAAGCTTCTCAATCGCCTAAAAATACGGGTAGTGCCAGCATGCAAACGAACTTGAATTTGATTCGAATCAAGGTGGAGACGATTGGAGCGGCAAAAGGGAGTGAACGCCGGCGGCTTTGCCGAATGCCAACGACCGCCATCGTGGCGCAAGTGTGTCCAACGACATGCAGCTTTGGGAAACCCGAAGAATGATTCGCAATCAAAATCGCAGGCGATATGCATAAAAATCACCCCCGAAACATCAACATTTCGGGGGTGATTCGCAACTGTCATTCATCAGTTTTGCAGGTGGCTTGGAGCGCATTGAACCACCTTGCGCCTCAATGCGTCGCCATGAATGATTGCAGGTGGCTTTACGCTTTTGACCTCGGATTATTCCCACTCAATCGTCGCGGGCGGTTTGCTGGTGATGTCGTACGCTACCCGGTTCACGCCCGGGACTTCGGCTACGATGCGGCCCGACACTCGGGCCAGCACGTCGTAGGGCAGCTTCGCCCAGTCGGCCGTCATGGCATCGGAGCTCTCCACGGCTCGCAGGATGATGGGGTAGGCGTATGTGCGCTCGTCGCCCATGACGCCGACGCTCTTCACGTCGGGCAGCACGGCGAAGTACTGCCATACGCTGCGTTCGCTGTTGCGCTCGCCGGTCTCCTCGTAGACGCGGACGTTGTAGGCGTCCAGCTCCTCGCGCACGATAGCGTCGGCCTCCTTCAAAATCGACAGCTTCTCGCGCGTCACCGTGCCGATGATGCGGATGGCCAGACCCGGGCCGGGGAAGGGCTGCCGATGCACGATG
>ENA-OUPA01001295-OUPA01001295.1-human-gut-metagenome-genome-assembly--contig:-NODE-1295-length-10765-cov-4.83408_pt1 | contig 10765 bp, 8 predicted proteins | sample MGYA00237939_ERZ548770 | MGnify/ENA primary metagenome ERZ548770 (study PRJEB26490, sample SAMN05356877) | human gut metagenome | biome: terrestrial biome; feature: human-associated habitat; material...
GCAAAACGGCGGATATCCGTCTGCTGCGTGAGCGGTTTAAGGTTCTGCCTTCCTTCCGAATGGTCGATACCTGCGGCGGCGAGTTTGAAGCCGTCAGCCCGTATTTTTACAGCACCTACGGCACGGCGACGGAGGCGAAGAACAGCGGACACAAGACGGTCGTCGTTCTCGGTTCCGGCCCGATTCGTATCGGTCAGGGCATCGAGTTTGACTACTGCTCGGTTCACTGCGTCTGGGCACTCAAGCGCGCGGGCTTTGATACCGTTATCATCAACAACAATCCGGAAACGGTCTCCACGGACTTCGATACCGCCGACCGCCTGTATTTCGAGCCGCTGACACCGGAAGACGTCATGAACGTGCTGGAAATCGAGCAGCCGGTCGGCGTGGTCTGCCAGTTTGGCGGTCAGACCGCGATTAAGCTCGCCAAGACGGTTCGTGAAGCCGGATACAGCATCCTCGGCACGGATCTGGGCGACATCGACGCGGCAGAGGATCGTGAGCTGTTCAACGAGCTGCTGAATCGCCTGGGCATTCCGCAGCCGAAGGGCACAACGGTGTTTACCGCGGACGAAGCGGCGAAGGCGGCGGCGGAGCTGGGCTATCCGGTTCTGGTTCGCCCGAGCTATGTGCTTGGCGGTCAGGGCATGGAAATCGCTTATGACGAAAAGCATATCCGCGAATATATGTCCATCATCAACATGAACATTCAGGAGCATCCGATCCTGGTCGATAAGTATCTGCTCGGCCGCGAGATCGAAGTCGATGCGATTTGCGACGGCGAGAACGTGCTGATCCCGGGCATCATGGAGCATGTCGAGCGCGCGGGCATTCACTCCGGCGACTCCATCTCCGTCTATCCGCCGCAGCATCTCGCGCCGCGCATCCAGCGCATGGTGACGGATTACACAATCAACATTGCGCGCAGCCTGCATGTGCGCGGTCTGGTGAATATCCAGTTCATCGAGTACGCCGGCGACCTGTACATCATCGAGGTCAACCCGCGTTCTTCCCGCACGGTGCCGTATATCTCCAAGGTCACAGGCATCCCGATTGTCGAGCTGGGCGTTCGCGCTTCGCTGGGCGAGAAGGTGCCAGAGATGGGCTTTGGCACGGGTCTGTACCCGCCGGCACCGACGGTTGCGGTCAAGATGCCGGTATTCAGCTTTGAAAAGCTGCCGGAGGTCGAGGTCAGCCTTGGACCGGAAATGAAGTCCACGGGCGAAGCGCTGGGTCTGGCGGAAACGGCAGAGGAAGCGTATCTCAAGGGCTTTGCTTCTACGAAGATGGCGATTCCGAAGCCGGAAGAGGGCGGCGTGCTGTTTGCCATTGCCGACCACGATAAGCGCGAAGCCATGGAACTGGCGGAAACGTTTGCGTCGCTGGGCTTTGAAATCTATGCGACGACGGGTACGGCGCATATGCTGAACCATAACTACGTCGGCGCACAGCCTGTGCCGCGCCCCGGTGAGGACACGGACGCGCTGGCGAAGCTGTTCGATTCCGGCAAGATTCGCCTGATTATCGCCACGCCGACACACGGACGCGATCCGCAGCGCGCGGGCTTCCGTCTGCGCCGCATGGCGGTTGAATACGGCATTGCCTGCGTGACGAGCATCGACACGGCAAAGCTGCTGATGAAGTGCGTGAAGCTGGGCAAGAAGGCTGAGGATGTTCCGCCGCTGGGTCTGCACGACCTGATTCTGTAAAGAAGGACGATAGGGGCGCTGCCCCTAAGACCCCGGCAGGAACCTGAGGTTCCTGCACCTCCCGGTTCTTATCGCTTCGCGATAAGGGAGTATAATTAAAGGGCATTGCTTTCATCCGAAAAAACGGAGGAGCAATGCCCTTTTTGAGATCTTGAAAAAGGCGGATATTCATGTGCTGATGCAGTTTTGGAATGTTAAGTCTGCCAAGAAGCGGGAGCTTGATTTGCTGTTTCCGTTATGCCGATGGTCTGTCTATATCGGGTGGGCGAGAGGAGGAACATCTTTTTAAACTGGCTGCTGAAATAGTAAGGGTCAAAACCAATCGCCTCGGAGACCTGACCGATAGACAGCTCCGGATTTTTGAGCAGGGACTGCGCATGGCGCAGTTTGCATCGGGTGATGGCCTGACTGGGGGAGCAGCCCATGACATTCCGGCAGCAGCGATAGAGATAGCTCTGCGATACGCCGAGCGCGGCGCAGAGCTGCTCGACATGAACAGGCTCGGAAAGGTGCGTTTCCAAATAATCAAAAAAGCGGCTCATCAGCACGTGTTCACCGTTGCTGGCAATCGGCGTGGAAAAGTCCTGCTCATTTTGCTGTCTGAGAATGCGGATGAGCAGCAGCTTGAGCATCGCGCTGATCTGCGCATAAGCACCCGGCTTTTGTTCCCGAAGTGAGGTATAACAAGTTCGGATGAACGTGAATTCATCGGGGAAAATGAAGCTTGGAAAGGACGTAATTGATGTGAAATGCGCATACTGCAGGAATTCCTGCTCACGCACGATGGGATAGATGCTGAAAAAAATTTCATAGGAATTGACTCCCTCAAAGGTTTCCACATCGTATACCGTGTACGGCGGAATGAACAAGCAGCTGCCTGCGGACATGGCGTAGTTCTTCTTGTCGGCGAAAAGCGTGCTGTGTCCGCTTTCGAGCAGAACGAGCTTCATCTGGGAGCCGACGATGTTGCGCAGGGTTTTGTGATCCTGTTGAGGCCAGTTTGTGAAGTATTCGACATCAAAGCGGAATTCCGAGAGAAACGCGGAAAGCGGATCGTTCTCTGCTTTATAAGGAGAAAGACGCGGATAAGACTTCATTTGAATGCCTCCGGTTATGATATGCACAAAAAAGAAATGATGCGGCTATGTGAATTTCTTCTCAAATAGTATACTATAAAGAGCAGGAATCGGGAAGCGTTTGGAGAAATTTTCCCGATAAGCGGCGGCAAAACATACGAACAGCCTGTATATTGTGATAAAACAGATTGATTGAAGGGGAACACGTTTTTTCAGAAGCTGTGCTGTACGCATGAATTTGCCAAAACGCGAGGATGTAAGGAGGAAAAGACATGAACAAAAAGGGAATCAGCGTACTGCTGACCATGGCACTTGCTATGGCGACGCCACTGTACGCGATGGCGGAAGCAATTCCGGCAAACGGCGTGTATGAAGGCTCTGCGAACGGCATGGGCGGCGCGGTGAAGGTTGCCGTAACGGTTGAAGACGGCAAGATTTCCGACGTCGAGGTGCTTGAGCATAAGGAAACCGCCGGTATCAGCGATCCGGCGATCGAGCAGATTCCGCAGGCGATCGTCGAAGCGCAGAGCACCGATGTTGAGGCTGTTACCGGCGCGACCGTGACCTCGGAAGCCATCAAAGAGGCGGTTGCCGCGGCGCTGTCCGGAGAGGGCACCGAAGAAGCGGGCGAACTGGAAATCACCATTGAGCCGGACGTCATCGTCGTCGGCGCGGGCATGGCGGGTCTGTCTGCCAGCGTGCGTGCGGCAGAGCTGGGCGCAAATGTGCTCGTTCTCGAACAGAACTACCGCGTAGGCGGCTCTGCGAATACGGCAGGCGGCTCCATCAGCGGCGCGGGCTACAAGATTCAGAAGGCTGCGGGCATTGAAGACAGCCCTGAGCTGTTCTATCAGGATTTCGTCACCCTGGGCGGCGAAGAGTTCATGAACACCGAGATCGCGAAGGTGCATGCCGAGCGTTCCGGTGCGGCGATTGACTGGCTGCAGGAAGATGTCGGCGTCGAGTTCTCCGATAAGGTGGACAGCGGCAGCTACCTGACCATGGACATCAACCGCGTAACGTATACGGCGGGCGGCGCGTCCTCCGGCGGCGGTTCTTACTTCGTCAAGGGTCTGAGCGACAAGCTCCAGAGCTACATTGACGCGGGCACGGTTCAGCTCTGCCTGGATACGCTGGTGACCGATATCGTGCTGAACGATAACGGCGACGTGACCGGCGTTATGGTCGGCGATAAGGAAATCAGTGCGCCGTCTACCATCATTGCGACCGGCGGCTATGGCTACTGCGAGCGCTGGCTGAAGGAATTCAACTTCACCAATATCACCTCCAACGACCCCAACACGGCGATCGGCAGCGGTTACGATTTTGCGCGTAAGGCTGGCGCGGCGTTTGACAACATGAATTACAGCTCCTGCTACGGCGGCTCTGTTCCGGTCACCGGCTTCCAGGCCTCCCTGCGCTGCAACATCAACTACAATGGTTCTGTGTGGATCAACACCAACGGCGACCGCGTCTTCAACGAGCCGAAGGCGACCAGCATGGATAAGCGTACCGTTTGGCGCACCAGCGACCAGAACATCATCTATGTTGTCTTTGCGGAGAATATGATGACGGAAGACAAGCCGCTGTTCACCGGCATGATGAGTAACTCTGCGCCGTTTACGACGGAAGAGAAGATCGCTGAGCTGATCGAAAAGGGCTATGTGTTCAAGGCAGACACCATCGCTGAGCTGGCTGAGAAGATTGGCGCCCCGAATCTGGAAGCGACTCTCACCAAGTATGATGAGGACGTTGCCAAGGGCGAGGACAGCGTATTCGGTCGTACGGATAACCTGCTCTCCTTCGAGGAAGGTCCGTACTATGCGGTGTACACCGTTCCTTATCTGATGATGACGGCTGGCGGACCGCGTATCAATGGTCAGGGTCAGCTGATGCGCGAGGACGGAACTGCGGTCGGCAACGTCTATCTGGCGGGCGAGATCATCGGTTCTGCGAATATCGCGGGTCACAACACCATCGGCGGCATCGGTCACGGCATCTGCGCGACCTGGGGCTGCATCGCCGCTGAGAGCGCGGTTCAGAACGCGGGCAAGTAAAAAGCGGTAAAATGATTTTCAAAGGGCATTGCTCTGTTCCGTAAAAACGGAAGGGCAATGCCCTTTCTCTTTTTGTTGAGCAACGCTTTAACGTTCTGCGAATTAAGGCGGCGATGCAGGCAGGTTCAGCCTGCTTTTGATCCGAACTTTAAAAGTGGGAAGTCCAGAAACCTCAGGTTTCTGGTAGGGGTCATAGGGGACAACGTCCCCTACCGTCCTTTTTTCACACTCCCCCGAATCTCCCATGCTCCTGCGCCGTCTAATGGGTGTAAAGGCGCCTGATACAGAAGGAGGATGAACAAAATGGATAAACAGGAATTTGCCCGCAGGGTGACACAGATGCAGGGCAGCCTGTACCGCGTTGCAGCAAGCTACCTGCGCGGAGAAAGCGATAGACTCGACGCGGTGGCGGAAGCCATCGCCCGCGCATGGGAAAAACGGGGGACGCTGCGCGATGAAGCGTTGTTTTCCACGTGGATGACGCGAATCCTGATCCGGGTCTGCGTCGATATCCAGCGGCGGCAGAAGCGGATGACGCCTGTCGATACCCTGCCGGAAACGCCGACGGGAGAAGACTCCTGCGCGGCGCTGAGGGAAGCAGTGGACAGCCTGCCGCAAAAGCTGAGGACGATGGTCGTCCTGTATTACATGGAAGGCTATGAAGTGCTGGAAGTCGCCAGAATCATGGGGACGACGAAGGGCGCGGTCTGCGCCGGACTTTCCCGCGCGAGGGAGAAACTGCGCGCGATGCTGGGGGAGGAAGAACGATGAAAAAAGAACAATGGCAGGCAGTTTATACGCCTAATAATGAAGAAATGCTCGAACAGCGCGTTCGGCAGACGCTTTCGGGACTTCAAGAGGATGCACCCGCGCGGCGTATTTCCGGCAGGCGAATGATGCTCATCGCGGCGGCACTCGTACTGATGCTCGCCGCGGCAGTCGCTGCGGCGGCGGGATGGATGCGGTCGGCGAAGTATGACGCAAAGCGGCTGGCTCAGCAGGCGTTGTACGAAAAATACGGCTTTACGCGGGAAATGGACAGCTTCTTCATCTGTACCGTTGAAGAAAACGATGGCGAGACCGTCGTCACCTATCACGCGAATGAAGATGTCGGCGATTATGCGTGGAAGCTGGGCGACTATACCGTGACCATCCGAAACGGTCAGGCGGAAGCGAGCTGGTCGAACGATGGAGAAGCCGTCGGCGACGATTTCTCTTCCGATGTCTGGGATACGGCATTGCTGGCAAAGGGCATCGAGCGCAGAAAAGCTGGGGAAGAATGGTATGAAATTACGGGGACGGAACTCAAGAAGAACGATACAGAAAAAACTACTGCAGATATGCCGAAACAGCAGGAACAGAGTTTGGCAGGCGAACAGGCAGAATCGGATGACAACGTCCTTCCGCCGGAAGGCATGATGAACGAGGAAGAAGCCATCGCGCTGGCGCGGCAGGCGCTGGTAGAGGACGGCGGACTGACGCTGGAAGCGCTGGATGACGAGGAATCCGAGATGTACGCGACTTGCATGCTGGAAAACGGGAAATACGTCTGGTCTGTCTGGCATCATAGCGCGATGGGCATCAGCGTTGTTGAGATATCCGCCGAGAACGGCGAAATTCTGGATGTCATCGTCGATAGCGGCATGGCAGGGAACGGATAAAAATAAAAAGAGGGCATTGCTTTCATTCAATAGGGCGAAAAAGCAATGCCCTTTTCCCTTTGATTGCGAAGCAATCAAAAAAGTGGGAAGTCCAGAAACCTCAGGTTTCTGGTAGGGGTTATAGGGGACGACGTCCCCTATCGTCCCCCTTCTTTTTTTGTTGTCTCGCTCATACGCTCCACGGGGTGAGACGGATGAACGGGCTGTTTTGCGCGATGCTGCTCGCGGGCGCACTCTATGCGGCGGCGACGGGGCGGCTGGATGCGGCTCAGCACGCGCTTTTGTCGGGCGGCGGGGAAGCGGTGACGCTGCTGCTGGAACTGGCGGGGGCGTATGCCTTTTTTGGCGGAATGATGGGAATTCTGCGCGAATGCGGCGCGGCGGATGCGCTGGCGAGGACGATGGAAAAACCGCTTTTAAGGCTGTTCCGCTTTGCGCCCGGCGAGGAAGCTGCGCTTTCGGAAATCAGCCTGAATCTGTCGGCGAATATGCTCGGCATGGGCGGCGCAGCGACGCCTGCAGGCATGGCGGCGATGCGGAAGATGGCGCGCGCCAACGGAAATAACGGACGGGCAAGCGACGCGATGATTCTGTTTTTGGTCATCAACACATCAAGCGTGCAGCTGCTTCCGACGACGATGATAGCCCTGCGTGCGCAGGCGGGTGCGGCGAATCCGACGGATATCATTCCGCATGTTCTGGTAGCGACGACGGTATCGACAATATGCGGCGCGGCGATTTGCAGGGCGTTTTCCGCGGGGAGGAGAAGAACGTGAGCGTGCTGCTTCCGGCGATGGTCGTGAGCTGTGTCCTGATGGGGATGCGTGCCAAGGTGAGCGTATATGATGCGTTTATTCGCGGGGCGAAAGAGGGATTGATGACGCTGGGGCAGATGGCGCCGTGCCTCTGCGCCGTGATGACGGCAGTTGCGCTGATGCGGGAAACCGGACTGATGGACGCGATTTCGGCTCTGATGGAGCCTGCGCTTTCGCGGATCGGCATTCCGCGGGAAGCGGCTGCCCTTGTGCTTCTGCGCCCGCTTTCCGGCTCGGCGGCATTGGCGGCTGTTCGTCAGGTCATGGAGCAGACCGGAGCGGACAGCAGGGCGGCGCGGCTTTGCTGTGTGATCTGCGGGGCGAGCGAAACGGTCTTTTTTACGGGTTCGCTGTATTTGGGCGCGGCAGGGGTCAAAAAAAGCCGATATGCCGTCTTTGCGGCACTGGCGGCATATGCCGCGGGCGTTTTAGCCGCGGCGATGATGGTGTGAAGAAGAAGGAAACGCAGGGAAATTCAGCCGACGCTTGACAGAAGCTGTCTAATCGAATACAATAATTCAAAGTGGTTATATGTGCGCTTTTGACATCGTTCGGCGGGATTTGCGCCCGCTCGGAAGGGAGGATGGGGTCGTTTTGACCCTGACATCAATATGAATCATCGCTTAAAAGGATTCCGTGCCGCGGCGGCTTTGGTGATGCTTGTCTTTCTGCTCGCCGTTTCTGCCTTTGCGTTAGCCGACGGAGATCCAATTCGCGTTTCATCGCTCAGCGAGCCGCAATCCGTTATTTCTGAACAGGACGTGTCCATCACCATCAAGATTTACAACAGCAGTCAGGAGGACATGACCGAGGAGATTACGCTGTTTGACCCGACCGCTCATTCCGTCATTAAATACGACGGGCTGAAGGGCGAGCAGAGCGTAACTTACAACGGCACATGGCATGTGACAGAGGACCAGATTAAAGAAGGCAAAATCAAGTACTTCATTCGGTATTATGTCAAGACCGCCGATGGCTTGCAGGAAAATAAACGCACCATCCCTGTGACCATTCAGACCGAAACCGCCGCGCCGCAGATGACCGCGACGTATACCGTCACCCCCGGCAGCGCACGCAAGGGGCAGAAGGTCAGCGTCGAGTATACACTCTCCAACACCGGCAATATTGAACTGCGCAATATCTCTGTCAGCAACGAGGGCATCAGCAGCAAGAAGCTCAGTGCGCCCTCTCTGTCCGTCGGCGAAAAGATTACGCTTCAGGACAGTTTCACCATGGGCGACAGCGAGCTGATCAGCAAGCCGACCATCACCTATCAGGCGGCGGGCGGAAGCAAGGAATATACCATTTCCGATTTGGCGCGCAAGACCATCACCCTCACGGAAAACGGGCTGGAGGCTCAGCTCAAGACGGACGCGGGCGAGAACCTGTATCCGGGCGAAAAAATCAACGTGACCCTGACCATGAAGAACAGCGGCAACTCCGGTTATACCGGTCTGACTGCCACGCTGTCCGATGGCACGGTCATCGCGTCGAATGTCGATTTGGCGGCAGGCGCGACCTTCGAGCAGACGATTGAGTGGACGCCGACCCAGACGACGACGCTTTCGGCGGAAATCACCGGCTCGGATGACAGCGGAGAGTCGGTTTCCGTGACCTCCGACGAGGTGACGGTTACGACGCAGGACGCGAGCCAGGCACTGGTTCTGAGCGTCAGCGCGCAGGCGCAGACGACGGAGATTTTCTCCGAGCCTGCTGTTGTGCGCTTTGCGGTTGTCGTTTCCAATATCGGTCAGACAGACTCTGCGACGCTGACCGTCAAGGAGGCGGGAACGACCGTCGCGACGATTCCGTCTCTGCCGTCCGGTGATTCCAAAACGCTTGTCTTTGATTTGGAAACCAGCATTGCCGGTCAGATTCAGTTCGAGGTTTCCGGCAAGGATGACGCGGGCAACGAAAAGGCATATCAATCCAACATCATTCAGCTGACCTATATCGAGCCGACTCCGGAACCGACGGCGACCCCTGCGCCGACCGCCGTTCCGCCGACGCCGACTCCGGAACCGACGGCGACGCCCGTTCCGACTTTTGGCGAGATGATTGCCAGCCATGTCAACCTGACGGTGCTGTATATCGTGGCAGGCGTACTCGTTGCGGGTATTGCCGCGCTGATTGCGGTTAGTGCGGTCAGCAGTGCCAAGCGAAAGAAGCGCATGGAGCAGGCAATCGACACTATTTCGCTCGAACCGGATGTACGCGACTCCTTTGGCAAACGCCGCCGCCGTCCGGCGCAGGCCAAGAAAGCCGAAAAGAGCAGCAAGCAGGACGCCGAAAAGACTGAGAAAGAAGAACCCATCGTGCCCGCGCCGGAGTTTGTTCCGGAGGAAAAGGAGTCTGCCCCTGAACGCGAGGACAAGAACGCGGAAGAAGGACGCCGCCGCCGTCCGGCTCAGGAAGTGACGACGGATAAGACCCTGCGCGTTGCGCCGATTGAAGATCGACCGGAATTCATTCCGCAAGGCAAAGTGGATGATTCCCAGACCCGTATTTTCGGCAAACTGACGCCCGAAAGCGCAAAGCCGGAAGAAACGCCGAAGAACAACGCGGAGCAGGAAACCATCCGGTTGACCGGCGAGGATGTTCAGGCGATTCGCGAGCAGACGCGCAAGGATACCTTTGCGGGTCACGGCAAGAAGCGCGGCGAAATCAAGCCGATGAAGAAAAAGAAGGGGCTTTTCGGTCTGAGCAAGAAGGATACGGACGATGATTTCTTCATCGATCCGGACGCTCAGAACGACGATGACGACGACGATTTGTTTGAATAATCTTTTGAACGTGTGGGATGAATGTCCCGCACGTTCTTTTTTTACGTATAGGAAATTGCGTAAAATCGCCCGCATGAGCAGAACTTTGATGCGCGGCGGACTTCGGCGGAGGTGAAGGCGGGTTCAGCCCGCTTTTTTAATCCGATGTTCGAGAATGGGTTCGCTTTACATAAAATCAGAGCCGCTGCATATAGGCGGCGGCTCTGATTGATGATGTGAAAGGGAAGCACGTGAAACGAAAAGAACGGAAACAGGGTGCGCTTCTTCAATCTGCTTTATCGCTCTGTGCGACGGTCTTGCAAAGCTCCAGCATCAGCCGCTGAGCCTGCGGGGAACAGCCGTTTGCGATAACCGCGATGGAGTGTCCGAGCGATTCCGGCGCACCCGCCGGTTTGAGGTCAAATCGGTCGTTGACCACACAGCCGTTCAGAAGTGCGGAAAGCGGCGTTTCGAGGATGTCGGCAATCAGCGCGAGCATCTCCAGAGAAACGGGACGGTCACCGCGCTCAAGTCTGCCGAAATGGAGCTGGGATATCTTCAAACGTTCAGCAACGTCTTCCTGAGTTAAGTTCATATCCATTCGTGCGGTTCGGATGTTGCGCCCGATGGCTTTAAAGGAGATCAGCATCCCCATTCCTCCTGACAAAAAATGATACTTTTATAT
>ENA-OUPA01001297-OUPA01001297.1-human-gut-metagenome-genome-assembly--contig:-NODE-1297-length-10763-cov-6.76504_pt1 | contig 10763 bp, 8 predicted proteins | sample MGYA00237939_ERZ548770 | MGnify/ENA primary metagenome ERZ548770 (study PRJEB26490, sample SAMN05356877) | human gut metagenome | biome: terrestrial biome; feature: human-associated habitat; material...
ATTTACCTGTCTCCGTCAGTTCCTTTTGACGAGTTTTATTGAACACTTAATTTTTTTTAAATTATGTATTTTTATCTTTGGAATCAGTGGCAGATATTGCCTGAAAAATCACTTATAAGAAAGTATAGATTATCGTTTACATTTTTTACTATACAGCATCTATGGCTATTTATCAAGTCCATTTTGGGCGATTATTTTCCTGTTCTTCCTTAAATCCAGAGTTTACAGTCCATACTCCACAATGAAGAAATTTAAGACAAAGAAATAGCTTCTGTTTCTTACAGATATTTCTACTGTAAAGATAATGCAAAACAGCCTTGTAGGCAAACGAAACAGTTGACAGCTGAAAAAACCAATGATAAGATAAATGCACTCAAATTATAACAGAACAGGCTTACAGTCAGAAAAGGATCAGAATTTCGGTTCTGATTATTTTTTGTGTTTTATTCCGTTGACAAGGGAAAGTTCGCACTTGAAAAAGAATAAAAACTGGGTTATAATACGAACAAGTGTTTGCAACGCAAAAAATCATTCCCGGATTTACAGTAAGCAATCCGGTTGATAGAAAGAAAGGAAATGTAACAGCCATGGCAAAGAAAAACACCTATGATGCAGGGAGCATCTCTGTCCTGGAAGGTCTGGAGGCGGTTCGTAAGCGTCCGGGAATGTACATCGGAAGTGTTTCGCGAAAAGGATTAAATCATCTCATTTATGAGATTGTAGATAACGCAGTAGATGAACATCTGGCAGGATACTGCAGTCTGATCCATGTAGTTCTGGAGAAAGATGGTTCCTGTACAGTAACAGACAACGGACGAGGAATCCCGGTAGACATGCACGAGAAAGGAGTATCGGCAGAGAGACTGGTATTTACTACACTTCATGCAGGCGGTAAATTTGACAATTCCGCTTACAAGACAAGCGGAGGACTTCACGGAGTAGGTTCTTCTGTTGTCAATGCTCTGTCTACATATCTTGATATTAAGATAAGCCGTGACGGATATGTACATCATGATCATTATGAGAGGGGAATCCCCACTCTGGAACTGGAAGATGGACTTTTGCCTAAACTGGGAAGGACCAGACAGACAGGGACCAGTATTAATTTCCTGCCAGACCCGGAGATTTTTGAGAAGACAAGATTCTCAGCAACAGAGGTAAAGAGCAGACTTCATGAAACTGCATACTTAAATCCGGAACTGACGATCCATTTTGAGGACAAAAGAGGTTCTGAGATTGAAGATATTACCTATCATGAGCCAGATGGGATTATTGGATTTATCAAAGATCTGAACCACAGTGCGGAAGTCTTGCATGATCCGGTTTACCTGAAAGGGGAAGCAGACGGCATTCAGGTAGAGGTGGCATTCCAGTTTACCAATGAATTCCGTGAGAATGTACTGGGCTTCTGTAATAACATTTACAATGCAGAGGGCGGTACTCATCTGACCGGATTTAAGACTACATTTACTACAGTCATGAATACTTATGCGAGAGAGATTGGTGTTCTTAAAGACAAGGATCCGAACTTCACAGGTGCAGATATCCGTAACGGAATGACAGCAGTTGTTTCCATCAAGCATCCGGAACCGCGTTTCGAGGGGCAGACCAAGACAAAGCTGGATAATCAGGATGCATCACGCGCAACCGGAAAGGTTGTAGGAGAGCAGATGGTACTCTATTTTGATAGAAATCTGGAGACTCTTAAGACCATCCTTTCCTGCGCAGAGAAAGCAGCAAAGATTCGTAAAACAGAGGAGAGAGCCAAGACCAATCTTCTGACAAAGCAGAAATATTCCTTTGACTCTAACGGAAAGCTGGCAAACTGTGAGAAGAAAGATCCTTCCCAGTGCGAGATCTTTATCGTAGAGGGAGATTCTGCGGGAGGTTCTGCAAAGACTGCCCGCAACCGTAATTACCAGGCAATTCTGCCGATCAGAGGTAAGATCCTGAATGTGGAGAAGGCAACTATTGACAAGGTGCTTGCCAATGCGGAGATCAAGACCATGATCAATGCATTCGGATGTGGATTCTCCGAAGGATACGGAAATGACTTTGATATTACGAAGCTTCGTTACGACAAGATTGTGATCATGGCTGATGCCGATGTGGATGGGGCGCATATTTCCACACTGCTCCTGACTTTATTCTATCGTTTCATGCCGGATCTGATCACTGAGGGACATGTGTATATTGCCATGCCGCCATTATATAAAGTCATGCCTAAGAAGGGGCAGGAGGAATACCTGTATGATGATAAGGCACTGGAGAGATACAGACGTGCCCATAAGCCGGGAAGCTTTACTCTTCAGAGATATAAAGGTCTGGGCGAGATGGATGCGGAGCAGCTCTGGGAGACTACTCTGAATCCGGAGACAAGAATGATGAAGCGGGTGGAGATTGAGGATGCGAGACTTGCATCAAGCGTGACAGAGATCCTGATGGGAAGCGATGTCCCGCCGAGAAAGAAATTTATCTATGAGCATGCACAGGATGCAGAGCTGGACATCTGATTTTGCCGGAGTGTTATGTGGAAATTAAGACAGATACATGGATATGTGTCTGAGATGGAGGAAAGAAATTAAATGGAAACAAAACAGGAGAATGTGATTCCCACCGACTATGCGGAGGTCATGCAGAAATCCTATATAGATTATGCCATGAGTGTTATTATCTCCAGAGCCCTGCCGGATGTGCGTGACGGATTGAAGCCTGTACAGAGAAGAACTCTGTATGATATGTATGAACTGGGTATCCGTTATGACAGACCATACAGAAAATGTGCCCGTATCGTAGGTGACACCATGGGTAAATATCACCCCCATGGTGACAGCTCGATCTACGAAGCACTTGTGGTAATGGCTCAGGATTTTAAGAAAGGCAAAACACTGGTTGACGGACATGGAAACTTCGGTTCCATCGAGGGTGACGGTGCAGCTGCCATGCGATATACAGAAGCCAGGCTGGAGAAACTGACACAGGATGTCTTCCTCGAAGATCTGGATAAGAATGTGGTAGATTTTATGCCGAACTTTGATGAGACAGAGAAGGAACCGGTGGTACTTCCTGTCAGAATCCCGAATCTGCTGGTAAACGGAGCAGACGGTATTGCGGTCGGTATGGCAACCAGTATTCCGCCTCACAATCTGGGTGAAGTGGTAGATGCGGTGAAGGCATATATGAAGAATAACGACATCAGTGTCAAAGGGCTGATGCGCTATCTCAAGGGACCGGATTTCCCGACAGGTGGTCTGGTAGTAAATAAAGATGATCTGCTCAGGATTTATGAGACAGGAACAGGGAAGCTTCGTGTCAGAGGCAAAGTGGAGACAGTGAAGCTCAAAGGTGGCAGACAGCAGCTTGTGATCACAGAGATTCCTTATACAATGATCGGTGCGAACATCGGAAAGTTCCTGAATGATATTGCGTCTCTTGTGGAAAACAAGAAGACAACAGATATCGTGGATATCTCCAACCAGTCTTCCAAAGAGGGAATCCGTATTGTTCTTGACCTGAAGCGTGACGCAGATGTAGAGAATCTTACCAATATGCTCTATAAGAAGACAAAGCTGGAAGATACTTTTGGCGTGAATATGCTGGCAGTTGCGGATGGCAGACCGGAAACCCTGAGTCTGAAGCAGGTGATCGAGCATCACGTAGATTTCGTGTTCGATGTCACGACCAGAAAGTACACCACACTTCTGAATAAGGAGCAGGAGAAGAAAGAAATCCAGGAAGGTCTGATCAAGGCATGTGATGTGATTGACCTGATCATCGAGATCCTGCGAGGAAGCAAGAACAGAGAACAGGTAAAGAAATGCCTGGTTGAAGGTGTGACAGAAGGAATCAGGTTCAAGGGTAAATCAAGCGAGAAAGCTGCACAGAAGCTGCACTTCTCAGAGAAACAGGCAGCTGCGATCCTGGATATGCGTCTGTACAAACTGATCGGTCTGGAAATCGAGGCACTTCAGGCAGATTATGCAGAAACAATGAAGAACATTGCCATTTATGAAGATATCCTGAATAATTATGATTCCATGGCAGAAGTGATCATGAAAGAACTGGATCAGATCAAGAAAGAATACGGTACGAAACGCCGCACAGTGATCGAGAATGCAGAAGAAGTTGTCTATGAAGAAAAGAAGATGGAGGAGATGGAAGTCACCTTCCTCATGGACCGTTTCGGATATATGCGGACCATTGATAAGTCTGCATATGAGAGAAATAAAGAAGCTGCCAATGCAGAGAACAAATATGTGTTTAACTGTATGAATACAGATAAGATCTGTATCTTTACAGATAATGGAAAGATGCACAGTATCAAGGTGGCAGATATTCCGCTGGTTCGTTTCAGGGATAAGGGGACACCGGCAGATAATCTGAGCAATTATGACAGTGCACAGGAACGTATGCTCTATGTAGCACCACTGGCATCTGTAAAAGAAAATACACTTCTGTTTGTCACTGCTGCATCCATGTGCAAGCTGGTGAGTGGTGCAGAGTTTGATGTGGCGAAGAGAACGATCGTGTCTACGAAACTTGCTGAAGAGGATTCTCTGATTTTTGTGGGTTCTGCGGATGAAATGGAACAGGTGGTATTCCAGAGTGAAGGCGGATATTTCTTAAGATTTCAGAAACAGGATATTTCTGCTATGAAGAAAACATCTATCGGGGTGCGTGGAATGAAACTGGCAGAAGGAGATAAGCTGTATCATGCATATCTTCTGGAAAGCCGTTACAATACATCTAAATTAGAACTTGTTGACAAAGGAGTGGGCGTGAGCCCACTCTTATTTGTTGCATGGAAAGGCAGGTGGGAAAATGAGCAGACGGGAAGAGTATGAAAAGCGCGCAGAGGAACTTCTGGCACCGATCGTAGAACTTAACGGCTTTGAACTGGTTGATGTAGAATATGTGAAGGAAGCAGGTAACTGGTATCTGAGAGGATACATTGACAAACCAGGCGGAATTACAGTAAATGACTGCGAGACAGTCAGCAGAGCATTCAGTGACAAACTGGATGAGAATGATTTTATTGAAGACAGTTATATCATGGAGATCAGTTCACCGGGACTGGACAGACCGCTGAAGAAAGACAAAGACTTTGAGAGAAACATGGGAAAACTGGTGGAAATCCGTACCTATCGGCCAATCGAGAAGCAAAAAGAGTTCTGCGGGATTTTGACCGCATATGATAGTAACAGTGTGACAATCGATGAGGATGGAACCGAGCGTGTTTTTGATAAGAAAGACACAGCCCTGATACGCCTCGCAATAGAGTTTTAGTTAATTCGGGAGGATAAGAAAAAAATGAGCAGAGAGTTAAAGGAGGCACTGGATATCCTTGAAAAGGAAAAGAGTATCAGCAAAGATACTCTGCTTGAGGCAATTGAGCAGTCTCTGATCCAGGCCTGCAAAAACCATTTTGGAAAAGCTGACAATGTACATGTAACTATTAATCCGGAAACCTGCGATTTTTCAGTGTATGCAGACAGAAGTATCGTAGAATACGTAGAGGATCCTGCAATGGAGATTTCTCTGGCAGATGCTTTGAAGATCACATCAAGAGCTGAGATCGGAGGCATGATACAGGTTCCGATCCAGTCTAAGGAATTCGGACGTATTGCGACACAGAATGCAAAGAACGTTATCCTGCAGAAAATCCGTGAGGAAGAACGTAAAGTGCTGTATGATGAATATTATGGAAAAGAGAAAGAAGTAGTAACCGGTATTGTACAGCGTGTGATGGGTAAGAATGTAAGCATCAATCTTGGTAAGGCAGATGCAGTATTAAGTGAGAATGAACAGGTGAAAGGGGAAACCTTCCAGCCGACAGAGAGAATTAAGGTGTATATTCTTGAAGTCAAGGATACCCCGAAGGGACCTCGTATTCTGGTATCCAGAACTCATCCGGGACTTGTGAAACGTCTCTTTGAGTCAGAAGTTGCAGAAGTAAAAGACGGAACTGTTGAGATCAAGAGCATCGCACGTGAGGCCGGTTCCCGTACAAAGATCGCTGTATGGAGCAACGATCCGGATGTAGATGCAGTTGGTGCATGCGTAGGTATGAACGGCGCACGTGTCAATGCAGTAGTTGAGGAACTTCGCGGTGAGAAAATCGATATCATCAACTGGGATGAGAATCCTGCGATCCTGATCGAGAATGCATTGAGCCCTGCAAAGGTTATCGCAGTTATGGCAGATCCTGATGAGAAGACAGCTCTGGTAGTTGTTCCTGATTATCAGCTGTCCCTTGCAATCGGTAAAGAAGGTCAGAATGCACGTCTTGCTGCAAGACTTACAGGATTTAAGATTGACATCAAGAGTGAGACTCAGGCAAAAGAAGCCGGAGATTTCTATGATTATGATGATGACGAGACTGCAGAAGATGCAGCTGAGGCATCAGCAGAGGAAACTTCAGCAGAAGATTCCCTGACAGAAGAAACCGAAGCAGAAGAAGTTTCAGAGGAAGTTCCTGTAGAAGAAGAGCCACAGGCTCAGGAAGCAGGAGAGAATGAAGACGAAGAATAAGATTCCCATGCGCCAGTGTACCGGCTGCAGGGAAATGAAAAGCAAGAAAGAGATGCTCAGAGTTCTTAAGACTACAGAAGATGAGATCGTGCTTGATACTACCGGTAAGAAAAACGGCAGAGGCGCATATCTGTGTCTTTCCAGAGAATGTCTGGATAAAGCGATTAAAAATCATGGACTTGAGCGTTCACTGAAAACTGCGGTTCCGGATGAGGTATACGAACGACTTAAGAAGGAGCTGGAAGATATTGAAAAATAACAGAGTACTGTCGCTGATAGGGCTGGCTACCAAAGCAGGCAAGACCGTAAGCGGAGAATTTTCCACAGAGAAATCTGTAAAGACCGGAAAAGGACTGCTTGTGATCGTTGCTGAGGATGCCTCCGAGAATACAAAGAAGAAATTCAGGAATATGTGCAGTTTTTATGAAGTTCCGATTTTCTTCTTCTCAGATAAAGAGAGCTTAGGCAGAGCAATGGGAAAGGAGTACCGCGCCTGTCTGGCTGTCCAGGATGAGAACTTTGCGAAAGCAATCATGAAGGAGGTATAGCGATTGTCAAAATTAAGAGTACATGAGCTGGCCAGAGAGCTTGGACGACAGAACAGAGAAGTGATCGAGTTTCTGAAATCAAAAGGCGTTGATGTGAGAAGCCATATGAGTATGGTGGATGAGCCTGCGGCTTTGGAAGTAAAGAATAGATTCAGAAAAGACAATAATAACAGGGGAAAGGAGCATATTGCGAAATTGGAGACTCCCAAGACAGAAGAAAAGGTTGTAACAGCAAAATCAGAAGGAGATAAAACTGAAACACCTAAAAAGAAAAAAAATATTATCCGCGTTTTTCATGCACAGAATGCAAGTGACGGAGGAAAAACAAGAAAGAAACCTGTGAAAGCTGAAGGCGAGAGAACAGGTTCACCAAGAAATGCAGAAGGAAGAAATTCCGACAGTTCAAGAACAGACGGTGACAGACCAAGAAGAAATAATAATGACCGCCCAGGCACAGGCAACAGAAGACCGGACGGACAGAACCGTCAGGGAAGACCTCAGGGTGAAGGAAGATCCCAGGGAGATAACCGCCAGGGAGGACGTTTTGGCCAGGGAAGAAACCAGGGCGAAGGAAACCGTCAGGGAAGACCTCAGGGCGAGGGAAGATCCCAGGGAGATAACCGCCAGGGAGGACGTTTCGGCCAGGGAAGATCCCAGGGCGATGGTCAGGGCCGTCCGGGCGGAAGATTCCAGGGCGATGGAAATCGTCAGGGAGGACGTTTCGGACAGGGAAGACCACAGGGAGATGGAAACCGTCAGGGAGGAAGACCGCAGGGCAATGGCCAGGGTCGTCCGGACGGAAACAGAAGTGAAGGACGTGACGGACGCTTCGGCGGCAGTCAGGGACGTCAGGGACAGCGCCAGAATACAAGAAAGAATGACGATATGGCATTTGCACCGGAACTGACAAAGACTTCCAAAGACAGCAAGAGAGAAAGAGACAGAGAGAACAAAAACAAGAAAAAAGATTTTGATAAGACACAGAGTGGCGGACGCAGACCAAATCAGGGTGGATTCAATAAGAATTCCAGAATCCCGAAAGCTCTGCAGAAACCGGCTCCGCAGCCAAAACAGGAAGAGAAGAAACCTGAGGTTAAGGAAATCACACTTCCGGAGAAGATGACGATCCGCGAACTGGCAGAAGCTATGAAAATGCAGCCGTCAGTAATTGTGAAGAAGCTCTTTATGCAGGGTATGATGGTTACCGTAAACCATGAGATCGATTTTGAGAAAGCTCAGGAGATTGCTCTGGAATATGATATCATCGCAGAACCGGAAGAGAAGGTAGACGTTATCGAAGAACTCCTCAAAGAGGATGAAGAAGACGAAAAAGATATGGTTTCAAGACCACCTGTAGTCTGTGTTATGGGGCACGTTGATCATGGTAAAACATCTCTTCTGGATGCAATCCGTAAGACAAATGTAACACGTGGAGAAGCCGGCGGTATCACACAGCACATCGGTGCTTCTGTAGTAGAGGTTGGCGGACAGAAGATCACATTCCTGGATACACCTGGACATGAAGCTTTCACAGCTATGCGTATGCGTGGTGCAAACTCCACAGATATTGCAGTTCTGGTTGTAGCAGCTGATGATGGTGTGATGCCTCAGACAGTAGAGGCTATCAGCCATGCGAAGGCGGCAGGCGTTGAGATCATAGTTGCAATCAACAAGATTGATAAGCCAAGTGCTAATATTGAGCGTGTAAAACAGGAACTTTCTGAATATGAACTGATTCCGGAAGACTGGGGCGGAAGTACGATTTTTGTTCCTGTATCCGCACATACAGGAGAGGGAATCGATACTCTTCTTGAGATGATCCTTCTTACAGCCGAGGTATGTGAATTAAAGGCAAATCCGAACCGTTCCGCAAGAGGTCTTGTAATCGAGGCTCAGCTTGATAAAGGTAAAGGTCCGGTTGCCACGATCCTTGTCCAGAAAGGTACTCTTCATGTGGGAGACTTTATTGCAGCAGGAGCATGCAATGGTAAGGTTCGTGCTATGATGGATGATAAGGGACGCAGGATTAAAGAAGCAGGTCCTTCTACTCCTGTAGAAATCCTGGGACTTGGTGATGTGCCGAATGCAGGTGAAATTCTTCTTGCATTTGACAGTGATAAGGAAGCCAAGAACTTTGCAGGTGCATTTGTATCTGAGAACAAGAACCGTCTTCTTGAGGAGACTAAGGGCAAATTATCTCTGGATAATCTCTTTGATCAGATTCAGGCAAGCGATCTGAAGGAACTTCCGCTCATTGTCAAAGCAGATGTACAGGGATCTGTGGAAGCTGTAAAACAGAGTCTGACCAAACTTTCCAACGAAGAAGTGGTTGTAAAGGTGATCCATGGCGGTGTTGGTGCGATCAATGAGTCTGACGTAAGTCTTGCGGCTACATCAAATGCGATCATTATCGGCTTTAATGTCCGTCCGGATGCAACCGCAAAACAGCTTGCTGAGCAGGAAGGTGTAGATCTTCGTCTGTATAGAGTTATTTATCAGGCAATCGAAGATGTAGAAGCTGCCATGAAGGGTATGCTTGATCCTATATTTGAGGAGAAAGTTATCGGTCATGCGGAAGTGCGTCAGCTGTTCAAGGCATCCGGTATTGGTACGATTGCAGGAAGCTATATTCTGGATGGTATCTTCCAGAGAAACTGCAAGGTTCGTATTTCCAGAGAAGGCGAGCAGATATTTGAAGGTGAGCTTGCATCCCTGAAGAGATTCAAAGACGATGTTAAGGAAGTTAAGGCAGGATACGAATGTGGCCTTGTATTTGACGGATTTAACGATGTGAAAGAGGAAGATAAAGTAGAAGCTTATATCATGGTAGAAGTACCGAGATAGTAATGGTTTATAAAGGTAGGGTGCGCGATTCATAGTGTCAGGTACAGTGTGGTGCGCACCTTGACTTGATTGTGGTAATTCAGAAAATAATGTGATCAGGATAGTCGATGATCCGGATTGCTCACAGTATTTGACAGAATTGCCGGATATATAGGAGTAAAACTTAAAATGAGAAAAAACAGTATTAAGAATACCCGGATCAATGGGGAAGTCCAGAAGGAACTCAGCACCATTATCCGCAACGAGATCAAGGACCCGCGTATTCATCCGATGACTTCTGTCATGGCTGTAGAAGTGGCTCCTGATCTGAAAACCTGCAGAGCATATATCAGTGTGCTGGGTGAAAAAGAAGCAAAGGAAGCGACGATCAAAGGTCTGAACAGTGCAGAAGGCTACATCAGACGCCAGCTGGCGCGTAATTTAAACCTGAGAAATACACCGGAGATCCGTTTTATCCTGGACGAATCTATTGAGTATGGTGTAAATATGTCAAAGCTTATTGATGATGTTACCAAGAAAGACAGCAACTCCCACAGACAGGATGAGGAGCAGGATGAGAATTAAAAGAGGATGAGAACATGGAAAATATTGCGGAAATACTGGAAGGTGTGAAAACAATGGGAATCGGCGGACATATCCGTCCGGATGGTGACTGCGTTGGTTCCTGTATGGCGTTATATTTATATGTAAAAACCTATTATCCGGAAATTCAGGCAGATGTGTACCTGGATAATCCCAAACCTGTTTTCGGACATATTGACTGTATGGATGAGATTAAAACAGAGCTGGACGGTGACAAAGAGTATGACCTTTTTGTTACCTGTGATGTAAGTGCAAAAG
>ENA-OUPA01001299-OUPA01001299.1-human-gut-metagenome-genome-assembly--contig:-NODE-1299-length-10746-cov-8.88111_pt1 | contig 10746 bp, 7 predicted proteins | sample MGYA00237939_ERZ548770 | MGnify/ENA primary metagenome ERZ548770 (study PRJEB26490, sample SAMN05356877) | human gut metagenome | biome: terrestrial biome; feature: human-associated habitat; material...
GTGCCAGCATGATGGCGAAGTCGCGGCGGGTGATGTTGTTCATCGGCTTGAAGGTGCCGTCGGTGTAACCGGACAGGATGCCCAGCTCCACTGCACGCATCACGTTGTTGTAGTACCAGTCATCGGTGTCAACGTCAGAGAACTGGTCCGCGGTGGTCACGCTGATGGTGTAAGTAGCGCTGTTCACGCCGTTCTCAGAGACAACAACAAACTTTTTGTCAGAAACGAAGTTATAGGAAGCATCAGCAGCAACCTCATGACCTTCCTTAGTGAGAGCTACATAACCATTAGCAGCCACGTTGAAGGTGGGAACCAGAGAAGTTACTTCGGCGCCAAAGGGCAGATTGATGACAACCTTGTTATTGGCGTCGGGAGTGCCGGTAACACCATTAATAGTCACGCTGTTCAGCTTAGCAGTGGTGCCAGCGTCAGCAAATTTTACGGTGAGAGTATAGTCCACAGCACTGGAGGCCAGATTAGGATCTTCAGGAGTGACAGTAATGGTGGTGATGTCAACATCAGGGCTAGAGGGAGAGGGCTTAAATGTGATCTTCTTGTCCGTGTTGGCAGTGCCGTTATGAGCGGTCACTTTGGTGGAGGAAGAATCAACAGAGCCGTCAGCCTTCAGAAGCAGATCGGTCAAGCGGTCGGAACCCACAGTCAGAGACTCGCCGCCACGCACACTGTAGTCAATGTACAGCTTAGAAGCAGCATTACGCATGGTATCAGCGTAGTAGGCGGGCAGAGTGATGGTGATATCAGTTCCGGAGACAGAACCCTTAACAGTGGTCTTGTTCTCAGCGTCGTACACACCGAAGCTAGTGATTTCAGCGGTAGTACGGGCAGCCTGCTTCTCCAGGGTCAGCTCATAGATAGAGTACTTGCCCAGATTGGTGTGCACAGTAAGGCTAGAAAGCGCAGTACCGTCGGCAACAGTGAGCGCCTCGCTGACCACAACCAGCTGCAGGGCCTCATAGCCAGGAGCGTTCTTCTCGTACTTATAAGTGTCAGCATCGGGCAGCTGGGTAGGAGTGCCCTCGGTGTCCTTATTCAGGACGGTGACAGGCTGCAGGTTATCACTATCGTCAACATAGTAGAGCTTAGCGCCCTCGGGCAGGGTGGTAGCAACAACAGCGGCCTTCAGGTCATCCCACTGATTGAAAGCAACCTTCGCAGTGATCTTCTTGCCGGAGATGGAAGCATCGACAGTGTTCGTGTCATTGATGTCATCATACTCATCCGCGCTGGTCAGGCTGACGGCACCCAGGGTGCTGTTGGTCTTGGCAGCAGCGTTCTTGAAGACGATCTTGTAAGTCTTGCTGTCCAGCTCGGGAGTTTCAACAACAAAAGCCGCCTTGCCAGTAGCAGCAGCGTCTTTAAAGCCTTCCGCGCCGCCAGCAGGAATGATATCCTGGTTGGTAATATCGCTCAGCTTAGAACCAGAGATGCGCAGATCTTCCACAGTGGAGCCACTGCTGGCAGTCCAGAACAGCTTCCAATCCTGAACGTCGGCACGCGCCTTCGTGGAATAGGGGACCTCAAAGGTGATGGTGCCAGCACCATTGTCGATCTTGCCTTCGTACTGCTTGCCATCCTTGTCTTCCAGAGTCATGTCGGTGATGGCAGCGGGGGTGGCAGCGGCAGTCTTGATGGTCAGCTTGTAGTCAACCACCTGCTTGGGATTGTTACCTTCCTGGCCGGCAGCAGTAGCCCGCAGGATATAGGAATCCTTGGTCAGATCAATGGCACTTAGTAAAATAGGATCATCATTTTCGTCAGTGCCAAGCACGGTAACAGTACTGGTGGTATCGCTGCTCAGAACAATCGCACCGTTCTTAACACGCAGGGACTTGGGCAGCTCCAAGGTGATGTTGGTGCCGTCAATAGTAGCGGCATAGTTGCCCACAGACAGGCCCTTGATAGCAGCCACGGGATCCTGAGAGGGAACTTCAAACTTCAGTTTCCATGTTTCCTCGCTGTCCTCGCTGTACTTCACAGTCAGGGCAACCTCCGCAGAGGTGATTTCACCATTAGCGCTCAAAGAGACACCGTCAAACTTATTCAAATCATATTCGGTGCCGCTGACAATTTCGGTATTGGCATTGCCATCATAGTTAGCAATGATTTGAGCAGAAGCGTACGCCTTGGTGAAAGTGGGAGTGAACTTATAGCTGCCCTTATCATCGGCCTTAGTGCCATAGGGCATATGGATCTCAACGGTCTTGTCCCCAGCGTAGTTCTCGGTCACACGGCTGATATCAGCAGCCTTGCGCTCGCCAGCCACAGAGAACTCGGTGAAAGCCTTGGCAGAGACCAGCTTCACAGTGTACACAGCCTTGTTGCCGCTCTCGGCAGTTACAGTAAAGGAAGTGCCAGTGGAAGCGTCAACAGTAACTGCGCTATCGGATTTGTAAGAACCATCCGCCTGCTTAGTTGCACCGTTGATACCCTGGATTTTATCACTATTGGGAGTGATGTTAACATAAGCGGAATCAATGCCATAGGGGACAACCACAGTGTAGACATTACCCACATTGGAAACATCGTACATACCGTCCACAGTCAGGGACTTAATGGAGGTGTCGGTGTTCTTGGCAGTCACAGTGTAAGTGACGGTGACAGTGGCAGTCTTCACACCATCGGTGTCATACACATCGAAGGAAACAGATTTGGCTTCCTTCTCCGGGGCACTCATGGTAATGGTATAAACACCATTGTCATACTCGCCCTTGTTGATGCTGCCTTCGCCGTTTTTCAGCGTCACAGCAACCTCAACAGCGCCTGTACCGGGATCAGCGATCTCCGCGGTGTAGGCATTGCCGCTGCCGGTGGCGACAACGTCATTCACAGTGATCTGTGAGATGACAGGTGTCTCCGCAGCCGCAGCGCTGAGCGGAATCATTGCGACGACCAGCATGACAGCCAGAAGCATCGCAAGTGATTTCTTCAGAAACTTGCTTTTCTTCATAATTTCAACCCTCTTAAATTTTAGATTCTCGCAGGGCTTTTTCCCCGCGAGTTGAAGTTATCTATATAATAATCTTTGTCCCTGAAAAATGCAAGTCTTTTTTTCAAGTTTTTCCGGATTTTTGCGTTTTTGGTGGAAAATTACGAAAACCCCGGAAAATGGCGGTTTTAAGCCATTTTTGAGGAATTTTTGCCAGAGCTTCCGTTTTAGAAATCGGAGAAATATCCACTTTTGTTTTAAACAAAGCCAACTATTTTCAGCACTTTGCCCGCATCTGGTTTTAGCGCGCTAAAACTTTGGCAAATCCGTTCAATTCCTGTGATTTTCTTTCAAACGGATTGTAAAACTTGTCCATTTTCCCAAAAAGGGCCGCGTATTTTTCACCGTATACGGCCCTGAAAAGGGAAGAGGGGGCGCCCTGCCTTCCTATTAAAATTAGAAAAGCGTCACTTTCGCCTGTGATGCAGCGCCCCGCCCAGCTCTCCCACCGCGTCGCCGGAGAGCCGCAGCCCGTGTTCCTCAAAATACGCGTACAACACGGGACAGGGGCCCAGCTCCCGGGCAAAGGGGGCCGCCGCCCTTCTCACCTGGGGCCGCTGCCCCAGAGAGGCCCTCACAGCCAAATAGTACCGCCCTCCATACAGGCACAGAGACGCCCCCACGCCTGGAACGCTCCCATAGAGAGCCGCCACGGCGGCGCACAGCGGCGTGGCTCCCAAAAAGCAGAACACAAGGGGCTGCACAGGTGATCTCAGTCTCAAGGCCAGCACCTCGCAGTTTTTTTACCATACTATGGCGAGGGCTTGCCCTTGTTTCTTCTCACTCTCCCCGCAGCCGGGCCATGGCTTCCGCCGGGCGCTCTGCCTGGAATACCGCAGTGCCCGCCACCAGCAGGTCCGCACCGGCCTGGCGCACCAGGGGGGCCGTCTCCTCGTTGACCCCGCCGTCCACTTCCACCACCAGGTGCGGGAAGCGTTCCTTCAGCTGGCGGATCTTCTCCAGGGGGGCCTCCATCAGCTTCTGCCCGCCAAAGCCCGGCTCCACCGTCATCACCGTGACGCAGTGCAGCCTCTCCCCATAGGGGTACAGCGCCTCTGCCGGAGTGGCGGGTTTCAGCGCCATGCCGGGCTTTGCGCCGCTTTCCTCAATGGCCCGAAGCACCCGCTCTGGGTCGTCGGCGCACTCCACATGGAAGGTAAGCCAGTCCGCCCCGGCCTTCCGGAAGACCGGCACATAGGGCAGGGGGTGCAGCAGCATCAGGTGCACGTCAAAAATTTGGTTGCTCTGGGGCCGCAGGGCCTCTACCATCTGGGGACCCATGCTCAGGTTGGGGACAAAGTTCCCATCCATGATGTCGATATGGACCGCTTCCGCCTGCTGGACCCGCCGCAGTTGTTCCCCCATGGCGGAAAAATCCGCCGCCAGCAGCGAGGGCGCAATCATCGTCATAGCCATCCCATCCTTTCCTCTTGCTGCCTTTATTGTACACGGGGCCGCTGCCTTTTTCAATGAAAAGCGCCCTTTTCTCCCTTTTTGACAAGGAATGCCGCTTTACAGGGGCTTTTTTCTATTTTCCAAAAATCCCCCCTGAATGGGGAAAGGGGCCGGCCCTAAGGCCGCCCCTTTAAAACGCCGCTTTCTTCTTATTAATATAAGAACTCGCATACGGCCTGGGCCAGAATGGTGAAGGTGGGGATCGTGATGATGGAAAGCACGGTGCTCACCGCCACCGTCTTGGAGGCCAGGGCCGAGTCCTGCTTGTACTGCACGGCGAACAGCACGGTGTTGGCCGCCACCGGGCAGGCCGCCTGAATGACGCTGGTGACCAGCAGCTGTTCCTCCGGCCGAATGAAGACCAGGCACAGCAGGAACACCGCCGGCGCCGCCACCAGCCGCAGGGCCGCCATTTTGTACACCGCCAGATCGGAGATAAACGAGTGCAGGTCCACCTTGGCCACATAGCTGCCAATGACCAGCATGGCCAGGGGCGTGTTCAGGTCTGCAAAAAATCCCACCGGCTCCGCCAGCACGGCGGGAATGGGGATCTTTAAAAAGTAGATGGGCAGGCCGAAGATCAGGCCGATGATGCCCGGGTTCAGCAGCAGCACCTTCCAGCTCATCTTCTGGCCGCCGCTCATCATGCGGAACCCGTAGGTCCAGCAGATGAGATTGAACACCACAATGAAGAAGGAGCCGTAGATAACGCCCTTGTCCCCCACAATGCCCTCTACCAGGGGCAGGCCCATAAAGCCCGCGTTGCTGAAGATGGTGGCAAAGCGCAGCACCTTCTGCCGCTGGGGCGGCTCCTTGCGGAAAAAGCCATAGCTCAGGCCAAGGCTCAAAAAAATGGCCAGGGCCGAGGTGCCCACCGCCATCAGCAGTTCCATGGGCTGCAAGTCGTCCTCCGAGGTGATGAAGGAGTTGATGATGAGGCAGGGGGTGACGATCTGCAGCAGCAGGGTGTTGATCTCTGACGTGCCCCGCTCTGTAAAGACCCCCTTTTTCGCGATATAATACCCCACAACGATCATGATGAGCATGACCGCTACCTTAGAGACAATGGTCAGCATGGCTTCCACAGCGTGTTCCTCTTTCCCTCCGGCCTGGCCGTTTTTTCCAACATTCCCCTTCCAACCAGGGGCTCAGTCCTTTTTGGGGCCCTGGGGCCGCTCCTTTTCCCCGGGGTCCCGCCCCTTTTTGCGGTACTCCTTGACAAAAACCGCTACCAGCACCACCAGCACCAAAGCCGTGATGACCTTAAAGGCAATGCCCCAGCCGCCCGCGAACAGGTCTGCCTCTGGCAGCAGACCGTCCGCCAGCCACCAGCCGCCCAAAAAAAGGAAATATCCCCCCGCCACATAGAACACCTTGTTCTCTTTGGAAAGGGAGAAAATCAGAATCAGCCCAGCCGCCAGCATCATCACCGCGTATATGTAATGCAAAGCCCTTCCTCCTTTCTCCCCGCGGGGGGCGTTGTCTTTCTTATTATATAGGAAGCCTGGGGAAAAAACAAGTAAAAAGGGAAAGCGCCCCGCAAAAGGGCGCTTTCCCCGCATTCCCCCCGGTTAAGAGAGGATGTAAATATTCATCGTCCTGCGGCCGATCTGGCTGCACTCCTCGATGGTGTTATAGCACAGGTCCGCGATGATGTCCCCCGCCATGCAGGCCCCGCCGGTGTCACCGGCCACGCCGTAGCCGTAGACTACGCTGCCGTCCGGGGAGGTGATGTACATTTTCGTCCCATAGGGGATGATGTTGGGGTCCACTGCCACCACGCCGTACACTGCGTCCCATCCCAGGGAGGTGGTGCCGCCGGGCACGGAGTAGGCCGTGCAGGTGCCGGAAAGCATGGAGCTGTAAGAGACCGTGTTGCCGTACATATCCACAAAGGTGCCGGCCACATTGCCAGTGCCGTTGCCGCCGCTCACATCGGGGGCGGAGGTGTCTGTAGAGGGCTCTTCCTCTTTCTCCAGAGTGCCCCGCAGAACCACTTCAGGGACCGGCTCCTTCGTCACCTCTTCCGAGACAGCCTCCCGGCTCTCCTCTTGGCCGTCCACATAGGTAACTTGGTAGGTGACCTCTTTCTCGCCCTTCACACCCGCGGTCTTCACCTGGGTCTCGCCCACATAGAGGGAAGAGGTATCTTGGTACTCGGTCTCAAAGGCGACCTCCTCAGTCTTCTTCTCCTCTTTCACTTCCACCCGCTGGACCGTGATCGCCATGCCGTCCTTCACCTTCTCGGTGAGCTCTGGCTGCACCCGGTCTTTCTCTCCCAGCTGGACGCCGCACTTCTTCAGGGCGGCCTCCACGGTCTGGGCAGAGGTTTCATACTCCTGGGTCTGGCCGTCGGCGGTGATGTTCACCTTCATCATCCGGGTCACCCGGATGTGCATTTTATCGAACAGGGGCTCGTCTTTTTCATAGTTCAGGGTATCGTCCTGCCCCACGGTGACGCCCGCCTCTTGCAGGGCATCCTCCACCGTGCCGCCGGTGCGGGTCACCGTCTGGGTCTTCCCGTCGGCGTAAATGACCACCTGGCAGGAGCGGCGGATCTCCACCTGGGTGTCCCCTTCCAGCACCGCGTCCCGGCTGGGAGAGACTTGGTCCTCGTCCTTCAGGACAATGCTGTTCTCCAGCAGGGCCTGCTCCACCGTGTCGCCCTCATAGGCGGTGAGGTGGGTCTTCCGGCCGGCCTCGGCCACCGTCAGTTCCACGCCCCGGCGCACCACCACCGTGGTAGTGCCCTCCACCCGCTCGGCCACATCCAGCGGGCCCAAGGGCTCCATGCCCTGGGCCTGCGCCTGGGACAGGATTTCATCCAGGTCCGTGCTGACCATGCTGAACGTATAGGACTGGCCCCCGTCGATCACATTGGCGGAGACCGTGGTTGCCGTTACAGTCGCAATTGAGGATACACTGAGCGCGAGGACCAGGATGAGCGCAGCTGCCCCCCGAATGGCGAAGAGCTTGGACGCTTTTTTCATGTGTCTTCCGTGCATACGAATGCTCCTTTCACCGCCTTTTAGGCGGTATCCGTGGGCTAGTATAGTAGAAAATCCACACCCTGTCAAAAATTCCACCCGCAGTTTTTTGGTTATTTTATCCAAATCTGAATGAAACATTCCTTGACATAATCCCCTTCTAGGGAGCTTTTCCCCTCTCATTTCCCGTTTTCCGGCAAAAACCGCCGCGCAGGGGCTGTGCAAAATACATCAAAACCCGGTCTTCCTTTCCTGCAAAGGCCCTCTAAAATGAAAAAATAATGAATAATTATGAAAATTTACCCGGAGAAAATCCAGGAATCCCGGGGATTTTTTGTAAACTAGGTGTATAAAACCCCAAGTTCCCATACAGAGAAACCGGGTGGAAAAACGCCCAAATTCCGGGCTTTCCGCCCTCCCGTTCCCAGAGTTGCCCTGGGGAAGGTCCAGTTTCCCTTTTCGCATCGAACATCCTTTCTGTTTTTTGCATGTTAATGCAGAAGGCTCCCGCAAAAGGCCAAAAAATTTTTTCAAAAAGGCAGCGCACTCCCTATTTTCTCAGGAAAATCCCTGCCTGGTGGGGGAGAGGTGCCGGAAAACCCACCGTTCGGGTAGTTTTTCGCAGAAAGCGTCCCTTTTTGTGGAAAAGTGGAACAGCCCCTACCACAGGTGGTAGAGGCCGCTTTTCGCCAATTTTTTCGTATACTAATATAATAGGGGGGATTTTGTCAAAAAAGGGCAGCAAAAAAGCCCCCATACCGGGGGCTTTCCATTGCGAAGAAACCGCGGGCCGCTTTCCCCACAGCGCAAACAGGAAATGTTTAGCGCTTGCTGAACTTCAAGAGCTTGGTACTGCCCCTGCCAAACATCCGGTGATTTCTTCGCTTTCCACCTGATTTTTGGCTTAATAATGCGGTTTTTCTGCACACCAGATTCTAATTTTCATCCTCGTGCATAGCGCACGAAAAACAGTTTTTGCTCCTTATGTATGCCTTGCGTATCGCTGCCCAGGGCAACGCAGGACAACAGTAGGGAAAGAAACTTGGTTGCTGTTCTCGTCATCACCTCAAAATTAAATTTCCACACGGAAGACAGCATAATGGAAAAATACATCTTCGATCAGTGCAATGGCCTTTGGTATAAACTCCAAGGCAACTACTATGTCCCCTGCTTAGTGCTGGATGAAGCGGGGACATCTCCTATTGGTATGTGGGGCAGGAAGCACCAGCAATACCTGAAAGAGCATCGCCCTATGCTTTATTCCGACCTTGTTCTCAGCGGAAAATTGTACAGCTATCTGGCTGACATTGACACTCAGGCACGAAATAAACTCTATCTGCTTGTAACACAGCTGGCAGAGAAAGAGGGTATCAATGAGCAGCTGAAAGCGCAGGATCAGATGGCATGGGTCGGTGCCATGAACAACATCCGAAATCGAGCAGAGGAAATCATCCTCCAGGAGCTGATCTATGAGGAGGATGCCGTATGAGACTTCTGGAAGAATTTTGGTATGGCAACATCGAACCGACCGAATACGACACAAACGCCTGCAAGGAATACAGGGAAGTGCTTCGCCTGATTACCCGAAATGAAGAAAAGCTTCAGGCAACCATGACGGATGAACAGAAAGAACTGTTCTCTCGATATACGGACGCTGTTCGTGAATATCAGACCATGGCAGAGTGCCTGCTGTTCCAGAATAGCTTTAAGCTGGGCGCCAGGATTATGCTTGAAGTTATGGAAGAATAAATCAGCAACTGAATGAAGGCAATCAGCCGGGCAGTGGGACGCTGCTCGGCTGATTTGTTACAATTTCCATTCGTCGTCATATTCCATCAACGGCATAGGCATAATCAACTTATTTTGAAGTTGGTCTCTGTTTTTCTGTTCTTCTACATGAACACACAAAGATACGCAAATAATTGCTTCTCGTACAATGTGCATTAATTCCAGTGTTAATGCGGAAAGTTCATCTTCAGTCACATATAGAGCAAGATCATCAATTCCACCATTAACTCTTGCAGGAAACCATCCATTAGTCACTTTGACATATTTATGCTCAAGTGCATTACGAACATCACTAATGCGCTTCAGACGAGGATTGGGAGAGTCCTCAAACTTGTCATAAAAATCTCTACTAATCCAATATAAAGATGCCAATGCAAAGTTTTCTTTGTGATTAAGAACATTTTTATATTCATAATGGTTCTTTCCTGCTCCAAATCCAGTTAACCATATATGATTAAAGCTAACATCTCTTTCATGTATCCCCAACTCGAAGTAGGAATTGAGAAAATACGCTATTTTGTCGAATAGACCATATAAAGTTTTGAAAGCAGACTTCAATTGCTCAATACGTATTCCATACTGTGGAAAATCAGCAAAGTTGATGAGGTGGGTATCTTTGTCAGCATAATGTACTTCTTCACGAAATTGCAAAGATAAATAATACTGATACCTCGCATACACATATTCCTGCTTTATTTGGTTAAACATTCCATGAAAAATGGGTTTTGCATCTATAGATACAATCATATTCGGAAGCTGTAACACATCAGTAGCAAAACACAATTCTACTACCGGTAAGTCATTTAGAGTATTCAAAAACAAATTGTTTTCTACAGCCCATTCTCGATACATTTTTTCCTCAATGTTTTCATAAGAAAACTGTGGGATTTCCAAAGCCTTTTGCAGAAATCCTTCAACATATTGAGGAGTATATACAGCCATTGCCCTAAGGAAACAGTCTTTGGCTGCTTTATGAGTGTTGGGATCTTTGCATTCAACAGCCTTTTTTAGCAAAGAATATGCAAAATAATGGAAATAATCTTGGTGTCCATCATCATAGTCCATGACGCCATAGTCTTGATATACTCGTCCAAGATTTCCAATTGCCATTCCAAATAATGGATAAATGTTTATTGCCTTTTTATACTGTGCTATCGCCTCTATATTTCTCCCACAAGAACAAAGCGTATTTCCGTAATTAGTATACAAGAGGCACTTGAAGGGGTTTACATACGGCCCATATTCTTCTTTTGAATATTCCTCATCCTCGATAATGCCTACACTTTTTCTAAAAGCGTACAATTGTTTCTTTATTGATTTTTCGTGCGATAACGACTTCGCTTGTGCAACATCGCTGTATACAGTACCAATTGAATAGTACAATCGAGCTTGCGATGCGGCATCAACGTCAGGCAGTGTTTTTTCAATTTCGCATACTAACTGCTCAAGTAGCACAATATCTCCCAACATCGAAGCGTCATCAAGTTTTTGGGCATAGATTTCCGATAC
>ENA-OUPA01001301-OUPA01001301.1-human-gut-metagenome-genome-assembly--contig:-NODE-1301-length-10718-cov-6.93407_pt1 | contig 10718 bp, 7 predicted proteins | sample MGYA00237939_ERZ548770 | MGnify/ENA primary metagenome ERZ548770 (study PRJEB26490, sample SAMN05356877) | human gut metagenome | biome: terrestrial biome; feature: human-associated habitat; material...
TTGCGGCGATCCGTAGCTTTTTCAAATACCTGACCGTGAAAGCGAAGCTGCTGGAGGAAAACCCGGTGCAGGATCTCGACTCTCCGAAGATCCCCAAGACGCTCCCCCACTATCTCACACTGGAAGAGAGCAAGCGGCTGCTGTCCGTCGTGGATGGGAAAAATAAGGAACGAGATTATTGCATCCTGTGTATTTTTCTCAACTGCGGTTTACGTATCTCAGAACTGGTCGGTTTGAACCTGCAGGATGACCACGGCGACAGTCTGCGCATCCTCGGCAAAGGCAGCAAAGAGCGTGTTGTTTACCTCAACGACGCCTGCCGCGAAGCGCTCGACCGCTATCTGGCCGTACGCAGCGAGATCGCACCGCCGCGCACGACAGCCATGTTTCTCTCCAACCGACGCACACGCATCAGCTGCGACTCCGTACAGGTCATGGTCAAGAAAAACCTGACCCGCGCGGGACTGGATGCCAGCCAGTACTCCACGCACAAACTGCGGCATACGGCGGCCACACTCATGCTGCAAAACGGTGTGGATGTGCGCACGCTGCAGGAGGTGCTCGGCCATGAGCACCTGAACACCACGCAGATCTATACGCACGTAGACAATGATCAGCTGCGCACGGCGGCGGCGGCCAACCCGCTGGGAGAATTCTTCCCTGACGAGAATACGGCGAAAAAAATCTCCGATTCCTGAAAACAGGGATCGGAGATTTTGCTTTCTTATTTGGATTTGACCTTTGGCAGGTAATCGCGGACGCGATGATGCGGCTTATCGAAGCCGAACGCGCGGATCGCCATCAGCAGCGTGCCGAGCGCGGCGGCGCCATCCAGAACGGCGGCGAACCACAGCGTGCAGTAGCCGAGCTCTGCCATCACCAGCAGCAGGACCTTCACAACAACGCCGATCGCCAGATGCTCGCGGCAGATGCCCTCGACCCAGCCGGCCGTCTCGATTGCCTCTGGCAGCAGGTACGGATCCTGGCTCGTGAGCAGGATATCGGCGTCAAACCGCTCGTTGCTCTCCTCCGGAATCACGCAGGCGTCCAGATCTGCGGACGAGTGCTCCGGATGTGCCGTGCAGCGGCGGTCATAATACAGCAGCAGTTCCCCGTCGCTCAGGTTATCGACTTGCTGCGACAGGATCTGCTCTTTCTCCTGTCCGCTGCATTTGCAATAGAGATGGTCTGCCTTGAGTTCCTTTGCGTTCTCGGCAACGGAGTCGTTGCTGGCGTTGCTGAAGAGCGTGATCGTATGCACGCCCAACGCACGCAGTTCTTTGAGCGCGGGCTTCGTATCCGACTGCACAACTTCCTGCAGCAGGATCTTGCCTGCATACTGCTCACCGACGGATACATAGACCACATAGCCGTCGGTCAGGTCCGCGTCCGGGATGTCCACACCCTTGAGGATCATCAGCTCTCGTGTGCCGACGCAAACACGGGTCGATTCAATATAGACCTCCACACCGCTCTCGGGAATATCCATCGCGCGGGAGAGATACTGCGTGAGGATGGGGCCATTATAGGCAGCGCAGATCGCGCGCGCCGTGCGGCTGTTCGAGCAGGACTCCGCATTGGCCGCCAGCTGCAGCAGCGCTTCCGGCGCCAACTGGCTGGATTTCACGCTGATCACTTTCGGGAGCTGGCTGTCCCCTTCCCCTTCATCGACCGCAACTGCACGCACGGCATTGAGCGCGCGCATGCTGCGGCAGCTGCGAAACAGTACATCGCAGCGGTAAGCACCGTTGACGGCGCTGTACCACACCAGCGGCACGGAAATAAGCAGCGCACACGGCGTAGAAAGGAAGAGCACGATCATGGCGGCATGAATTGCCCGGGAAACCGTCGCAATTTTGAGCACGATCTCCAGCACGGCAACCAGCACCGCAATGCACAGACCGGCCGGTGCAAGATAGCCGATCCACTTCGGAGCGGCGATTTCGGCCGGAGAATGGATCTCACCGCCGACGGCGGCCTCCAGCGTTTTCTTCGCGTGGACCGTGACGACCGCGATCAGGATCGAAACGACCCGGTACACGAGCAGAAAAACAGCGGCGTCCACCGGCTGTCCGACCGCCATGGTACCGATTACGCACACGATCACGATCACTGCGGGCCGGAACACCTGCCGGTTGAGAATGCAGGTAATTGCAGCCGCAAGGTAGTCATATCCGGCGGCAAGCACGGACAGGACCAAAAGCACGTAGCGCAGCACGGTGCTGTGCACAAGCGCGCCGACGATGCACAGGATCAGCGCCGCCGCAAGACGCACGATCAGCACCAGATCCAGCCTCGTTTCCGGAAACAGGCGCAGTGTTTTCCAATCATAATCCGGCCGGTCGGCAGCAAAACAGCTTGCAGACAGCCGCGTCAGAAGTTCCTGAAAATTCATGGGTGTTCCCCCTGTTCAGACTGAGCAGTGTGTCAGACGGCAGCTCAGGCTTTTCCGTCGCAGCCGAGCACATCGACGATCTTGTGCTTGACGAGCTGCTTGATGTTTTCACGTGCGGGGCCGAGATACTTTCTCGGGTCAAACTCTGCCGGGTGCTCAGCAAGATACTTGCGGATCGTGCCGGTCATGGCCAGACGCAGGTCAGAGTCAATATTGATCTTGCACACGGCCAGACGTGCCGCCTGACGCAGCTGATCCTCCGGCACGCCGATCGCACCGGGCATATCGCCGCCGAACTCGTTGATCATCTGTACGTATTCCTGCGGTACGGACGATGAGCCGTGCAGCACGATCGGGAAGCCAGGCAGACGCTCGGACACTTCCTCGAGAATGTCGAACCGGAGCTGCGGCTTCGTGCCGGGCTTGAACTTATAGGCGCCGTGGCTCGTGCCGATGGCAATTGCAAGCGAATCGCAGCCGGTGCGCTCGACGAATTCCTGCACATCCTCCGGGCGCGTATAGGACGAATCCTCGGCCTTGACCTTGACATCGTCCTCAATGCCGGCCAGCGTGCCGAGCTCCGCCTCCACGACGGCACCATGCGCGTGCGCATATTCCACGACCTGGCGCGTCAGCGCGACATTCTCCTCAAACGGCTTGGAGGAAGCGTCGATCATGACAGAAGAAAAACCGTCATCGACGCAGGCCTTGCACAGCTCGAACGAGTCCCCATGGTCCAGATGGAGACAGATCGGCAGACCGGTCTCGATAACGGCAGCTTCCACCAGCTTGACCAGGTACGTACGGTTGGCATACTTGCGCGCACCGGAAGATACCTGCAGGATCACCGGCGCATTGCACTCCTTGGCAGCCTCCGTGATGCCCTGAATGATCTCCATATTGTTCACGTTGAAGGCACCGATGGCATAGCCGCCCGCATACGCTTTTGCAAACATTTCCTGAGAAGTTACAATCGACATTGACAAGTCAACTCACTTTCATATAATATATAGAACGTCAATATGATGCAAAACAGATAATCGATTTAATTTATTTTACACATGTTTTTAGATAATATCAATAGCGGAATTCAATGTTTCAGTAAAATCTATCAATTCTTTGAATTTATGGAGGTACGTTATGTCCGGTGAATTGAAAGGCGCGTGTATCTTTGGGCAGTCCGGCGGGCCGACTGCAGTCATCAATGCCAGCGCCTACGGAGTGCTCAAGACCGCGTTGGAATCCGATGCCATTACCAACGTTTACGGTGCGGCCCACGGCATTCGCGGCGTTCTGGATGACCGCCTATATGATATCGGCCAGGAGGAACCGGACGAGCTCCGCCTGCTTCTGCACACGCCGTCGTCGGAGCTGGGCTCCTGCCGCTACAAAATGGCGGACCCGGACGCGGACGATACGGATTACCGGCGCATTCTGGAGATCTTTCAGAAATACAACGTGCGCTACTTCTTCTATAACGGCGGCAACGACTCCATGGACACCTGCAACAAGATCAGCCGCTATATGCAGGCGCACGATTGGGACTGCCGCGTGATGGGTGTGCCCAAGACCATCGACAACGACCTTTTCGGCACCGATCACTGCCCCGGTTTTGCCAGTGCTGCCAAGTACATAGCGATCTCCTGCATGGAAGTGTCCAAAGACTGCCGTGTGTATGACACCGGCACGATCACGGTCGTGGAGATCATGGGCCGCCACGCCGGGTGGCTGGCCGGCAGCGCCGCGCTGGCATCGGCCTGCGGCTCCGGGCCGGATTTGATCTATCTGCCGGAAGTCGATTTTGACATGGAGCAGTTCCTTGCGGATGTGCACCGCATCTACGAGGAGAAAAATAACGTTCTCATCGCTGTTTCCGAGGGCATCCACTACGCGGACGGCTCATTCGTTTCCGAGGCCAAGGCCTCCGCGACCGACGGCTTCGGCCATGCGCAGCTCGGCGGTCTGGCGGCGCGTCTGGCGCAGGTGATCAAAGAGCGCGAGCACGCCAAGGTGCGCGGCATTGAACTGTCGCTGCTGCAGCGCGCGGGCGCGCATCTCGCCTCCCAGACGGATATCGATGAGGCGTTTGCTGCCGGCAAGATGGCCGTCGAGGCAGCGCTTTCCGGTGAGACCGGCAAGATGGTCGCGTTTGAGCGCGTGATGGCGGACGGTCAGTATACCTGCCGCATGAAGCTCATTCCGCTCTCCGATGTTGCGAACTATGAAAAGAAAGTCCCAGTGGAATGGATCGTGCCGGAGGGCAACAACGTCACGCAGGACTTTATTGACTATGCCCTGCCGCTCATTCAGGGCGTGCCGGAGATCCCGCTGGAAAATGGCCTGCCCCGCTATGCGCGGCTGAAAAAGGTGCTTGTAGAATAAACAAAACGCAGAGTCGGTGAAAAATCGCCGGCTCTGTTCATTTGTGCTGTTCAAGTGCCGGAAAATATGATAAACTAATACATTATTTATTGTAACGAAGGAGTTTCCAAAATGATCACTGTTGATGACCTCTCGCTGCAGTACAGCGGCGCCCCGCTGTTTTCCAAGGTGAACCTGCAGTTTACCCCCGGCAACTGCTATGGCATCATCGGTGCCAACGGCGCCGGCAAATCCACATTCCTGAAGATCCTCTCCGGCCAGCTCGAGCCGAGCACCGGCAGCGTCTATATTGACCCCAAGGCCAGAATGTCCGTCCTCAAGCAGGATCAGACCATGTACGATGCCTATACCGTCATGGACACGGTCATCATGGGCAACCAGCGCCTGTACGACTGCGGCAAGGAGAAGGATGCCATCTACGCCAAGGACGAGATGACGGACGAGGACGGCATCCGCGCCTCCGAGCTCGAGGAGGAGTTTGCCGATCTCGGCGGCTGGGAGGCGGAGTCGGATGCATCCCGCATCCTGCAGGGTCTCGGCGTCGCGCCGGAGCATCACGAGACGATCATGTCCGACATGGATCCGCGCCTGAAGGTCAAAGTCCTGCTGGCGCAGGCCCTTTTCGGCCACCCGGACATCATCCTGCTCGACGAGCCGACGAACAACCTCGACCTTGCGAGTGTCGTCTGGCTGGAGGATTTCCTGATGGATTACGACGGCACGGTGCTCGTCGTGTCGCATGACCGCTATTTCCTCAACAACGTTTGCACGCACATCGTCGATATCGATTACGGCAAGATCAAGATGTATGTCGGCAACTACGACTTCTGGTATGAATCCAGCCAGCTCATGCAAAAGCTCGTCAAGGACCAGAACAAGCGCGCCGAGCAGAAAATTCAGGAGTTGCAGACCTTTATCGCCCGCTTCTCCGCCAACAAGTCCAAGTCCCGGCAGGCAACATCCCGCCGCAAGCTGCTCGAAAAGATCTCCGTCGAGGACATGCCCGCCTCCAGCCGCCGCTATCCGTGGGTCGGCTTCAAGGCCGAGCGCGAGCCCGGCAAGGACCGCCTGTTCGTGACGGACATCAGTAAGACCGTCGACGGCGAAAAGCTGCTCAACCACGTGAGCTTCATCGTCGGCAAGGAGGACAAGATCGCCATTCTCGGCAAGAACGAGCTCGCCGTGACGATGCTCTTCAAGATCCTCATGGGTGACGAGGAGCCGGACGAGGGCACGGTCAAGTGGGGCGTTTCGACCACGCAGGCCTACTTCCCGAAGGATCACAACAGCTATTTTGAAAACTGCGACTATGACCTTATCGACTGGATGCGCCAGTTCTCCACCGATAAGCGAGAGAGCTACCTGCGCACGTTCCTTGGCCGGATGCTGTTTTCCGGCGATGATGTTTATAAGCAGGTCAAGGTCCTGTCCGGCGGCGAAAAAGTGCGCTGCATGATCTCGAAGATGATGCTCTCGGGGGCCAACTTCCTCGTATTCGACCAGCCGACGAACCACCTCGATCTGGAGAGCATTGCGGCGCTCAATAACGGTATGGCCGCTTTCCCCTACAATATCATCTTTACGAGCCACGACCACCAGCTCACGCAGACGGTCGCCAACCGCATCATTGAGATCACACCCGACGGCATCATCGACCGCCGCTGCACGTACGACGAGTATATGCACATCGCGGGTCAGGAAACGGAATGAGCCATGGAGCAGCTTGCGAAAAACCAACTGCATACCGCGCAGATCACGGGCTATACGTCCGACGGCGCGGGTGTGTGCCACATCGCCGGCCGCGCTGTATTCGTGAAAGGCGCGCTCGTCGGTGAGACATGGCAGGTCCGCATCCTGAAGGTGACGGCAAATGCCATCTACGGTAAGGCGGAGCAGTGCCTGTCCCCTGCCGCGGCACGCACGGAGCCGCCCTGCCCTGTTTACCGCACCTGCGGCGGCTGCAGCCTGCAGCACATGGACTATGACGAGCAGCTGCGCATGAAGCTTGAGCGCGTCAACGATGCGCTCAAGCGCATCGGCGGCGTTTCGACGCCGGTGCAGGATATTATCGGCATGGAGTATCCGCTCTGTTACCGGAACAAAGCGATTTACGCCGTCGGCAAAAAGAACGGCCGTGTGGTCAAGGGCTTTTACCGCGCATCCAGCCATGATATCACGCCCGTGGAGCAGTGTCTGCTCCAGCTCCCGCTCGCGGACAAGGCGACGCAGGCAGTCTGCGATTGGATGAATCTGCGCGGCGTCGCGCCGTATGATGAAGCCACCGGCCGCGGTACGGTGCGGCATCTGTTCACGCGCTGCGCCATGCACACGCCCGACGCCGTGCTTTGCATCGTCTCTGCGCGCGGTTTCGGCGCGCAGACGGACGATTTGGTTGCCTACCTGCGCGAGCATTGCCCGGAGCTGACCGGTATCGTGCTCGATGTCAACAAGCAGAAAGGCAACGTCGTGCTCGCCGGAGACTTTTATACGCTCTGGGGCGAGCCGGAGCTGACTGACCGGCTCTGCGGACTGACGTTCACGCTCTCGCCGCAGGCGTTTTATCAGGTCAATCCCGTGCAGGCCGAGCGGCTGTATGAGCGCGCGGTGGAATACGCCGTCCATGCGCCGACGGATCAGGTGCTGGACCTGTACTGCGGCGCCGGGACGATCAGCCTGTGTCTGGCGCGCAAGGCCGCGCACGTCATCGGGGCCGAGATCGTGCCGGAGGCGATTGAGAACGCGCGCCGCAACGCGGAGCGAAACGGTATCGAGAATGCGGAGTTTCTCTGCGCCGATGCCGGCGCTGCAGCGGCGGAGCTTGCCCGGCGCGGCGTCCGGCCGGACTGCATCGTGGTCGATCCCCCGCGCAAGGGCATGTCCCCGGAAGCCATCGACGCGATGGCGTCCATGCAGCCGCCGCGGATCGTCTATGTCTCCTGTGACCCGGGTACGCTCGCACGTGATGTGAAGCTGCTCACGCAGCGCGGCTACACGCTCAAGCAGGCGCTGGCCGTGGATATGTTCCCGCAGACGCCGCATGTTGAGACGGTGGCTCTGCTGAATAGACTATCTGAATAAGGCGGTGAAAAAATGTCTTTACCGAAGTATAGTGAACTCTATCTGCCGTTTTTGACAACGATTCAAGATGGCGCTGTCCACTCTGTGAAAGAAGTTAGAGATCGTCTGGCATCCAGCCTTCGCCTGTCGGAGGATGATCTGTCGCAATTGATTTCCAGCAATCGTCAGTCTGTATGGGCTTCAAGATTTGGCTGGGCAAATACATACTTGAAGAAAGCCGGTCTCGTGATCGCGCCGAAAGCCGGGCATTGTCAGATAACCGATGAAGGGAAGCGTCTTCTTAACAGCGGTGTTGATATTACGAATCATTATCTTGCGGAGCATTATCCCGACTTTGCAGCGTTTGTAAAAGGAATAAAGATACCACCCGATCCCCCAATACCACCCGATCCCCCAATACCACCGGATGCCTCGGAAACTCCGCCGGAGACTCTTGAGCGCGTCTATTCGATCATCAACGAGCAGCTGGCGGATGAGTTACTTACCGCTATTATAGGTCAAACGTCATCATTCTTTGAAACGCTTGTTGTGGATTTGATGAAAGCCATGGGATATGGTGATGGCTTCGTTACAAAGGCAACCGGTGACGGCGGAGTTGACGGCATTATTTACGAGGATAAGCTAGGATTCAACTTGATCTACATTCAAGCGAAGCGCTGGAACAATGATTCAGTGATCGGAAAGCCGGAAATCCAGAAATTTGCCGGTGCCATGATGGGTCCTCCAAAAGTGGAGAAAGGGCTGTTCATAACGACCGCAAAGTTTTCGCAAGGTGCAATGGATTTTGCAAAAGCGCAGCATATCATTCTTGTCGATGGCGGAAAATTGACGGAACTCATGATTGAATACAATTTGGGCGTATCCGCGCAAAAAACATATCAAATCAAGCGGATCGACAGCGATTATTTTTCGAATGACTCGCAGTGATCTGCATAGCGCACGATCAAAAACAAGCTGTTTTTGCAAAACACCTCTTGCAATGCACCAGATGTTGTGATATAGTAGCTCCGTTATATTAGATGATTTTCCTATCATGAAAGGATGAATACCATGACTACTTTGGAACTGATTCTGACGATTATCCAGCTGATTTCCGGTCTCGCCGTGACCGTGATCGTGCTGATGCAGTCCGGCAAGAGCGCCGGCCTGTCCGGCGCCATTGCCGGCGGTGCGGAAACGTTCCTTTCCAAAGGCAAAGCCAAGACGCTCGATGCCAAGCTCGCCAAGGCGACGAAATGGTTCGGCCTCGTCTTTGTCATCCTGACGCTGGTGCTGACCGTCCTGATGCACAAGGGCGCGTAATTTCCGGCGCAGCTGCATAAAAGCGCATCCCCCGGCAATGCCGGGGGATGCGCTTTTTCCTGTTTGCTTCAGTCCGGGTACTCTGCGCGGCTGCCGCCGATGAGCTTCGGACGCGTGCGGGCAGCATTGACCGGCGCCTCCCCAATCGTCTTGACCGACAGGCGCAGCGGCACGGCCACGTGCTTGAGGTGCATGCCGATCATGGTGTTGCCGATGTCGAGACCGGCGTCGGCCTTCACGAACTCGACCGCGACCGGGTCGTCCATCGCTTCGTAGACTGCCGTTGCGAATGAGCCGCCGGCTTTCGGCCGCGGGCGGACGCAGACGATCTCATAGCCGAATTTCTCGGCCGCTGCGCGTTCCATGATCAGGGCGCGGTTGAGATGCTCGCAGCACTGCGCCTCAAGATAAAGGCCGCGCGCTTTCAGGATCGGCAGGATCTCATCGACTACGGCTTTTGCCGCCTCGGGCGTCGAGCCCTTGCCGATCTTCTGCCCCATGATCTCGCTCGAGGAGCAGCCGATCACGACCTGCTGGCCGGGCTTGAGCGCGGCAACATCCAGCAGTTCGAGCAGGGCTGCGCGGGCGGATTTGCGAATCTCTTCATACATGAATGGTCATCTCCAGACAGTTATTAAAAATTCTTATTTCCATTGTAGCACGGCTCGGTGCATTTGACAATCCTCTGCAAGGCGTGTATCATGAGCGTTGACCAAATCATAACAGGAGGATCGTTGTTTTGAAACGCTTCTTTGCTTGTCTTCTCGCTGCGGCGCTGCTCGTCTGCTCCGGCTGCGGCATCAAATCCGAAAAACCGTCGACCAACGGCGCTGCCGGAAAAACGGAGAACTACTACGCCCCGCTGACCGGTGAGCCGCTGAGCACCAAGCCGGAAAATACCCGGCCGTTTGCCGTCATGATCAACAACATCGTCTACGCGCAGCCGCAGGTCGGCATCAGCAACGCGGATATCATCTATGAGATCCCGGCCGAGGGCGGCATTACGCGCATGATGGCCATTTTCAGCCACCTGTATGACGTGGAGTCTGTCGGCAGCATCCGCAGCCTGCGCCCGTATTATCTGAGCGTTGCCCTGTCGTATGATGCCATTGTCATCCACGCCGGCGGCAGCGAGCAGGCCTACAGCGATGTCAAGACCTACAACGCTGACCATCTCGACGGCGTGCGCGATGGCAACACCAGCTCCATGTTCTACCGCGACGCCAGCCGCGGTCAGCACGGCTCGGAGCACACGCTGTTCTTCCACGGCGCGAATGTGGAGGCCCTTGTGGATCAGTACAAGTTCCGCACCGAGCACGAGAGCAGCTACAAGACCGGCCTGAACTTTGCCGACAACGCTGTCCAGCAGTGCACCGGCGGCGCGGCTGCGAATGTGCAGGTGACATTCAACACGTCCAAGAGCACGTCCTTTGCCTACCACGCCGACAGCGGCAAGTACACGGCTGTGCAGTATAAGGCCGACTATAAGGACGGCGCGACCGGCGAAGCGGTTCCGTTCTCCAATTTGCTCATCCTCTCGGCCGATATGAAAACGGTGGAC
>ENA-OUPA01001303-OUPA01001303.1-human-gut-metagenome-genome-assembly--contig:-NODE-1303-length-10709-cov-11.0296_pt1 | contig 10709 bp, 6 predicted proteins | sample MGYA00237939_ERZ548770 | MGnify/ENA primary metagenome ERZ548770 (study PRJEB26490, sample SAMN05356877) | human gut metagenome | biome: terrestrial biome; feature: human-associated habitat; material...
GTACTTTCTTTCGCTGGCAAAGAAATTGCCAAAGGTTTCTATTTCTGCCTGATTTTTTCGTACGGTGTGCTATCATAAGGCTGGAAACGCTTTTGGGAGAAACGCGTTCCCATGCAAAAAACAGTTGACAAAGGATCGGCCTGCTGTTTGACCACCACTTTTCGATCATGTGAGCATGAACTGGAAAGGAGCAGAAGAAAAATGACAAACAAGAAATTTAAGTTGGCAGCAATGTCGCTGGCCACTGCGGTTGCCGTGAGCACGGTTGGCCCCAGTGCTTCTGCGGTGACGTATTATCTGGGCGATGGCAGTGTAACTGTTGATCAGGATGGTAATGGCGCGTACAGTTATCAGAATAAGACTGATGGCAAAACGGAGAATGTCTATGTGGATAAGGATACCAAAGACAATGGCCAAATCATCATCAAGCAGGCAGAAGACACAACAACAGACACAACAACGGGTAATACCGTCACTGTGGAAGAAAATGTCACGAACGAGAATGGCAAACGTGATGTGGATATCATCATTGACGGCGTGAATGTAGATACCAGCGATACCAGCACCCAGACTGACACCCCGGCTGAAGTGTCCGCAAATGCCAAAGAAGATAAAAAAACCATCATCAAGGTGGGCGAGGGTGCAGATGTTGACCTGACAGTCAAGGGTTCCAACCTGACCACCGGCGGCAACGGCATTGATATCGGTGTGAATCTGGAAGGCGAAGATAAAAACAAGGAAACCAAAGTTGATTTGACGCTGGATAATACCAAAATCAATCTGACCGAAAAAGATAACACCGCAGGCATTGTTGCACGGGATCACTCCAAGGTGGACGTTACATTAAAGGGCGAAAACACCATTGATGGCAAGGAAGCCTTGGAGGATGCCGCCAGGGAAGCGGAAGACGCAAAAAAGGAAGGCACGAGTAGCCCCAACCGCAATGTGGAAGGCATCCGCGTGGGCGGCGAAAACGCAGGTGATGACAGCAGTGGCGAGGGTGCGTCCCTGACCATCAAAGGAGACGAGACCAGCGACCAAGGCTCTCTGAACATTGATCATACTTCTACCGGAATGGTGATCTCTAACGATTCTGATGTGACCTTGACGGACAACGCCGATGTGGATATCAAGCACACAGAAGCAGGTTCCAGTACGCAGGGTGGACGCGGTATCGTACAGCGGGGCGATTTGACCGTAGAGGACAAGTCCAGCCTGACCATTGACACGGTGGGCAGCGGTGCTTATAAAATCGATAATGATCAGGAAGGCTTAGTCTACGGCAACAATGGTTATGGCATTGACAGTACCGATGACATCACGGTAACAGGTGACAGCACACTGGAGATCAAGGGAACACAGAGCTCAGCAATCTATGGCGGAACCGGTTCCAGCCTGACCGTAGAGGACAGCACGCTGAACATCGACAGCAATGGCCGTGGCATCGACTATGAGGGCGGTGCCGGGGACATCACCTTCGATAATTCCGAGGTGAATATCAGCGGCAATGGCATGGGTATCTCCGTTGCTCCTGAAGGCGGCACCAACATCACATTTGACAACTCCACCGGAAGCGTCAGTGCTCAGAATGGTACTGCCATCTATGGCCCGGAGAGTAACGGAAAGGGAAAACTGACCGTTACCAACAAGAGCGAGGTCAAATTGGAAGCTCCCACAGGTATCTACGCTGGTTTTGATGAAGTAGAAATCAGCGGCAAGAGCAAGGTTACCTCCATAGGCAGTGTTGGTATGATGTTTGTTGGCGGTCAGAGTGGTGCGACCAAACTGCATGTTACCGGAGAGAGCGAATATAATCTGCAAATGAAGGGTTATGCTCATGCTCTGCGTGTTAACCTAAGCAAGAATCCAAGCAGTATTCTGGTTGATCAAAATAGCAAGTTGCACCTTTCGCAGGCTACAAAAGGCGCAAACGCTATTGTTCTCGGTAACGGTGCAACTCTTACCATGGATAACGGCACTCTTATCACTGAGGGCAATTTCCTCAAAGGTATCTATTCTCAGGGTAGCAACTCCACCACTACCATCAAGAACGGCTCCCATGTGGATGTGAATTCTATCGTGGGTACTAAGAGTGACAAGGGTCAGAACCTCATCGTTACCGGCGGTACGCTGACCTATGATTATAGCGCCGACAACACCCTGTGGCCGGTGAACGAGCAGGGCGACAAGCTGACCAATTTCCTGCTGACCAAGGATGATGCCCACGCAAACTTCGATGCCCTTTCCTATAAAGGCCAGACCTATACCTACCTCTCTGACCTGAACAAGGAGACCGGGAAACAGTATCTCTCCGTGTGGGTGCCCGCCGCCGCACTGAACTATATGCTGGATGTGGACGGTTCCCATGACCCGGAGATCATCGGCAAGGTACTGGAAGAGCTGAAGCAGGCCGGATACAATTTCGACACTGCCTACCAGACCGCTGAGAATGGCGATCAGGTCGTTATTCTGCGGGATATGGTGGTGAACGGTAAGAGCCTGAACTTCACCAAGACCACCGATGCAGAGGGCAACACCAAGCTCATCTGGGGCAACTACGAAAAACAGGCAGAGGGTGCTCCCAGCGCTTATGATATGGTCTATGGCACCGAGTACGAGTATGAGGGCAAGACCTATACCATCGTCTGGGGCTATGAGAGCCAGAACAACCCCAACACCACCGCAGCAGCGGGCGTGCTGGATGCTTTTGGCCCGGAGTCCAACGTGAAGGTCACCGGCGATAACATCGATGGCACCGACTCCGCACGGTACACCGTGACCATTTACGGCGCTCTGCGGGAAGTGACCGACCCTGTGATCCCCACGAACCCGAAACCGGAAACGCCTGAGGATTCCGCTCCCACTCCTCCGGCTCCCACTACGCCGACTACCCCGGCAGTGCAGGATGCACGGCCCACCACTCCCGCCGTGGAGCAGGCAGTTGCTAAGACCACGCCCGCCCCGGAGACCCCCGTGAACCCGCCGGTACAGGATGCCCGCCCGGAGAGCGGCAAGCTGATCCAGACCGGTACCACCAACTGGATGGCAGATGTTCTGGTGCGTGCAGGCGGTGTCCTGCTGGCTGCCGGTTATCTGCTGGAGCGTAAGCGCAAGAGCATGTTCCATAAGGCACAGCACTGAACACGTTCTTGTAGATGACGTAAAATGGTAAAAAATTAAACTGGCTGGGGGCCGCTGCACAAATTTTTGTGGGGCGGCCCCACTTTTTGCAGAAAAATGCGCTCTCGTCCCGTATTAGGGGATGAAAGTGCTTTTGATTTTGCAAAAAGGGATGAGAACGAGAATGAAAACTTCACCGCACCGCCGGAAGCACCGGCGCAGAGCCTTCCGGCGGCTGTTCTGGCTGCTGGTGCTGGCGACCCTGCTTCTGCTGTTGTGGCCCCGGCGGGTCACGCTGGATGGGCTGAACAGTCCCCATGCCATTTTACTGCAGGCCGACAGTGGGGAGGTTCTGGCCGAAAAGGATGCCGACAGCACGATCTATCCGGCTTCCATGACCAAGATGATGACGGCGTTGCTGGCCATAGAAGCAAACCCGGACCTCGACACGCCCGTGACCCTGCCCGAGGAGATCTTTCCGGCTCTGCAGGCCCAGAATGCCTCGCTGGCAGGGTTTCAGCCCGGGGAAACGGCCACGGTGCGGGATCTGCTGTACGGGGCCATGCTGCCCTCGGGGGCCGAGTGCTGCGAAGCGCTGGCCCGGGAGGTGAGCGGCAGCGAGGAAGCCTTTGCGGCCCGGATGAACCAGAAAGCAGCAGAGCTGGGGATGACCGGCACACATTTCTGCAACCCCACCGGCCTGCACGACCCGGAACATGTTTCCACCGTGCGGGATATGGCCCGGCTGACGGAAGCGGCCCTGCAGAACGAGACCTTCCGCAAGCTGTTTACCACGGAGCGGTATACCGTTCCGGCCACCAACTGCCACCCGCAGGGGTTCACGATGCACAGCACCCTGCTGAGCCAGCTGGACGGCACAGAGCTGCACCGTGGCCGGATCCTGGGCGGTAAGACCGGTTACACCGGGGAGGCAGGGCTCTGCCTTGCCAGTCTGGCCGAGGTGAAGGGCAGGGAATACATTCTGGTCACGGCCGGGGCAGGGGGAAACCACAGCACCGCGCCCTACCACATCGAGGATGCCGTAACGGTCTACCGCCGTGTGAGCCGGGGGTCCTGAACAGGGGAGCGGATGCGCTCCCTTTTTCTGTGCCCGGCTTTGTGGTACAATGGAGCAAAACCATTCACAGAACAGGAGAACCATCATGCTCAAGGATTCACAGGTCGATCTCTGCGGCCGCACCGATTTTACCCGCACCGCGCCCCTGCTTGCCCGGGACGAGGCGTTTTCGTTTGCCTGCGCGGGCTGCGGCGGCTGCTGCCGGGGGCGGGAGGATATCGTGCTGTCGGGCTTTGACCTGTGGCGCATTGCGGCCCGCCTGCGCCTGCCGCCCCGCACCGTGGCCCGGGCGTTCTGTCGGGGAAGCATCGGGCGGGCCAGCCGTCTGCCGGTGCTGCGGCTGGCCCCGCTGAAGGAGGAGCGCGGCAACTGCCCCTTCCTCACCGGGAACCACTGCGCCATCCACGATGCCGAGCCGCTGGTCTGCGCCCTTTACCCGCTGGCGCAGGAGATCACGAAGGACGGGCAGGTATCCTACTTTTTGCAGCCCACCCAGTGCGGCGGGCAGGTCATTGCAGCAAGGGTGGGGGATTATCTGGCCCGTTACGATGTGCCCGCCCGGGAGGCCACCGATGTGCGCTGGGCGCAGGTGTGCATGGAGTTGGAGGATACCGTGGAGCGGCTGGAGGCTCTGTTTGAGCCGGTGTTTGCCCGGCGGATGCAGGAAAAGCTGTGGCAGGCGCTGTATTACCGCTACGACTTTGCAAAAGAGTACCGCCCCCAGCTGGAAGAAAATCTGCTCTGGCTGGACGGTGAGCTGAAAAAGCTCGAAGGAATGCAGATGCGGCACAGAATGATCGAAAAAAGTGATAGATAAAATTACTTTGATTGATAATTCGGGCTGTTTCCCGGTTGTTTTGGAGCGGAAAGTGTGATATACTTCACGAGTGTAAAGCGGCAGCGCGATGCGACAGGCCGCTTGAATACTGACTTTCATGCGGTGTCCTGTTGCCGCGAAAGTAGAATTGAGGGAGTAATATCATGTGTAAAATTTCTCGTCGTTCGTTCCTGTCTGCCGCCGCTGTCTGCGGCGCAGCTGCTGCCCTGACTGCCTGCGGCGGTTCCTCCAGCTCCACAGCTGCTTCTTCCACCGCTTCCTCTGCTGCGGCCTCTTCCGCAGCGGCTGACGGCCAGAAGTATACCGTTGGCATCTGCCAGCTGGTGGAGCACGCCGCTCTGGATGCCGCCACCCAGGGCTTTGAGGATGCTCTGACCGCACAGTTCGGCGAGAATGTCACCTTTGACTTCCAGAACGCCCAGAACGATTCCGCAACCTGCGCCACCATCGCCAACGGCTTTGTTTCCGCAGGTGTTGACCTGATCATGGCAAACGCTACCCCCGCCCTGCAGGCCGCACAGGCTGCCACCGACAGCATCCCCATTCTGGGCACCTCCGTCACCGAGTACGGTGTTGCTCTGGGCCTGACCGATTTCGATGGCACCGTGGGCGGCAATGTCTCCGGCACCTCTGATCTGGCTCCGCTGGATCAGCAGGCGGATATGATCACCGAGTGGCTGCCCGAGGCCACCAAGGTGGGCCTGCTCTACTGCTCTGCCGAGGCAAACAGTCAGTATCAGGTAGACGAGGTCCAGAAGTACCTTGAGACCAAGGGCGTTACCGCCACCCAGTACGCTTTCTCTGATTCCAACGATCTGGCCTCTGTCTGTCAGAAGGCTGCCGACGAGAACGACGCAGTGTATGTCCCCACCGACAACACCTGCGCTGCCAACACCGGCATCATCGACGGCATCTGCCGCCCGGCCAAGAAGCCCGTGTTCGCCGGTGAGGAGGGCATCTGCTCCGGCTGCGGCGTGGCGACCCTGTCCATCAGCTACTACGATCTGGGCTACACCACCGGTGAGATGGCTGCCAAGGTTCTGACCGGTGAGGCCGATATCTCCACCATGCCCGTTGAGTACACCAACGTGACCAAGAAGTACAACAAGACCATCTGCGATGACCTGGGCATGACCGTTCCTGAGGGGTACGAGGCCATTGAGGAATAACAGGCGCTCAGTCTGTTTTGCAGAAAGCTTCCCTGATAGGGGCGCTGGGTCTATGCTGCGGTGACAGTGGGACTTTACAATAAAATCAGCGGAGGAGAGCAAATTTTTGCTCTTCTCCGCTTTCCCGTATCAGAAAAAAGTGTAGTTATAGGAGGAAAACGTTTTGGATATTCTTGCAAGACTTGCCAACCTGCCCGGTGCCTTGCCCGGTGCCTGTGCGCAGGGCCTCATCTGGGGCATCATGGCCATTGGTGTGTACCTGACTTACCGCATCCTGGATGTGGCTGACCTGACCGTAGACGGTTCCTTTGGCACCGGCGGCGCGGTCTGCGTTATGTGCCTGCTCTCCGGCATGAACGTCTGGGCAGCGCTTTTCATCGCTCTGCTGGCCGGTCTGGCCACCGGCCTTGTCACCGGCCTGCTCCACACCTTTATGGGCATACCGGCCATTCTGGCTGGTATTCTGACCCAGCTGGCCCTCTACTCCATCAACCTGAAGATCATGGGCAAGGCCAACCAGTCCATCAACGTGGACAAGTACGACCTGCTGATCTCCCTGCGCTGGGTCAAGGAGCTTGCCCTGCACAACCCCATCATCATGGTCATTCTGGTCAGCGCCGTGGTCATCGGCGTGCTGTACTGGTTCTTTGGCACAGAGCTGGGCTGCGGCATCCGCGCCACCGGTTCCAACCCCGCCATGAGCCGCGCCCAGGGCATCAACACCAGCTTCAATGTGGTGCTGGGTCTGGCGGTCTCCAACGGTCTGGTGGCCCTGTCCGGCGCACTGCTGAGCCAGTATCAGGGCTTTGCTGATGTCAGCATGGGCCGTGGTGCCATCGTCATCGGTCTGGCCGCTGTCATCATCGGCGAGGCCCTGTTCAGCCGCATCTTCCACAACTTTGCTCTCAAGCTGGTGTCCGTTTCGCTGGGTGCCATCATCTACTACATCGTCATCCAGCTGGTGCTGACCCTCGGCTTTGATGCAAACCTGCTCAAGCTGCTGAGCGCCTCCGTGGTGGCCGTGTTCCTGGCCGTGCCCTATTGGAAGAGCAAGTACTTCGCAAAGCCCGCGGCAAAGAAGGCACAGAAGGAGGATGCAAAAAATGCTTGAGATCCAGAATGTTTCCAAGACCTTCAACGCCGGTACCGTCAACGAGAAAACGGCCCTGAACGGTCTGAACCTGAAATTGAACGAAGGTGATTTTGTCACCGTCATCGGCGGCAACGGTGCGGGCAAATCCACCATGCTGAACGCTGTGGCCGGTGTGTGGCCCGTGGACAGCGGCAAGATCATCATTGACGGCACCGACGTGACCAAACTGGGGGAGCACCAGCGCGCCGCCTACATCGGCCGCGTGTTCCAGGACCCCATGACCGGCACCGCCGCCACCATGCAGATCGAGGAAAACCTTGCCCTGGCCGCCCGGCGCGGTAAGCGGCGCGGCCTGAGGATCGGTATCACCAAGGCCGAACGGGAGCGCTACCGTGAACTGCTCAAGAGCCTGGACCTGGGCCTGGAGGATCGCCTGACCGCCCGCGTGGGCCTGCTGTCCGGCGGTCAGCGTCAGGCACTGACCCTGCTTATGGCTACCATGAACAAGCCCAAGCTCCTGCTGCTGGATGAGCACACCGCCGCTCTGGACCCCAAGACGGCGCTCAAGGTGCTGACCCTCTCGGCCAAGATCGTGGAGGAGAACCACCTGACCACCATGATGATCACCCACAACATGAAGGATGCCATCAAGTACGGCAACCGCCTGATCATGATGCACGAGGGCCACATCATCTATGATGTCTCCGGGGAAGAGAAGAAGAACCTGCACGTCTCCGACCTGCTGGCCAAGTTCCAGATCGCGTCCGGCGGCGAGTTCGCCAACGACCGCATGATCCTTTCTTAAAAAAGATGAAGCGGCAATAAAGTAGTTGCTTCTTAAAGCATAGAGAACCCCCCTGCCGGGAGATCACCGGCAGGGGGGTTCTCTATTAGAGTATTGGGTTTGCGGTGTTATTTGTTCTTCTCGTTACGGTACGAATTACTTTTTGAACGCCTGCACCTGATTCCATGCCTTGATAACCTCTGTGCGGCTTACAGGATCAGTTGCTTCATAGGTTTCGCCGTTGTTCTTCGCGGCCTTGAGCAGGTCGTTCTCCACGGCCTTGAGCAGGTCGTTCTCCACGGCCCAGGCAATGGCCTTGTCAGTCTCAGTGGCATTGGCGTTCAGCACGGCGGCGGGTTCAGGCTTTCCTGCATTGTTCCACACCAGTTCAGCCAGCTCACCTCGGTTTGTTGGAATAGCTGTACCGGTTGGCAGGGCGCAAATCAGATAGAACTCAGTACCCAACTGATAGGTCTGGTAGGCCAGCACCGCGGTACCCGCGGCGGCAGTACCAATGATGAGGGTAGTGCCCAGAATGTTGGGCTCTTCCTCAATGCTTGCATCCTTTGTCATGGCTTCGATAATAACATTTTCACCCGGCATGGTAAAGGTAATGGTTTCAGCCTTGGGATCAACAGCGTTCAGCACGCTAGCAGGCTTAATTGTCCACTGGTCAAAAGTCTGAGCATCGGAAAGAATGCTCTTATCAAAGGTTACTTCCACTGTTGCACCTTTTTCAATGGTAATGTCACCATTGTCATTGATAGTAGTATCCTTGCCGTTTACTTTTGCAATACCGCCAAGAAGGGATAGAGTGTAGGTGACCTTTTCTTCTTTCTGGGGAACATTGTAACTCCACTTAATCTGATTGCCAGTGACTTGATTCGCGGGAGCGGTATTTTCGGTCTCTTTGACATCAACTTTGACGATATAATCGCCCGGTTCCGTAGGGAGCCCGCGGTCATTCAATTTCTCACCGGGAACTTCATTTCCCTTATCATCATAAAACTTCCTATTGATGATATCATCAGCATTGACTTGAGGATTGTTCGATGTCACTTCTCCGGTCACTGCGTCAAACTTAAGGTCAACATCCGGGTCAATCACATCTTTTTGTGTCCATTTTGCAGTCAAGATTATATCATAGTCCGGCATGGAGAAACTATAATTGCCGTTCTCATCTGGGCCGTTCAAGGATGGAGCGGTTTCTCCATCAGGAACGGTAACTTCCCAATGATTAAAGTTATAGCCGGTTTTCTTTGTGGGTGTAGGAACGGAAACGGACGAACCATAGTCGTACGAGTTCGTTTCCTTGTTTTCGTCGTTCTCCAGTGTTACAGTATGGCTATGTGCGTTCCAATGGGCATACAAGGTGATGTTGCTGCTGACGGCTTCTGTAAATGTATATTTTATGCCGCCTTCTGCCTGTGTATACCAGCCAAGAAATGTATAACCTTCTCTTACAGGGTCGGTGGGAACTACAAACGGCTGGTCATTCGGGTAGCATTTTGCAGTTCCTAGCTTCTCGTTGCTGTAAACAGTCTGCGTGGCCATAGTGTCACTACCATTTATAGTGCCACCGTCCAAATCAAAGTTGATATCACACAGATACTGAACTTTGCTGGTTAGTGTATCATTGCCTGCGTTATTAACTCTGACTTTTTCCCAGTCTGTTTTATATCCATTATATTTTACATCATTTAGTTCTGTGCAATCTTTGAATGCGTTGCTATTTATAATGTTAATACCCTTTTCAAGGGTCACGCTTGTAAGACCTGTGCATCCATTAAATGCAAATGGGCAGATTTCATCCACACTTATGGGTACTTTTATTTCTCTTAACTCTGTACAACGCTCAAAAGCGTGACTACTGATTTTGGGAATGCCGTTTGTTAAGGTGACTTGAGATAATGCGGTATTTCCTGAAAAAGCCGTATCCATATCTGTGATGGTACTCGGAATCGTAATGCTTGTTAACTGAGAACAACCATAAAAAGCAGCTTGGCCGATTTTTGTAACACCTTCAGGGATTGTAACATTAGTTAGATTGGAACAGTTAAAGAATGCCTGGTATCCAATTTCGTCCACCGTATTAGGCAATGTAACTTCCGTAAGCGTGTTACATTTATTAAAGGCCCACGTTGCAATTTCGGTTACAGTATAGTTCCTGCCATTGCTTGAAATTGAGCTCTCAATGTTAAGTTGTGTAGGGTTTCCTGATGTACCGGAAACTGTAACTGATTCTCCATCGGCGTTAACTGTATATTTGAGGTTGCCTATCCTAATCGGAGTCGCTGCTACTGCTCCGATGGGTAGGAATGTTAACGTTATGCTGAGTGCCACTAATAGACTGACAAACCGTTTTTTCATGGATTTCCCCGCTTTCATGGATTGGTGCCGCAGAAAAACGACATAGAGTGAATGGCAAAAAAAGGTAATAATGCCAATTTGAAGAATACCACGCATGGAATTCTCTGTCAATGAAATTGTAGGAACTCACAAAAAAGTTTGGAGGAATGTACAAGAAAAGGCTTTTCCAGCATCGCGGGCAATAAAAAAGAACCCGTCCCCGGGGAAAATCCGGGAACGGGTTGAGAGCGGAAAGCTTACCGCTTGATGTCGTAGTT
>ENA-OUPA01001304-OUPA01001304.1-human-gut-metagenome-genome-assembly--contig:-NODE-1304-length-10685-cov-72.8645_pt1 | contig 10685 bp, 6 predicted proteins | sample MGYA00237939_ERZ548770 | MGnify/ENA primary metagenome ERZ548770 (study PRJEB26490, sample SAMN05356877) | human gut metagenome | biome: terrestrial biome; feature: human-associated habitat; material...
TCGTCCATTGTGCCATCATCAACAGGACCGCCCTCAGTACCCTCAAGCATCTGGTCATCAAGAGCTTCTGTACCCATATCGTCATAGACTGAATCTTCACCGCCGCCATTTTCAACGTACTCTTCCCATGTCTGTGCCGGCTCACCCTCATAAAGGTCATCAGATGCCCATACTATATAGTCATCCTTTGTAAGCCCTGACTTGATTTCATACATCATGAGATTCTCGTCATAGTCTCCAAGCTCAACCTTTGTTTTCTCAAGCTTATCCTTTTTATTAAGTGTCCATACATATGCATCATCGCCATCCTTTACGACATAGCTCTCATCAATCCAAATACCATCCTTCACCTCTGTCTGTCCGAAATCCGGCTCCACATATACATGCTGTCCTAAAAGCATGTCGCCTGTGCCTGTAAGCTGCACATAGAAGTTGTACTTTGATGCCTTCTGCTCGCTGCTTCCATCATCATACATGCCGGAATTGCTGTTATCAGTCTGAGGATTCTCAGTATCAACCTTGCTGATGGTACCCTGCCATGTCTTTGACTCATCAACTCTCGAGCGCACTATAACTGCCTGCCCCTCTGCGAGTCCACTGTTTAAAAAGCTCTGCTCATCAATTGTGCCCTTTACCCTGTAATCACCGGTGGCAACGATTGTCATAAATGCAGTATCTGCTGTGTCTGCACTCTGATTCTCATTGATTTTCTTTACAACACCAATCATTGTGCTGTTTACAGTGGCATTTTTGATGCTCTCATCATACTTTTCTATATCTGCCTTCTTCGTGGCAATATCGTACTGAGTCTGCTTCTGCTGTGTCTGCGCCTGCTGAATCTGCAGTGTATAGTCAAGCTGCTGATCCTTTGGCGCTTCCTTCTTTTCCTTGGTGAGCTGCTCTATCTGTGCATCATAGCCGGAAAGCGTATTGTTTAAGCTCTCAAGCTCAAGCGTGGCGCTTTCCTTTTTCGCAGCAAGATCCTTTGTATCATAGGTAAAAAGAGGTGTGCCCACCTGTACCTCATCCCCTTCTGACACAAGAATATCCTTTACCGTTTTTTCACTGTCAGCCTTGATATCCATGGTATCGGCTGCTTCCACGACACCGCTGTACTTGTCAGTACTTCCCGCCTGATACATGACATCAGCGACCTTGTTTGCATAGACTCCCGATGCCTTTGCTGCATTCTTTCCCTTTGTCATTGCAATGACAACAGCTGACACAATCACTGCTATGATAAGCACAGCTGCAATCACTGAAATGATTATCTTTTTCTTTTTACTCATTTCGACCTCCCTGTTTCTTATAATTAATTGATTATAAGTAACTATTCAGAACCACTGAGAACAAAAAAGCTGATGCGTCATGCTTGCATGTAAGCAGCAGGTTTTCTTGTTCTCAAGGTGGCTCGAATAGAGCCACCCCCACACATATGAGTAAAATTAGCTGCGTAGCAGCGGCGCTAAACGTCCGGGGGACGTTTGTTCAGCGCGGACCGTAACGGAGTGTAGACAAAGCACGAGTATCGTGCGATTTTGCGAATGTGCGTGGGGTGATTCTGAATAATTACTATTATGACATAATCATACCAAATATATATTGCATCTGTCTTTTAAGATTTTTTTAATATTTTACTAATAAAAAATGGAGGTTAGTATGGAAATAGCATTTAGTGAGAAAATTTCTCCACAGCTGTCCGCCGCCCTGTTGTCCACCCCTTATGAGCTTGGAAAAGAGGGCGGGCTTTCAAGCGGCTATCTGCCGGAGAGTGACAGCTGGGAAGTGATAGTAAAATATGTCGGTGACATCGAAAAAATAAAAGAAAAGTATCCTTCTGTACTCATCACGAGGCTGCTCGGAAACTATGCGGTGCTCGTAATTGAGAAATCACTTGTAAATACCGTTGCCCTGTGCGATGAAATCATATATATGGAAAAGCCAAAGCAGTTTAACTACGATGTGTACGAGGGCTCGCAGGCCTCATGCATCACTCCCGTACACACCAATCCATATAATCTGACCGGAAAAGGTGTGCTCGTAGGCATTATCGACTCCGGAATTTACTATGCCCATCCGGCTTTTATACAGGATGGTGTAAGCAGAATCGCCTATCTGTGGGACCAGACTGTTTCCGATGATTCCTCACACAGTGATATCATCCCTTTCGGCACCTTATATGACCGCGATACAATCACCAAAGCCATAAATGCAGAAAACAGCTTAGAAATGCAGCGCATCTGCCCAAGCATCGACATATCCGGACACGGCACTCATGTGGCAGGAATCGCTGCCGGAAACGGAAATGGTAATGAACAAAACACAAAATACCGCGGTGTTGCTTATGAAAGCACTCTTATAATCGTAAAACTCAAAACCTCAGGCGGTGCCAGCTTTCCCACAACCACGCAGATTATGCTGGCAGTGGACTTTTGCATAAGAAAATCAATCGATATGAACATGCCTATCTCCATAAACCTAAGCTTTGGCACAAGTAACGGCTCACACAGCGGCACCTCACTGCTTGAAGCATACCTGGACTATATAGCAGGAAACTACCGCTGCGCTGTCTCAGTCGGCTCAGGTAACGATGGAGCCGGCTTTGGTCATGCAAACGGCAGCTCATACCCTGCCGATGCAGAGCTTGTGATAGGCTATCCTGAGCCGGCTCTTTCCATTGATTTATGGAAAAAATACTGGGATGAGATACAGCTGCGCATTAGTGCACCAAATAATGATATGCTGGAGATTCCCGATACAATTACCAATCAGGCAAAGGGCTTTACATACAGATACAATCTCGATGGGACAGACATATATATAACAGGCGGCGGTCCCTCTCCCTACTCTCCTTTTCAGGAAATATTCATTGAACTCATGGGATTGGAATACATCTCACCCGGCATCTGGAAAATATCACTTGACCCCATATCTGTAAAGGACGGCTCATGGGATATATGGCTGCCGTCAGGTGCTCTGCGCAATGCACAGACCTCATTTATCCATGCATCGCCTGATATCACCCTGACCATCCCCTCAACCGCTCAAAATGTCATATCTGTCGGAGCCTATGACAGCCGAACAAACCGCACAGCCGCCTTTTCCGGCCGAGGCTATACCTGGGCCTTTGACAGCATAAAGCCTGATATCATTGCGCCCGGTGTAGACATTATTTCATGCTCAAACACCGGAGGCTACACTTCAAAAACAGGGACATCTATGGCTGCACCGTTTGTGACCGGTGCGGCTGCGCTTCTGATGGAATGGGGAATTGTGCGTGGAAATGACCTATATATGTATGGCGACAAGCTTAAGGCTTCTCTCATAAAAGGTGCCGGTGAAAATGTATTTACAGCTGCCTCACGGGCTGTCTCTGAAAACACTCCCAAAAACACAAAATACCCCAACCCTGTGACGGGCTGGGGTACATTGTGCTTACTGGATAGTATTCCTTAGTGGAAGGTGCTATTCGTATACATGCTTCTGATGCTTCTTTGCATCTGCCTTATTCTTTTTCTTCAATGGATGCTTTGGGTTTTTATCCATTATAATCGCTTCCTTCCGTTCGTTCTGACTACGTTATACACCTGCAATCAGCACTTGTCAAGTAAGAGTGCTAATTTTAATTAATTATTTATATTTAGTGCGAAATCTCAATCATTTTGATATCAAAGTATCGATTTGTATGCACAATTATTGACGGTTTGCTAAATTTAATTATTATCTCTTCATCACACTCTTTTTAAACACAGTCATCGCAATTCCAAAAATACATCATTACATAGCTGCCAAATATACAAAATATGCCGCATAGCAAAGCAGCATCACCACTCCACATGGCTTTCTAAGCTCTTTATGTCTTATCGTACCGCCCCACAGGAGCACACCGCACAGTATTGCCACAACTGTATCAATCACAAACCTGCTCTCAAACGGTACCGGACAAATGAGAGCTACTGTTCCGACTACAAAGAGTATATTGAAAATATTGCTGCCGACTATATTTCCAATCGCTATACCGGCATTTCCCTTGCGTGCTGCTGAAACAGATGTAACAAGCTCCGGAAGAGATGTGCCGAATGCAACGATTGTCAGTCCGATAAAGCGCTCACTCATGCCGCAGGCTCTTGCTATGGTCGTGGCACCGTTTACGACAAACTGGCTTCCAATTACGACACACACACCGCCCAGCACAATAAAGAGCAGACATTTCCATACCGGATATAGCTTTACCGACTGCTCATCACCGCTGTCATTGCCCTTTTTTGCCAAAATATACAAATAAAGCAGATATGCAATAAATAAAATCCACAGTATAACACCCTCAATGAATGTGATTTCATTGCCTGTCATTCCCATCACGAGAAGCACCGCTGTGATAAGAAGCATGTACGGTATCTCGTATTTGAAGGTGGTTTTTTGTATGGCTACATTTGTGATGAGTGCCGTCACTCCCAGGATTATAAGGATATTTAGTATATTGCTGCCGACAATATTGCCGACTGTAATCCCCGCATTACCCTTTATTCCTGCAGTGATGCTGACTGCCGCCTCCGGCAGCGACGTACCCATCGCCACAATCGTCAGTCCAATCACAAGCTGCGGAATACCAAATTTCCCGGCGAGCGCCGCTGCTCCATCCACAAACACATCCGCACCCTTCACCAGTGCTACAAAGCCTGCTATAAGCAGTAAAATTGCTACAAAAATCATAATTTTCCTCCTTCTGCTGTCCTTTTTAAGGATGCATGATTAATTGATAGATACATCTATGTCTTATCAGCAGAAGGCTTTTATATACAAAAAAGGCGACACTTCTGCTGTATAAAACAACAAAAGTCTCGCCATTTAATCACTCTCCGGATTGCTGTCATATATGTATGAGCAATCGTACTGACGGATAAGTAAGCACTCTTGTGCCGGCTACTCCCTTTCACTTATATACTATGATATGTCAACGCAAGGGATTCGTCAAGAGAAAGTTTTTCTTGCCTTTATCACGCTAACGTGGTAGCATGGTTACTAAATAAACTATTAAAGAGGTACTACAAATGAAAACATCAGAAATTATTGTATTTATCGTCTATCTGCTGTGCATGCTGGGTATCGGTATCTTCTTCTTCGTGAAAAACAGAAACGGCGGAGAAAAGACCTACTTCCTCGGCGGACGTGAGATGGGACCATGGGTTGCGGCACTGTCAGCCGGAGCCTCAGACATGAGTGCATGGGTACTCATGGGACTTCCTACTTCTATCTATGCACTGGGCTTAGGTCAGGTATGGATTCCTGTAGGACTTGCAATCGGCTACACTATAAGCTGGCTGCTTGAAGCACCGAGACTGAGAAAATTCTCGATTGTAGCAAACGACTCAATCACCATTCCGCAGTATCTGACCAACAGATTCCTGTCCAAATCACTTGCACTGCAGGTGATATGTGCAATTGTGTTTTTGGTTGCATACACTATTTATGCGGCATCAAGCGTAAAGGCATGTGGTACTCTTTTCCACACTGTAATAGGAATGGATTCACAGATTGCCATGTACCTTGCAGCAGTTGTCATCGTAGGCTATACCTTCCTCGGCGGCTTCTCGGCTGTATGCTGGACCGATTTTTTCCAGGGCATGCTCGTGCTTGCTTCTATGTTTATCGCACCGATCTTTGCAACATTTATGCTTGATACATCATCTATGTCAGCACTCCCGGGCGGTTATTTAAACCCATTCTCCAGCTGGCAGGATATCGTGTCAGGACTGGCATGGGGACTTGGTTACTTTGGTATGCCACATATCATTATCAGATTCATGTCCATCAAATCACAGAAGGATTTGAAAAAATCAGCAAAAATCGGAATCACATGGACCTTACTTATTGTATTTTTTGCAACCTTAATCGGAGTAATCGGAAGACTTTTCCTTGGCTTTGACGAATCAATCAATGAAAACTCTCTTGTTTTCATCCAGATTGTAAGAAAGATTTTCCCGGGTGTTATCTCAGGTATACTGCTCTCAGCAGTGCTTGCCGCTTCCATGAGTACCGCAGACAGCCAGCTGCTTGCTGCTTCATCTGCATTCTCAAGTGATGTGTACAAGCCTGTCATCAGAAAAGGTAAGGCAAGTGACAAAGAGATGATGTGGACCGGCCGTATTGTCGTTCTTGGAATCGCTGTTGCAGCACTCATCATCGCTTCAAACCCTAATGCCGGCTCTATCATGGCACTTGTTTCCAATGCATGGGGTATCTTTGGAGCTGCCTTTGGACCTGCAATCATGCTCAGCCTCTTCTGGAAGCGCTTTAACTTCAAGGGTGCTGTTGCAGGAATCATAACAGGTGCTGCCGTTGATATATTGTGGTATGCATTCCTCACATCAACCGGAATCTACGAGCTGCTGCCGGGATTTGTTTTAGGACTTATCGCAGCCGTTGTTGTGACACTTTGCACAAATGAGCCTTCAAAAGAGGTTTATGAGCTCTTCGATAAGGCTCAAAAATTTGATGAGTAATTAAAATAATTAATCATTTAAGAACATAAGTAAAACCGTCATACCCTGCCATTTACGGCCCGGTACGACGGTTTTATTTTTCTTATGTATGTTGTGCTTTTAGAAATACTGCTATGCCTGCTCCTTTTTGCGGTTCGTAAGAGCTGCGATTGATACACCAAGACCTGCCATTGCGATAACAAGCCACATATACATATTGCTGTCATCTGAGGTCTTTGCTGCGTCTGCAGCAGCTGCTTTAGTACCTGCATTGGTATTTACCTTTACAAAGGCAAATGTGCCTGCTCCCGGTGTAAGAGCCTTTGCAGGCTGTGTGGTCGGTGCTGTTGTTGGTACTGTTGTGCTACCTTTGTTGGCATCATCTTTGTCTGTGCCATTATCCTTATTTTCATCCTCACCGGTATTACCATTATCGGCATCACTCTTGTCGGCTGACTTTGTCTGATATAAGTATAGGTCATCAACTGTTCCCCAGCCACCTTTTGCACTCACGATACCGACAACAAGTGTAACTTTGGTTTCTTTCTCAAGCTTAAATGAAATGCTTGGGGTCTTCCAGTTTTTCCAGCCTGTAAGTGTTACATTGTCACCCTTTGCAATGACATTACCTTTGGAATCAACAACCTTAGCATAAAGCTGATCTCCGTCGAATCCCTGTCCTACGTACTCGAAAGTATACTCTCCTGAATCAAGTGTAATAGCTTTCTTGTATGTAATTTCTGCCTCGGCTACATCTGTGCCGGCATTGTACCAGTGAGCACATGCTGCTCCTGACTTTTTATCATCCTTGGTAGAAGAAACCGAATCGACAATCTTGTTATTGGCAGTAAAATTATCAGCCTTTTCAAAGCCTGCATCATCTGCATCTGTAATGAGATTTTTCTGCTTTATAACTACTGTACATTTTGTTGTACCCGATGTCTTATCTTTATAAGCACCACGCTCGATTTTTCTGCTGAATTTGACAGTTCCCTCTACAGTGTAGGTTCCTGCCTTTGAAAAATCAATTCCATCTGTATTCCAAACAACGTTCTCTTCAACCTTTTCGGTATTGTATGTCACATTAACTGTCTTTGGAAGCTCCAGCTCCTTTCCTGCCTCTCCTGTGACATCTGCTGTTTCTATATCCTCAACTCCGATTTTCGTTACCTTTGCACCGGTCTTTACGTAATTCCATACCTTAAGGCCTGCTGTTGCTGTTCCATCCGGATAAAACATTGCCTGATTGTCAACAGCGGAACCTCCATACCATTTTCCTGCATCCTTTGGATCATACTCACCGCTGTAGCTTGATGCCCAGCCTGAGCCCTTTTCCTCCCAAATTTTTTTATTTGCTTCATATCTTGCCGCTGCAGCTTCCTCTGAAAGACCTGTGGTATCTCCAACTGTAATCCATGCCGGCTCCCAGTAATATACACCAAGTCCACCTGCTTCATTTACAGCATTGATGAGGTTTCTCATAAATGTAGCCTGTCCCTGCACTGTGAAAGGCTCTGTAGCATCTGCCGAGTCATCATTATTTCCCTCACGGACAGTATTTCCATGACCATCTGAATCATCAAGTGTATATGCGTAGCTTGTTTCTACAACCATTGCATCCTTGTTGTGCTTCGTCTGAACATAGCTGAGTTCTTTCTTTAAATTGCTCAGTGTATCATGCCAGTATGGATAATAGCTTGTTCCAAGAATATCATAATTTACATTATAATTTTCAAGATTATCTGACCATGTTGTAAGTGTATTCTTCTGTGGGCTTTCCACATGAATCACAACCTTTACATCACTGTTGTAATCCTTAACACCTTTTGAGCCTGCAGAAAAGAGCTTGCACATGGCATCTTTTTTTGTTTCTCCGATAAAACCGCCTGTTGTCTCATTTCCAACCTGAACCATATCAACAACATCCTTTGATGCATCAATTGTGCTTAATGATTCATTGATAAACTTTTCTACAGCTGTGGCTTTCTCATCAACTGTATAGCCCTTCCATGCCTTAGGCACCATCTGTTTACTCGGATCTGTCCAGAAATCTGAGCAATGGAAATCAACAAGCATTTTTATGCCTGCGCTGCGGCATGCATCAGCAATTTTCTTTGCTGTTGCCACATCGTTATTTCCACCACCATATCCATTTCCGTTTGAATCATATGGATCATTCCATACTCTGACACGGATATGGTTTATGCCGTTTTCTGCCAGGAATTTGCAGAAATCTGTAACGTTTTTAATTTCTTTTCCGCTATAATCCTTGTACACAACACCACTGCCTAATTCTGTTATAACAGATGAAATGTCCATTCCCATTATGAAATCGGAAGACAAATTCTTTACCTTTTCAACAACAATATCGTCATTGTCTACTGAGGTATCAATTTCAGGTGCCTTTGATGTAATGATTGTACATACTAAACCAAGCTCATTGTTATTTGCATCCTTAAGCTGGGCCACAACATAATACTTACCGGCTGACTTTGTTGTGTAAGCTGCCTTAAGAGTTTTTCCGGAATCTTTATCGTTTTCTAATGTTCCGTCTTTCAATCCATCTGTGTGGTCACCCCATGTATCAACCCACCACCATAAATTTACTCCCTCAGGAAGTTCACTTATTTCTTTTCCATCATAGGTAATCTTTGCTTCAAGATTGACTGTATCACCATTTTCTACGGCTACTTCTGTCTGGTTTACTGAAATTGTGTAGCCTTTCTGGTTTTCTTCGGAAGAGTCAGTATCATCTGCTTCTTTTTCATACAAAACAATATCATCAATTGCGCTGCCTTTATTCCATGCTGTCAGCTTTCCTGAAACAAAAACCTTCACGTCACTTTCCTTATCAAGAGTGAATTCCCCTGTCTCAATTGATTCCCATTTGCTCTGATCATCAGCCCACTCAGAAGCCTTTAAATCTGTGCTGACATATTCTCCTGCACTCAGTTTTAATCCACCTGCTGCACCGGTGCTTTTTATTCCAAGTTTATATGTTCCGGACGGAAGCTTAACGGTCTGTGAGATAGATACATTTTTTTCTTCCTCTGTTTTATTCTCCCAGATGCAATAATATCCATTTTCTGCTCCTGATCCGTAAAGCCAGTTTTCAGTGTCTTTTGGTATATTAATATCCCAATTATCTGCTCCTGACTCAAAGTCTCCATTCACCACATACTCTGTGTCTACCCACTTTGCGGTATTCTCTGCTGCCTTAACCTGCTCTGTACCCAAATCCGCCACAGCGCTCTGGCTTAAAAGCATTGCAAACACCAGTCCGGCACTTGTTATAGATGCCATTTTTCTCTTCCTGCTCATATTTTCCTCCTTGTTTTTATGCAGTGGTAAATGACTATCAAATTGATAAATATCAAAGCCATTAAGCCACTGTCATGCACCTGCTCAAATTGCATGCCGCGCATAATTTCATCTGTTCCATGCGCAACAGCGCAATCGGTTGCAATAACTATATTTACAGTCTATACATTTATTGCGTACGTTTCAATTGACATAAATGACAAGTTATTTATGACCAATTTAGCAAAAATACATCAATTTAATATTTGTAAATATGGGAAAATATACAAAATTTCAGATTGTTCAAACGGTTATTCAAGAAATGACATTCACATTGATTTTGTGGAAATTTCACAATACTTTTACGCATTTAGAAGTATAATAATTTTTTATGCAAACTAAATATATTAATATGCATCAGAATTTTTAGTTTTTTCATAGGCAAATTGCCAGGGTCCCCGGTACTATATATAAAAAAGCCGTACAGCAGCTTATGAAATATTTTCAAAAGCTGCCATACGGCATATTTTTATGTTACATCAGGCTATTAATGTAATATATCTCTTTTTTCAGAACACTAATCTCATTCTCAAGCGCATTCTTCTGTTTCGTAAGCTTTTCAGATTCCCTGGCACATTTCTCATATTTTTCTGAGAATTTCTGCTTATAAAGCATTGCATTGTTTACTTCCCTGAGACGTGCATACATATCCATTTCAAATTCTGCCTTGCGGCACTCCACGTCGAGCCTGTCATATTCGCTTTGCAGCTTTGAAAGCTCGTCTGTACGCTCCTCTAAGCCAATATTCCAGATTTCTTCATTAGTCATAAACAATAACCTCCTTTAAATTCTACAGATGAAGCACTCGCTCTTTAATCTCCTGGGTTCTTCCCTGATTCCAGA
>ENA-OUPA01001316-OUPA01001316.1-human-gut-metagenome-genome-assembly--contig:-NODE-1316-length-10627-cov-28.63_pt1 | contig 10627 bp, 5 predicted proteins | sample MGYA00237939_ERZ548770 | MGnify/ENA primary metagenome ERZ548770 (study PRJEB26490, sample SAMN05356877) | human gut metagenome | biome: terrestrial biome; feature: human-associated habitat; material...
GTCCCGCATTCGGCGGCCATCTGATGGCTACCATCATCTGCCCCCGCTTCCGTCCGCAGATGTCCACCGTGCGTCCCGGCGTTATGAAGAAGGCTCCCTTCGATCAGGCCAAGGCTGATGCCTGCCAGATCGTGAAGCCCGCATTCGCTCTGGCTGCTGAGGACATCAAGACCGAGGTCCTGAGCGTTGAGAAGGCCGCTGAGAAGCTGGTCGATCTGATCGGCGCAGACGTGATCGTCTCTGTCGGCCGCGGCATCAGCAAGGATGTCCAGAAGGGCATTGAGCTGGCTGAGCAGCTGGCAGCTGCTCTGGGCGGCGGCGTTGTGGGCGCTTCCCGTGCCGTCACCGATGCAGGCTGGATGACTGCTGACCATCAGGTTGGTCAGACCGGCAAGACCGTGCACCCCAAGATCTATGTTGCTCTGGGCATTTCCGGCGCTATCCAGCACACTGCTGGTATGCAGGACTCCGAGTGCATCATCGCTGTCAACAAGAATGAGGGCGCACCCATCTTCGGCGTGGCTGACTACGGCATCGTGGGCGATCTGTTCAAGGTCGTGCCCGAGCTGATCAAGCAGATCGAGGCAGCAAAGGCTGCTCAGTGATCGACTGACGCGAGATCTTTTTATAGCATAGCCTGAATTGTGGGAGGGCGGCTCTTCGGAGCCGCTCTTCTTTTTATATAAGGAATACGGCACAGCACAGATGGCCCTGAAAAGGCTGCCTGTGCTGTTTTTTGTTGCAGAAAGTACAGCCAAAGGCCGGCTGCAGCCCAGAAAAGGGCTGCGGGAGGGGAGTGGAACGGAAAAGCGCACACAAAAGTCTGTTACACTTTGAAATATGCATATAAATAAATAAACATACAGAAAAATGCATGAAAAACATTGCAGAAAAGGTGTAGAAAAATAAAATGCAACACGTTAAGTGTGACGAAACAATCCTGAAAACGGTGAAGTGCAACACAGACGTAACAAATTTACGGTATCTTGGATGAACCTGTTGCGCTTGTGAAACGTTTTCGAAACGGGAAATTTTGATTTTTTGCATTTTCTCTCAAAAAATCGACAGAAACCCCTTGACGATGAGATACTATTGTGATACTTTTGTTGCACAAAAGCAACACATTTGAAACGGAAGAGTTGCAAATGTGTTGCAGTACGCATTCACATGAATGCAAAAAAGCTTTTATATACAAAAGCTTACGGAGGATGTCTTATGAAACTCGAGATGCGCACCCTGAAGAATATCGCAGCAGCAGCTATGACTTTGGCTGTGGTTTTTGGTGCTGCATCTCTCAAGCCCGTTACTGCAAACGCAGCTGAGGCTTCGGTTTCTGCCTCCATCGAAGAAGAAAATTCCTACATCAGCTTTCAGGACGAAGCTTATCAGAACGAGTTCCTGCGCCGCGTAAACAACGAGCGCGTAAAGGCTGGCCTGAAGCCCGTTCAGCTGGGCGACAGCAACCACAATAGTGCCGCTCAGGAGCGCGCTAAGGAACTGGCCTCTTCTTATTCCTACGTTCGTCCCAATGGCCAGCGCGATTTTACCATCTTCGCCGAGAATGGTATCAACGATGCGTCCGTTGGCGAAAACTACATAGCTGGCGTTTCTACCCCCGATGCAGCGGTGGATCAGTGGATGAACATTGATTTCGCACGTGAGCGCATGCTGAATGCGGATGTGACCACCATGAGTGTGGGCCACTACGAAGGCGGTGTTTACAACAACTACTGGGTGCTGATCTTCTCTTGCCCCGAAAACTCTTACACCAGCAACTACCGTCAGGAAGTTCTGAATCTGGTCAATGCCGAGCGTGCAAAGTACGGCCTGCAGCCCCTGGTCATGGGCGATGCAAAGCTCACCGCAGCTGCTCAGCAGCGCGCCGAAGAGATCGCAACCGTCAATTCTCACGTTCGTCCCAATGGTACCAAGTGGTACACTGTTCTCAGCGAGTACGGCGTGACGGATGCCGCTGCTGGCGAGAATGCCGCATGGGGCAGCGTTTCTCCTGAAGAAGTCGTGAATGCCTGGATGAACTCCGAAGGCCATCGCGCAAACATTCTGGATCCCGAAGCTCGTGCAATGGGTGTTGGCTACTACTACAACAGCTCCAGCACTTGGGGCCATCAGTGGATCCAGCTCTTTACGAAGTGATCATCTGCTTTCTTCTAACAAAAGATCGGCTGAGCTGCAAGGCTTGGCCGATTTTTTGTTGCGCTTTTTTCTGGCAGAGGACATGCGGGCAGCGGTACCGGGAGCTGGCCTTGACACAAAAACGTATGCGGCAGTGGTTGCACAACGGACGATTTATGTTATACTTGTTTTGAATAACATGCAGGAGGAACCACAGTGGAGGATTACCGCACCATCCATGGCACGGCCACAGGAGAATATGAAGAAAAGAAGAGCCGCTTCATTGCGGCGCTGTCATTTGCGGACAGCGAGGAAGCTGCCGTTGCATTTCTGGAACAGGTGCGTGCGGCCAACCGCACCGCCCGTCACAATGTGTATGCCTACCGCCTGCGGGAAGGCAACCGGGAACGCTATTCAGATGATGGTGAACCGGCCAAGACGGCGGGCACACCAGCGCTGGAGGTGCTGCAGCACAGCGGCCTGACGGATCTGATCGTGGTGGTGACCCGTTACTTTGGCGGCGTGCTGCTGGGCACCGGCGGCTTGGTGCGCGCATACACCACGGCTACGGCCCGTGCACTGGAAAATGCCGAGGTGGTCACGGTGCGCAGCGTGGTGGAGCTGCGCGTGACGGTGGATTACTCCCTTTATGAGCGTGCATCGCTGCTGATCGATGCGGCGGGAGCAAAACAGGCCGCGCCGCAGTTCACGGATCGCGTGACCCTGTGCTGGCAGATGCCGGAACACACCGAAGGCCCGCTGCTGGAACAGCTGCGGGAGCTGACGCGCGGCAGCGCGCAGGTGACGGTATCCGACCCGTTCTACGCACCGTTCTGAACCCGGCAGCGGCAAAAATAAAAAAGCAAGCATTATTTTGCGAACCGACAGGCTTTTTCCCCCTTCGACAAAGCGGGTGTGCTACAATTGCCGCAGACGCAGCAATTGGGATCGGCTGTGCCGAAACAGAGAGGGGGAATGGCGACAAAAAGGGAGGGCGACTTTGTATGGATGTACGTCAGCGCACAGAAGAGATCGAACATATGACCTTCGCGCTGTGGGCTACCTTCAGCGACCAGAGCCGCGGCCGCATGCTGCCGGAAGAGCAGGACCCGATCCGGCCGGTGTTCCAGCGTGACCGTGACCGGGTGCTGCACTGCAAGGCATTCCGACGGCTCAAACAAAAGACGCAGGTGTTCCTCTCGCCGGAGGGAGACCTGTACCGCACCCGACTGACCCATACGCTGGAGGTCTCGCAGATCGCGCGGACCATTGCCCGCGCTCTGCGGCTGAACGAAGATCTGACCGAAGCGATCAGCCTTGCCCATGATCTGGGCCACACGCCGTTTGGCCATGCCGGGGAGCGCGCGCTGAATGAGCTGTGCCCGGACGGCTTCAAGCACTACATGCAGAGCCTGCGTGTGGTGGACAAGCTGGAAAAGGACGGCCGGGGCCTGAACCTGACGTGGGAGGTGCGCAACGGCATCGTGACCCACACAAAGGGCACCTGGGCGGCAACGCCGGAAGGACGCATCGTGCGCATGGCGGATCAGATCGCCTATGTGAACCACGACATTGAGGACGCGGTGCGCGCCGGTGTGCTGGACCCAGCCACCCTGCCGAAAGAATGCACCGCCGTGCTGGGCCAGACAAAATCTGCCCGCATCACCACCATGATCAACAGTATCCTTGCCAACAGCGATGGGGATGTGAAGGTGGGCGCAGAGGAAAACGAAGCCTTCCTTGCGCTGCGGGATTTCATGTACGCCACCGTGTACGTGGACAAGACCGCCAAGCAGGAAGAGCAGAAGGTGGACAAGGTGATCGGGGAACTGTACGATTACTACCTGAACCATGTAGACCGGATGTCCAATTTTTACATCCAGCTGGCTTATCAGGAGGGCGGAGAACGCGCAGTGACCGATTACATCAGTGGCATGAGCGATGAATTTGCCATCCGCACTTTTGAGGAATTGTTTGTGCCCCGGAAGTGGCATGTCCTATAAATCCGAAAGGTCGTTTGAAAGATCCATGATCCCACACGAATACATTGAAGAACTGACCCGCCGCACCGACATTGTGGAGCTGGTGGGCAGCTATGTGCAGCTCAAGCGCAAGGGACGTTTGTATGGCGGCCTGTGCCCCTTCCACAGCGAAAAAACGCCCTCATTCTACGTCTACCCGGACACCCAGAGTTTTTACTGCTTTGGCTGCGGCGCAGGCGGCGATGCCATTACCTTTACGAAAAAGATCAACAGCATCGATTACCCGGAGGCCGTTAAGCTGCTGGCAGCGCGGGCCGGTATGCCGGAGCCGCAGGAGGACGACAAAACAGGCCGGATGCGCAGCCGCATCCTTTCCATGAACAAGGAGGCGGCACGGTTTTTCCACGCCTGCCTGAACTCCACCGTGGAGGAAGCCCGTCAGGCCCGTGCCTACTGGCGGCGGCGCGGTCTGGACGACAAGACTATCGTCCGGTTCGGGCTGGGCTATGCGCCCAACGACGGACAGGCGCTGTATCAGTTCCTGCGCGATAAGGGCTACAATCAGCAGGAGCTGGATGCCAGCGGCCTGTTCAAGCGCAGTGCGTCCGGCCGCATCTACTGCCTGTTCTGGAAGCGGGTGATGACCCCCATCTTTGACCTGCGCGGCAACATCATTGCGTTTGGTGGGCGCGTGCTGGACGATTCCAAACCGAAATATGTCAACAGCCCGGAAACGCTGGTGTACCACAAATCAGAGACGGTGTTTGCGCTACAGATCGCAAAGCGCAGCGCGGTGCGCCGGTTCGTGCTGTGCGAGGGCTACATGGACGTGATCAGTATGCATCAGGCAGGCATCGACACAGCAGTGTGCGCCTGCGGCACGGCCCTGACCCCGGAGCAGGTGCGGCTCATCAGCGAGTATGCTGACGAGGTGATCCTGAGCTACGATTCGGACGAAGCAGGCCAGAAGGCCACGCTGCGCTCGCTGGAACTGTTCCGCAACAGTCCGGTAAAGGTGGGCGTGCTGCAGATCCCCGGTGCAAAGGACCCGGACGAGTACATCAAAAAGTATGGCGCAGAGCGATTCAAAGCCCTGCTGGATGGTGTGGGCAATGCATTGGACTTCCGGCTGGGCCGTCTGCGCAGCCAGTACGATCTGGCACAGGATGCCCAGCGGCTGGAATACGTGAAGGAAGCTGTGAATATGCTAGCAGAGCGCTCCAACCCTACCGAGCAGGAAGTGTATGCGGGGCGTCTGGCTGAGGAGACCAACATCTCCAAAACAGCTATCATGACCCAGCTGGAGACCGCCGTGAAGAGGGCGGGCAGCAAGCACCGCTGGGAGAAAAAGCAGCAGGCGCTCAAGTCCGGTGAGATGAATCAGATCAACGTGCCGTACAGTGCGGGCGGCAGTCAGGCGCTGGGCATTGCCAGTGCACAGCAGCGGCTGCTGGCGGCCATACTGCGGGAGCCGCACTATATCGATCTGGTGCAGGGGCAGCTGACCGCAGAACAGTTCGTGCTGCCGCAGCAGAAGGAGCTGTTTGAAGCTATGCTGCGCTGCCGACAGGAGGGCATTGAGATCAGCCTGACCACGCTGCGCGCTTTTGTAAGCGAAGAAGCGCTGAATGAACTGAGCCATCTTGCGGCACAATACAGCGATGTGAATTGTACGCCGGATGATATCCGGCTGTATCTGGACCGCATTGCCCGGGGGATGCCCATGGCAGGCAAAGCGGCGCATATGTCCAATGAGGAACTGAGTGATTACCTCCAGTCGATGCGCGAAAAGAAGCAGGGAAATGTGCCTGTAGAAGAATGATCCCCCGCTTTCCCCTCCGGCTGGAGCAGGAGAGGAAAGGAGCAGGAACCATGCAGAAATTGTCGCAAACGGAGGAATTGGCCAGAACATTGGCTGCGCGGGCACGCCACCATGCCCTGACACCGGAGCAGATCAGCCGTGCCATGGACGAACAGGATTACGATGTGGCGCAGCTGGACGAGCTGTATACGGCACTGGAGGACCGCGGCGTGCACCTGACCGAAGAGGAAACGGACCTGCCTGCGTTGGATGAAACGCAGATCGGCAGGCTGGAACATGAGCTTTCGGCAGAGGGGGTGGCGCTGGACGACCCGGTAAAGGCCTATTTGAAGGAGATCGGCCGGGTGCCGCTGCTGACAGCAGAACAGGAAACGGAGCTTGCCCGTGCCGCGCAGGCCGGGGACGAGGATGCCCGGCGGAAGCTCAGCGAAGCGAACCTGCGGCTGGTGGTGTCGGTGGCAAAGCGCTATGCAGGGCGGGGCCTGCCGTTTCTGGATCTTATTCAGGAAGGCAATCTCGGTCTGATGAAGGCGGCGGAAAAGTTTGAACCGGAGCGCGGCTTCAAATTTTCCACCTATGCCACGTGGTGGATCCGTCAGTCCATCACCCGCGCCATTGCAGATCAGGGGAGGACCATCCGCATCCCGGTGCACCTTGTGGAGAGCATCAACCGGGTCAAAAAGACGACGGGTGACCTGCTGCGGAAAAATGGCCGGGAGCCTACCGCGGAAGAGATCGCTGTTCAGCTGGACATGGAGCCGGACCGTGTGCGGGAATTGCTGCAGCTGGCGCAGGACCCCATCAGCTTGGAAACGCCGGTGGGCGAGGAAGAGGATGCCCACCTTGAAGATTTTATTCAGGACGAGGATGCAGGCGTCCCGGTGGATGAAGCCGGGCGGCAGCTGCTGCGGCGGGAACTGTTCAGCGTGCTCAAAAGTCTGACACCGAGGGAAGAGCGGGTGATCGCACTGCGCTTCGGGCTGGAGGATGGCCGGGCGCATACGCTGGAAGAGCTGGGTAAGGAGTTCAATGTGACCCGGGAGCGGGTGCGGCAGATCGAAGCCAAGGCCCTGCGCAAGCTGCGGCATCCCAGCCGTGCAAAACGCCTGCGGGATTATCTGGATGAGTGAACGATTATAATTGCCGCCGCTTGTGCTCTGGCAATATTAGAGAAAACATTATTTTTATATTTGCAGCTCAGAAAAGCCTGCGAGCTTTTCTGAGCTGCTTTTTCACAAAAAAAGGGCCGCAAGGGAAAACGGACATATCCGACTGTAAAAGTAATACGACAAAACACAAGGGCAAAGATAGACAAATTGCACAAGGGGATTATGAACAGGAACGTGCAAAATAAAAAAATCAAGCCCTAAAACAGCAAAATACAACACGCTGCCGGGCGTACGAAAATGAAAGAAAAAATAAATTTGTTTTGGCAAAAATCTGAAAAATGGCTTGACAGCAAGGCTTTTAGGGTGTATACTGCATTAGTATCACATAATGGACTAGTGCGCCAAAAAGGGGAATACGCAGGCGGCGGCTGGACGGGTCAAACCGAAAAGTTTGTGAAAAACGCCGAAAGGTTCCCTTCGACGCGGGTCGAATTATGTGTGTCTGCTCAAATTTGACCCGTGTATACGACATCCCGTAGAGTATAAAAGTAAGGAGTGGTTGATTTTATGATGAAAGTCAAGCCCGTAAAGCTCGGCAAAACCGAGCGCATGAGCTTCTCCCACATCGACGAAGTCATCAGTATGCCGAACCTGATCGAGGTCCAGAAGAACTCTTATCAGTGGTTCCTGGACGAGGGCCTGAAAGAGGTCTTCCACGACATCGGCACCATTGAGGACTACACCGGCAATCTGGCACTGAGCTTTGTGGACTTCCGCCTGGATAAGGAGCCGAAGTACAGCATCAAGGAGTGCAAGGAGCGCGACGTGACCTATGCAGCACCCCTGCGCGTCACCGCCCGTCTGCTGAACAAGGAGACCGGCGAAGTGAAGGATCAGGAGATCTTCATGGGCGATTTCCCGCTGATGACCGATGCCGGCACCTTTGTGATCAACGGTGCAGAGCGTGCTATCGTCAGCCAGCTGGTGCGTTCTCCTGGCGTGTTCTACGGCGATGCCAAGGATAAGGTGGGCAACGACCTGTACAGCGCTACCATGAACCCCAACCGCGGTGCATGGCTGGAGTACGAGACCGATGCTTCCGATGTGTTCTATGTCCGTATCGATAAGAACCGCAAGCTGCCTGTCACCGTGCTGTGCCGTGCACTGGGCCTGTCCACCAACGAGGACATCCTGAACTTCTTTGGCGACGATGAGCGCATCCTCGCTACTCTGGAAAAGGATACCACCAAGAATCAGGAAGAGGGCCTGCTGGAAGTTTACCGCAAGCTGCGCCCCGGCGAGCCTCCCACGGTGGAGTCTGCTACCAGCCAGATCAACATGCTGTTCTTCGACCCGCGCCGTTATGACCTGTCTCGTTTCGGCCGCTATAAGATGAACAAGAAGCTGTCTCTGGCCCGCCGCATCACCGGTCAGGTGGCTGCTGAGAATGTGGTCGCTCCGCTGACCGGCGAGATCCTGATCGAGGCTGGTGCCAAGATCACCCGCGAGCTGGCTGAGAAGGCTGACAATGCCGGTGTGAATCTGGTCGTGCTGAAGCTCGACGATCCCATGAAGGAAGAGAGCCGGAAAGTCAAGGTCATCACCAACGGCTGTGTGGATGCACAGGGCTTCTTCTCCTTCGACGTGAAGGAGTGCGGCATCAACGAGCGCTGCTCCTTCGACGAGATCAAGAAGATCCTCGACACCACCTCTGATGTGGAAGAGCAGAAGGAGATGCTGCGCCGCAACCACGACCAGCTGATCGGCCGCACCGTTACGGTCGCCGATATTCTGGCTTCCATCAACTACCTGAACGGTCTGGGCCACAATATTGGCACCACCGATGATATCGACCATCTGGGCAACCGCCGCATCCGCAGCGTGGGCGAGCTGCTGCAGAACCAGTTCCGCATCGGCTTCTCCCGCATGGAGCGCGTCATCCGTGAGCGCATGACCCTGCAGAGCCAGGATCAGAGCGTCATCACCCCGCAGGCCCTCATCAACATCCGTCCGGTGGTGGCAGCCATCAAGGAGTTCTTCGGTTCTTCTCCGTTGTCCCAGTTCATGGATCAGAACAACCCGCTGGCTGAGCTGACCCATAAGCGCCGCCTGTCTGCTCTGGGCCCCGGCGGTCTGAGCCGTGACCGCGCAGGTTTCGAGGTCCGCGACGTTCACTACAGCCACTACGGCCGTATGTGCCCCATCGAGACTCCTGAAGGCCCCAACATCGGTCTGATCTCCTATCTGGCATCCTACGCCAAGATCAATGAGTACGGCTTCGTTGAGGCTCCTTACCGCAAGGTCAAGAAGACCTACGACGAGAAGGGCCGCCTCATCGACCAGGTCGTCACCGACGAGGTCGAGTATATGACCGCTGACGTCGAGGACGAGTACGTTGTGGCACAGGCCAACGAGCCGCTGGATGAGGGCAAGCACTTCGTGCGTCCCCGCGTGTCTGCCCGCCGCCGCGACGAGATCCTTGAAATTGATGCAGAGAAAGTCGATTACATGGACGTTTCTCCGCGAATGATGGTCTCTGTTGCTACCGCCTGCATCCCCTTCCTGGAGAACGATGACTGTAACCGTGCTCTGATGGGTTCCAACATGCAGCGTCAGGCAGTGCCTCTGATGGTCACCCAGCAGCCCATCGTTGCTACCGGTATGGAGTACAAGGCTGCTACCGACTCCGGCACCGCTGTTCTGGCAAAGAATGACGGTATCGTTGAGAAGATGGATGCCGACCATGTTGTTGTGCGCAACAACAAGGGCGAGCTGGAGGATTATCCTCTGGTCAAGTTCGCACGCTCCAACGCAGGCACCTGCATCAACCAGCGTCCCATCGTGGAGGTCGGCGAGAGCGTCAAGGCCGGTCAGGTGCTGGCCGACGGCCCTGCAATGCGCAACGGCGAAATTTCTCTGGGTAAGAACGCTCTGATCGGCTTCATGACCTGGGAAGGCTACAACTACGAGGATGCCGTTCTGCTGAACGAGAAGATCGTGCGCGAGGACGTGTACACCTCCATTCATATTGAAGAGTACGAGACCGAGAGCCGCGACACCAAGCTGGGACCCGAAGAGATCACCCGTGATATCCCCAACGTTTCTGAGGATGCACTGAAGGATCTGGACGAGCGCGGCATCATCCGTATCGGTGCCGAGGTCAAGAGCGGCGACATTCTGGTCGGTAAGGTCACCCCGAAGGGCGAGACCGAGCTGACCGCTGAAGAGCGCCTGCTGCGCGCCATCTTCGGCGAGAAGGCACGCGAAGTGCGTGATACTTCTCTGCGCGTGCCCCATGGTGCATACGGCATCATCGTGGACGTCAAGGTGTTCACCCCGGAGAACAGCGACGAACTGCAGCCCGGCGTGCGCGAGGTCGTCCGCTGCTATATTGCCCAGAAGCGCAAGATCAGCGTTGGCGATAAGATGGCAGGCCGTCACGGCAACAAGGGTGTCGTTTCCCGCATTCTGCCGCAGGAGGACATGCCCTACCTGCCCGACGGCACCCCGCTGGACATCGTGCTGAACCCCCTGGGCGTTCCTTCCCGTATGAACATCGGTCAGGTGCTGGAAGTCAACCT
>ENA-OUPA01001321-OUPA01001321.1-human-gut-metagenome-genome-assembly--contig:-NODE-1321-length-10600-cov-6.49796_pt1 | contig 10600 bp, 8 predicted proteins | sample MGYA00237939_ERZ548770 | MGnify/ENA primary metagenome ERZ548770 (study PRJEB26490, sample SAMN05356877) | human gut metagenome | biome: terrestrial biome; feature: human-associated habitat; material...
CGTCGCCGGTCAGCATGCCGATGAGATACGCGCACGGAATCAGCACAACCAGCTGACGAATCAGAGAAATAATCATCGAATACACGCTGAAGCCGAGTGCCTGGAAGACCGCGCCCGCACCGATGCCGAAGCCCGCCAGCGGGAAGCCCAGCGAAATAATGCGCAGAGCCGGAACGCCCACTCGCAGCATCTCATCCGACGCATCGAACAGCATCAGCAGCTTGTCCGGAATGGACTGGAAAATCAATGCGCCGCAAATCATGATGGCTATTGCCGCACAGACGGAATACTGAATGGTTTTCTTCATACGGTCGCCCTTACGCGCACCGAAGTTGTAGGCAACAATCGGAACCGTGCCGTTGGTCAAGCCAAAGACCGGCATGAACACAAAGCTCTGGAGCTTGAAATACACGCCGAACACTGCAACCGCCGTCGAAGAGAAGGCGATGAGAATCTGGTTCATCAGGAAGGTCATCACCGAGCCGATGGACTGCATGACCACCGACGGAATGCCGATGGACAGAATCAGGCGAATCGTCGCGCCGTGCGGCTTGAAGCCCTTCATGCTGATGGAAACTTCCGGATTCTTGCGGATGTTCAAAATCAGACCCAGCAGAGCCGCAACCCACTGACCCAGAATAGTCGCATACGCCGCGCCGGCAACGCCCATTTTCGGGAAGCCGAAATAACCGAAGATAAAAATTGGGTCAAAGATGATGTTGATGATTGCACCGACGCCCTGACTGAACATCGTCAGCATGGTGCGACCCGTGCTTTGCAGCAGGCGTTCAAAGAGAATCTGCATAAAGACGCCCATCGAACCCATCATGACAATCGACGTATAGTCGATACCGCTGGTCACAATCTCCTCGATATCGGTCTGCATCTCAAAATACGGGCGAACCAGCGTCGCGCCGCCGAGCATAAAGAGCAGTCCGCAGATAAACATCAGCATGATGCCGTTCGTCGCCGCGCGGTTGACGCCCTTCGTATCCTTTGCGCCCAGCGCACGGGAGACGACCGCGTTCAAGCCGACGCCCAGACCGACGGATACCGCAATCATCAGGTTCTGAATCGGGAACGCGATGCTCAGCGCGGTCAGCGCGTTTTCGCTCACGCGCGCCACAAACATGGAATCGACCACGTTATACAGGGCCTGCACCAGCATGGAAATCATGATCGGCAGGCTCATCGTAAAGAGCAGCTTGCCCACCGGCATCACGCCCATTTTATTTTCCTTTTGGATTTCGCTACGAATATCGTTTTCAATCTTATTTTCCGGATTCGCCATGGTTTTCCTCTCTCTTTCAAGCGTTCAAATCATCACATCTTCTCATATTGCACAAGACTGTATTCTAACATGTATATAACCGTCTGTCAATGCGGTTTGATTAGATTCTAAACATGTTTCGGGAAAGTTTGGAAAAGCGGGGGAGGGGAAACGTTGGGCTGCCGCCCAAACCCGCTTGGGGATTTCATTCCCAAACCCCATCTTCGCTTCGCGGCGGTTTAAATAGCTTGATTATTCAAAACATGCTTTGGACGCTAACCCGTTTCAATTGCAGCATGCTTTGTATTCTGCTCTGAAACTTTTTTCTCTAACGGGGGTTTATTGGGCTGCCGCCCAAACCTGCTTGGGGATTTCATCCCCAAACCTCTTCTCCGCTTCGCGGCGGTTTAAACAAGCGTTTAGACATACAAAAAGAGCCGCTCCCCCATCAGGAGGGAGCGACCCTTGATTGAATACTCAATAGAACATCAGATACAGCAGCGTCACGCAGAGTCCCAAGCCGAAGAGCAGCAGACCATAGCTCATGGTGTGGCTCATCTGGCTGATGGCGTCCATCAAGCCATCCCACGCGCCGGAGATGCGTCCGAGCGCGTGATGCTCAATCTGATGACCGCGCAGCACCGTGTGGTTGAGTCCTTCCGCCATGCTGTCCAGCATGCCGCCAATCGTGCGGGTGATGACGTTGCCGACAGAGGTCGGTGCCTTTTTCTTTCTCGCGGAAAGAATCTTACGCGAAATCAGGTCGGCAATAAAGTCTGTCAGACCGCCGAGAACACCGAACACCGCCGCGCCGATGAGCGTCAGCGCACGGATGAGTGGACGATAGATATAAGTTTCCAGCGTCATTTCGCTTCCAAGACCCGCAACCTTGCCGCCGATGGCGAGCAGACCGTTGATTGCCGGACGGTAGATGCGGTCTTCGATATCCAGCCAGCTGGGCCAGAGGTCGATGTACTCCCGCACACCGCTTTCCTTCTTCATCAGCACCGGACGGATAAAGACCAGATAGACGACCAGACCGATGACCAGCGATATGCACGCGCCCTTCAGGTTCGTCAGCGAGAAATAATGCACCGCGTGCGCAGGCGCCGCCGCATGCAGGAAGCCGCCCGCGAGATCCGCAATGCCGTCCATCGTCAGGTTCGGCGTCATGCCCAGAACCGGCACAATCGCCGCGCTCAGGAACAGCGCCAGCGCAGAGAGCTTACCCATATACGGTTTTTTCGCTTCATAGGCAATCTGCTGCGTCGGGTGCTTCTCCCAGAACAAGCAGATGTACAGCTTGATCATGTACGCGCCGGTCAGACCGCCGGAGAACAGGTAAATCCATTCCGCGCCGCGGTAAAGCACCGACAGCGCACCCATGCCTTCCTCCGCCAGCAGCTCGGCATACTCCACGATGCCCTCGTGGATGAGCGTCTTGGACACATAGCCCGAGAAGCCCGGCACGCCCATCAGACCGAACGCGCCCATCAGGAACGCAAAATGCAGAATGGGCTTTTTGCGTCCGAATCCGCGCACATCATTCAGGTTCAGCTTGTGCAGGTTCATGTAAACCACACCGGCAGCCATGAACAGGATGAGCTTGAAGAGCGAATGGTTGACCATGTAGAGCAGCGCACCGCGTGCGGCAAGCGCGTTCTCTTCTCCCAGCAGGCAGCCCATAGCGATGCCCGTCAGGATGAATCCGATTTGGCTCATCGAGGAGCATGCCAGCGTGCGCTTGAGGTTGACGGAGAACACCGCCAGAATCGCGCCGCCGAGCATCGTAATCAGTCCCAGCACGAGGATGAGGTTGCCCCACGCCGTGCTTTCCCGGAAGATGTTCGCCGATACGACGATAATGCCAAAGATACCGGATTTCGTCAGGATACCGGAGAGCAGCGCGGACGCCGGAGCGGGCGCAACCGGGTGCGCTTTCGGCAGCCAGATATGCAGCGGGAACATGCCCGCCTTCGCGCCGAAGCCAAACAGGATGCAGATGCTCGCCGCCCAGATCACGCCCTTATTCGGGCAGGCGGCAGCCGCGGCATACAATTCGGAAATCGTCAGCGTTCCCAGCTCATGCCAGAGCAGGAACAGACCCATCAGCATGACCATGCCGCCGATGATGGCGACCGCCAGATAGGTTTCCGCCGCACGCATCGCGCCGGGCGTTTCGTCATGCGCAACCCATGTATACGACGTAAAGGACATGATCTCAAAGAACACGAACGTCGTAAACAGATCCGCGGACAGGAATACGCCGACCGTCGCGCCCTGCGTCAGCAGGAAAAAGAAGTAGTAGCGGTTGCGGTTGCGATAGTGATGGGCGAAGTAATCGCCGGAAAGCAGCGACGTCATCAGCCACATCACGCCCGCCACCAGCGCATACAGCGCACGGAAGCCGTCCAGTTGGAAGCTCAGCCCGAAACCGCAGAAGCCGGGAATCGCGGCGGAAAGCTCTTTGCCCGCGACGACAAGCCCCATCGCGCCCACGGCGACCGCAAACTCCGCCAGGCAGCAGAGCTGCACCACTCTGTCGCGCAGCGCCTTATTTTTACGTCCGACCAGATAGCTGCAAAACGCCGCTATCATCGGGAAAAACACAAGAAAGAACAACATCTCGTTTTCCCCCTTTCTCACATCACGCCGGCAGAAAGCTTCGCCAGCAGCGTGATAATCGGGTCAGAGAACAGACCGCACAGTACAATGGCAGCCGCCAGAACCGCAAACGGCAGTTTCATGCGCATGCCGGGGTCGCATTTTGCCGTCGGCTCCATGCCCTCCAGCGGGCGGAAATACATCGACATCGCCGGTCCCATCAGGTAGATGGCGGTCAGCACGGCGGAAATCAGGAGCGCCGCCACGCCGATCATGCCCAGCGTCGTGCCCGTTTCGATGGCAGCCGAACCGATGAGCCATTTGCTCACGAAGCCCGGAAGCAGCGGCGTACCCATCAGCGAAATCGCGCCGATGGTATACGTCGCGCAGGTGAACGGCATCACCTTCGCCAAGCCGCGCAGATCCTCAATCTGCGTGCGCTCGGTCTTGACCAGCACCGCGCCTGCGCAGAAGAACAGCGTAATCTTAATCAGGGCATGGAAGAGCATATGCGCCAGCGCGGCAGTCAGACCGCTCTGCGTCATCAGGCACGCCGCCAGCAGGATATAAGACAGGTTGGATACCGTCGAATACGCCAGACGGCGCTTGAAATGATGCTCCTTGACCGCCATCGTCGAGCCGTAGACGATGGTTGCGCTCGCCAGCAGCAGGGCAATCGCCTGCGCCGTCGTGCCGCGCATCACCTGTGCGCCGAAACTGAAGTACGTCACGCGAATGATGGCGAACACACCACTCTTGACGACCGCGACCGCGTGCAGCAGCGCCGTAACCGGCGTCGGCGCAACGGACGCTTCCGGCAGCCACACATGGAACGGGAAGACAGCCGCCTTGACGCCGAAGCCGAGGAACGCGCAGAGGTAACCGATCTGAACCATCAGCGGATGCTCCGCCGCCGCCTCGCTCATCACGCCGCCCATCACGAACGCGCCGCCGTCGCCGAAGCCGATAATCAGCATCACGCCGATAAACGCCAGCGCCGCGCCGAAGAAGGAATACATCATGTAGGTGTAGCCCGCACGGATGGACGCCTTACTCGTGCCGTGCATGACCAGCGGCAGGGTGCAGAGGGTCAGGAATTCATAAAACAGATACAGGGTCAGGACGTTCGCCGCCGTGGCAATGCCCAGCGTCACGCCGTAGGTCATGGTGTAAAGCGCGAAGAAGTGGTTCTCCCCGCCTTCATGCTCCATATATTCAAAACCATACAGCGTCGCCAACGGCCACAGGAACGCAACGATTGCCGCGAACACGCTGCCCACGCCGTCGATGCAGAAGCTGATCGGCAGTTTCGGCAGCAGGTACAGCGGCGTATACGCCACGCCCCGTTTGTTCATCAGGCAGAAAAGCACCAGCAGCGACGTGACCAGCGTCACGCCCTCCGTCAGCACCTGACGCGCCCGATGCGTCATGCCGCGGCACGCAAACATGGCTAACCCGCAAACAATGGGAAGAAAAACCGCAAGGCTCAACATGTTCGTTTCTCCTTATAGAATCGACGCCGCCGCAGTCATAATCACGTTGATGAGCGGCTGAGCGAAAATGCCGGTAAGCACCACGCCCGCAGCCAGAAGGATCATCGGGACGGTCATCAGCTTGCTGCCCTCTTTGTTGGTCAGCGTGGAATAATCATAATCACTGCCCGGGAAGAAGCCGTTGATCGTCACCGGCAGCAGATAAGCCGCCGTCAGCAGCGCGGATACGATCAGGATGATCGGTCCAACGACATCAAAGCCCGCCAGACCGGTTTCCAGAGAGCCGGTCGCCAGCTGCCATTTGCTGACAAAGCCGCCGGTCGGCGGAATACCGATCAAGCCCAGAGAAGCGATCGTCCAGCACCAGGTCGTAATCGGCATCTCCTTGCCGATGCCGCGCAGGTCGCGGACGTAGATCTTGCCAGTCTGATGAATGATCGCGCCGGCGCAGAGGAACAGCGCATCCTTGATGACCGAGTGCGCCACGACATGCAGGATCGCGCCTTCAAACGCAGCCGGCACCATGCACGCCAGACCGAACAGCACATAGCTGACCTGAGAAACCGTCGAATACGCCAGACGCTTCTTGAGCAGGGTCTCGCGATACGCCAGCATCGAGCCCATGAACACCGTGATGAGCGTCAGGGTCATGAAGCCCTTCTGCACCCAGGTGCCGCGCAGCACATCCGCGCCGACCAGATAGTAGATCACGCGCAGCACAGCCAGCACGCCCGCCTTGGTGATGACGCCGGAAAGCACGGCGGAAGCCGGAGCCGGAGCAACCGGATGCGCCGTCGGCAGCCAGCCATGCATCGGGAACATGCCCGCCTTGGTGCCGAAGCCGATGATGACCAGGAACGTAATCAGCAGCAGTCCGCTCGGCGCGCTCGCCGCGGTCTCCACGCCGCCCGGCACGAACGTCACCGTTCCGAGATAGTTGCTGAAGAAGAAGATGCCCAGCAGACCGAGCATCGCGCCGAAGATGGAGTACACGAGGTACTTGATGCCCGCGGCGACCGCCTGCGGCGTGCGCTCGTGAACGACCATCGGCACGGACAGCAGCGTCATCAGCTCGTAGAACACATACAGCGTGACCATCGAGCCTGCATAGCACTGACCAATCAGTGCGGACAGCACACACATGTAGAACACCTGATAGAGACGCTCGTTGTCGTCATGCCCCATGTATTCGCGCGCGAATACGCTGGAAAGCAGCCACATCGTGCTCATCAGCACGGAGAAGATGCAGCCGATGACATCGACGTTCATTTCGATGCGAAGCGTCGGGGTCATGTTCAGCAGCACCATCTGCGTGCCCTTGCCGAAGCACATGATGAGCGTCAGCAGCAGCTCAATGCCCAGTGCCGCGCTGACAGCCTGCCCGCGCAGCTTTTTGTTTTCCTTCAGGGAAGGCGTCAGGAAGATGGCGAGTCCGGCAAGCGCAGGCCAGAAAATCGCCAGAATCAAAAGAATGTTCACGGTTTTTTCCTCCTCGTCTTATGCAAATCGGGCGAGGCCATCCAGCAGCGCCCCAAAGATACCCTGTGCGAAGAAACTGAGTGTGAGATTCAGCGCGATAAAACCGATAAGTCCCAGAGCCGCGTAGAAGTTGATTTTCACTTTCGCGTTGCGCTCGGGATGCTCGTGATCCGGAATGTACATCTGCATCGTCGTACCTAAGAAATACTTCGCGTTGAGCAGCGTGGAAATCGCCAGTGCGCAGAGGGCGATCACCGTATGCCGTCCGCCGATTTGAATCGCCGCCTGCGCCATCGTCACCTTGGTGATGAACACGCTCAGCAGCGGAACGCCGACCAGATTGACCGCGCCCAGCGTAAACGCCGCCGCCGCAAGCGGGCTGCGGTAGAACGCGCCGCGAAGATCCTTGCGCAGATGCGTATCGCCGGATGCGTGATCCAGCGTATGCGCGGAAATAAACAGCATGGACTTGGTCGCCGAGTGCGCCAGCGTGTGCCACAGTGCGCACATCACGCCCAGCTCGCTCCCCAATCCCAGCGCCGCGAAGATATAGCCGATCTGCGCGACGGAAGAATAGGCGACCATCATGCGCGTCGTCTTGGCACGCGTCGCGTTGATGGAGCCGGCAACCATGCCGATTGCGCCGAAGATGAACAGCACATCGCAGATGCCCAGCGAGCGGATGACGTCAAAGCCGATGACGCGGACATAGACCTTGATGAGCAGGAAGATGTATCCCTTGGACACGATGCTCGAGAGCATCGCAGAGCCGGTCGGCGTGCTGTTGGAATACGCCGCGGGCAGCCACTTGTCAAACGGGAACAGCGCACACTTCATCGCCAGACCCACGCTGATGAGGCTGACCACAACCGTCAGCGGCACATGGTACTGACCCGTCGCCGCCAATGCCGCGACGCTCTCGCGGATGTTGACCATCAGCAGGTGACCGGTGATGGTGTAGAGAATGACGCAGCCGATGAGGAACAGGCTCGAACCGAGCAGGTTCATCATCATATAGCGAACGCCCGCAACCAGCGCACGTCCGCCCTGACGCATCATGACCAATCCCGCCGCCGCCAGCGTGTTGATTTCGATAAAGACGAAGGCGGTGAACATATCGTTGGTATAAACCAGCGCAATCAGGGAGAGCATCACCAAATCCGTCAGGATACAATAAATATTGTACTTGGTCGGCTCAATCTCCTTCTCGGATTTGCGCATGCCGCCGAGGAAAGCGAACAGAATGACCAGCAGGAACACCGTCAGCGAAACCGTTTCCAATACGCCGACGCGAATCTCATTGCCCCACGGCGCGGGGAAGTGACCCATCTTGTAGGCGTAGCTGTCGCCCGTCTGCAAGGTGTAGATCATCACGCTGACATTCATCGCCAGATCCGCAAGGATGAGGAACAGCGTCGTCCGGCGCGCCATCCTGCTGCTCATCACGGAGCTGGCGACCGCGCCCATCAGCGTCAGCAGAATGCAGAAGAAGGGGAAGTTTTGAACGAATTGCACGTTATACCTCCTCCTTTCCCGCAAGGGCAATGATTTCGTCAAGGTTCAGCGTGTTATAGCGGTAATACAGGCGTATGCAGAGCGCCAGCATCAACGCCGATACGCTGACCGAAACGACGATGCCCGTCAGAACGAGTCCCGCGGGAATCGGGTTGATGTACGCCTCGACGGACTGAATGCCGTCCACGACGATGGGAACCGTGCGCCCCTTGATATAGCCCTGAGAGGCGAGGAAGAGGTAAACGGCGGTATCCATGATATCCATGCCGATGATCTTCTTGAGCAGATTCTTGTTGAGCAGCATGGTCGAAAAGCCGATGCAGAAGAGGATCACGGCAGCCGTTTCCTCGTAGTTGGTCAGCAGTTTACTGAGCATCTTATACTTCTCCTTTCCGGAACACCGCGTAGAACGCATACATCGTGCAGGTGACGATGAAGCCGACGCAGATGTTCAGCACCAGGATCAGTCCGCTGGAGAGAATCGCGCCCGGCGTACCCAGCGGAATGATGCTGTGGATGCCGTTCGCACCGGTATAGAACGAATAGCACTTGCTCGCCGCGTATGTCAGCAGCGCACACAGCACGACCCGCTGATACGTCTTGTAGGTGAAGAACCGGCGGATATCCGCAAAGCCGAACGCCGTGACGTAGATAATCAAGCCCGCGCCCATGATGGCGCCGCCGGAGAAGCCGCCGCCCGGAGAAAGGTGTCCGTTCAGCACGACGTATATGCCCAGCAGGATGACGATCGGCGTCAGGATCTTGGCGGTCATCTGAAGGATGGCGTCGTGACGCGGCTCGTAGAAGTTATCCGCGTGCGGCGCTTCCTTCATGCTGCGCGCCAGCTGGCTGTATTTTTCGCTTCCCGAATCCAAGCGCAGCAGGAACAGCACGACCATCGCCGCCGTAAACAGCACCGTCGATTCGCCCAGCGTATCGAACGCACGATAGTCAAGGATCATGCCGGTCACGATGTTGACCGGGCCGGTCTCCTGCAAGCCCTTTTCGATATAGCGGGCGGAAACCTCGTTGTTGATGGGGTGATCCGGGCTGCCGAAGCTCGGCAGGGTCGTCACCGTATACATCAGCAGCGCAATCATCGTCATGCAGATCAGCACACACAGCGCACAGTATACGCCGCGGGAGACCTTGGAAACGTTGCGGCTGTTCCATTCATGCAGCCGCTTGGCGATTTCCTCCTCCTCCTGCTTTTCCTGTTCGAGGCGGATGCGGCGATACATCTCCTCTTCCGTTTCGCCTTTTTCGGATTCGACCTCCTGCGAACGCACCATGTCGCGTTCGAGCACATCGTTCTCGGTTTCGACGATTTCCGCCATGCGGTGCTTGAGCTTGCCAAACCATTCAGGCGTTGCCATCGTCAGCACCTCCGTTCTTTTCCTTCTGCGCCTGCTCGTGCGCACGACGCACCTCGTTGCGTGCGTCGATGGCGTGAATCTTCTTGAGCGTCAGGAAGAACAGCAGGCTCGTAATGCCCGCGCCGACCGCCGCCTCCGTAATCGCCAGGTCAGGCGATTCGAGCGTGATCCAGATGATGGACATAATCATCGAATAGCCCATATAGATGATGACGCTGGTCAGCAGATTGCGCGTCAGGCAGACGGCAATCGCGCAGACAATCAAAAACAGCAGCATCACCTGTCTGACAAAGGTCATGCCTGTTCCTCCTCCCCGCCGCGTGCTTCTTCGCTTTTCTCAGCCTGAGCCGCCTGCGCGCGCTCCTGAGCAAGCGTCTGCTCGTGTACGTTCATGTATTCTCCGCGCTGCTCGTTGGTTTCGACCTCCAAGCGGCAGAGCAGATGGCTGGCAACCGGCGACGCAAGCCACAGGAAAACCACCACCAGCAGAATTTTCAATGCCGTAAAGACATCCGGCGCGCTGATTGCCAAACCGACCAGACACAGGCTGATGCCCATCGTGTCGTTGAGCGCGGCGGCGTGCATGCGGTTCGCGGCGTACTTGAGCTTGAACACGCCGTAAACGCCCACGCAGCAGACAAACAGACCGAGCAACATGAACGCTGCCGTCAGAATCAGACGAACGACCGCCATTACTGCTCACCTGCTTTCTCTTGTCCCGCAAAATCCTCAACGGGGTTTTCGATATGCGCATGGCTGAGCTTTTCCTGCTCATGCTTGCTCTCGCGATAGATGCCCGTATAGACCTTGCACAGCACGACGGCGGACAGGAAGCTGATCATGGCGTAAATCAGCGCGATATC
>ENA-OUPA01001322-OUPA01001322.1-human-gut-metagenome-genome-assembly--contig:-NODE-1322-length-10599-cov-5.91332_pt1 | contig 10599 bp, 6 predicted proteins | sample MGYA00237939_ERZ548770 | MGnify/ENA primary metagenome ERZ548770 (study PRJEB26490, sample SAMN05356877) | human gut metagenome | biome: terrestrial biome; feature: human-associated habitat; material...
GCCACGAGCAGCGCCGGAGCGTAGCTCGCCGGCACGAGAGACGCCGCGCCGCCGAGGTTGGCGACGTTCGGCCCGGAGAAAACCCCTTTGCGCAGATCCATCCGCGTGAGCGGCACCACAATGACGAACAGCAAGATACCGAGCAAAACTCCGGTGAGCGCGAAGTCATGGAAGATATCGGCCTCGCTGAAGAGGAGCTCGGGCTCGGACAGGTGCATAAGATAGAAAATGACCGCATTGATGATGCCGTTGATGATGCCGTAACCGACGATGCACTTATTCAGTAAGTATGAATTGAGCGGCTTAGCGGACCGCGTCGGCGCCGCGGGCGCCGAGCCAGCCATTGACTTTGCCATGAGCATTCCTTTCATCGGGATCTTCGTCTGCCGGCACAACTTGCCGAAGTCGCCCGGCGCCTCTCAGTATGGGCGTCGCCCTGATGCCATCGGCGAAAACCCGGAGTGCCGTTACGGAAGGGTGGGCACGGAGGAACCTTAGGGGCAACCTTGCCATCGGCGGGCCACCGATTCGTTCCCGACCTGTTTCGACAAGCAGCCCCGCGCCTCGCTCGAAACAAAGCGCGCCCGCCGGGAACGGCCTTTCGCAAGACCGATCTCGACGGGCGCAAGCGCAGGACCGAGCAAGCTATCCTAGAGCGCCGCCCCGGCAGTCTTGGAGGCCATGGCGGCCGCCACCTCGTCGGCCTTCTGCTGGCCGCGCACCACGAAGCTGATGGTGAACCAGCCGGCGACCGCGCCGCCCAAAGCGCACACGAGGCCCTTGAGGAACATCATGCCGGTCACGGTAGCGCCGGCGGCCGGCAATGCCAAGGAAAGAAGGGCGCCGGCACCGGTCATGACCACCGCGGCGAGCGCGCCCACGCCGAGAATGGAGACCGCGTAGGACGAGGAGACGAGCGGAAAGGCACCGCCCGCCGCACCGGGCAGGGAGAAAACGCCCTTGCGCAGATCCATGCGGGTGAGCGGCACGACGCAGGCGAACAGCAGCATACCGAGGAGAAGGCCGGTGAAGGCGAGGTCGTGCACGATGTCGTGCATGCCGAACATCGCATCGGGAGCACCGGCGTTGATGCCGGCGAAGATGGCCGCGTTGATGATGCCGTTCACCACGCCGTAGCCGATGAGGCACTTGTTCAGCGCGTAGGACTTGAAGGACTTGGGAGCCTTTGCGATCTTGGAGGTCTTTGCCATGAAGCATTCCTTTCTTCTTGTTGCGCTCACTCGCGACCGCGCGCCCGCTCGCAACGTTTCACTGGTTTGAGCTGCCACGACAGCGGGCCGCACGGAAATTGACCGACAAGCAGTATAGGAACCCGTGTTCCCTTTTCCCAAATGGAACATTTCCGTTGCAACGGAAAACGTTTCCCGATCGAAAAGGAAGCAGTCTTCCTACAATGAGCGCCGCCGAATTACGGAGGGAGCTTGCGAGACTACCCTTTTCGGCATAGGCATTCCATCCAAGATTAAAGGAGGACATAATGGCGAAGAGCAAAACGACGCATCCCGAGGGGGGTGTTGAGAAGTTCCTCGTGCTGCCCATTATCGTGCTGATTCTGGCGCAGATGGGAACGTCGGGCGACAATGGCGCGCTCGGCCTCGCCAACCAGCAGCTGGTCGACGTGCTCGGCGCGACGACTCCCGACATTCAGCTGGCGAACATGGTGTACTCGCTCATGGCCGGCGCCTTCATGGTGGCTGGAGGACTCGTGGGCACCATCATCGGCTGGCGCACCAACTTCCGCCTCGGCGCGGCTCTGTGCGCCGCCGGCGAGCTGGTCATGGCGCTGTCGCCGAACATGACGATCTTCATCTGGGGCGGCCGCATCCTTGTCGGCTTCGGCGCCAGCTTCATGATCCCCTCGGTGCTCGGCCTCATTCCGTTCATCTACCATGGCAAGAACCGCGTGCTGGCCTTCGGCTGCATCGGCGCCGCCTCGGGACTGTCGGCCTTCCTGCCGCTGTTCTTGGGCATCGTCATGCAGTTCGGCGGTTTCCGCATCACCTTCGGCGCCCTGGCCGTGTACTTCGCCCTGGTGCTGCTTCTGTCCTTCAAGCTGCCGGCCATCGAGAAGCCCGCTGAGAAGCTGAAGTTCGACGGGCTGGGCACGGGCATCGCCGCCACGGGCCTGTTCCTGTTCCTCGTGGGCCTCTCCCGCATCTCCGCCTGGGGCCTCATCGAGCCCTTCGCCGAGTGCCCCTTCACCATCTTCGGCATCTCCCCGGCCCTGCCCATGGCCGTCCTCGGCCTGATCCTGCTCGTGATCTTGGTGCCGGTGGAGAAGCGCGTCGAGCAGAAGAACGGCATCGCCCTTCTGCCCCAGTCGTTCCTGAAGACCCCGCAGGTGCGCGCCGGCCTCGTGGCAAGCGCCATCACCTTCTTCTTCATGGGCGTCCAGGCGATTCTTTTGTCCCCCTACCTGCAGCTCGTGGCCGGCTGGTCGCCGGTGCTCATGGGCGTCATGGCGCTGGCCGTGGGCATCCCCACCTTCATCTTCTCGCTGGGCATCCCGAAGTTTATGCCCAACGCCAACCCGCGCCGCGTCATCCAGGTCGGCTACCTCGTGATGGCCAGCGCGTTCATCCCCATGGCTTTCTCGCTGCACGGCTCTGAGGTCAACGGGCTCATGTGGGTGGGCCTGGCCGTGGCAGGCGCCGGCGCCGGTATCGTTTCCGCCCAGGCCAACAACATCGTGGCCCTGGCCGTCAACGAGCGCGACGCGTCGCAGTCCGGCGGCATCCAGACCACCATGCGCAACGTGGGCCAGGCCATCGGCGTGGCCGCCATCGGCGCGGTCCTGCTGTTCGGCATCACCGCCAACATCGACAACGCCATGGCCGACAGCCCCATCATCACCCCCGAGGTCCGCACCGCCGTGGCCGAGCGCAACATCTCGCTCATGGGCGACGAGCAGTTCGAGCAGACCATCGCCGACATCCCCATGACCGACGAGCAGCGCACCGAGCTCGTGCAGCTGAACTCCGACGCCCGCATCGAGTCCACCATCACCTCGTACGTGGTGTCCGGCGTGCTGATCCTGCTCGGCCTGTTCACGACCCGCTGGATCACCATCTTCAAGAAGGATGAGGACGGCAAGGAGGAGACCATCGTGGCCGAGACGGCCGACGAGATGCCCTTCGAGCCGGTCGTCGACCGCGAGATGTAACTCGCGCGTGTTTGAAAGGAATTTCATGAAACGACTTTTCACCAATGCCACCTTCGTCACCATGGTTGACGACGTCGACACCGCCGACGCGCTCCTCGTCGATGACGACGGCCGCATCGCCTACGTCGGCACCTTGGAAGAGGCGCGCCGCCTCGCCGAGGGCGCCGAGGAGGTCGACCTGGGAGGCGCGGCCGTGCTGCCCGGGCTCATCGACCCGCACAGCCACTTCACCGGCGCGCTGCAGTACCTCCTGTACGCCGACCTGTCCGAGTGCACCTCCTTCGCCGAGATCACCGAGACGCTGAAGAAGTTCGCCGCCGAGCGAAACATCGGCCCGGACGGCGTCATCATGGGCAACGGCTACGACCAGAACAACCTCGTCGAGCAGCGCCACCCCGACAAGTCCATCCTGAACGCCGTGTCCACCGACGTGCCCGTGCTCATCACGCACGTGTCCAACCACATGGGCGTGGCCAACGACTGCCTGCTCGAGCTGGCCGGCATCACGCCGACGACACCCGATCCGGACGGTGGCCGCTACGGGCGCATCAACGGTTCGGGCGATTTGGACGGCTACGCCGAGGAGCCGGCGGCCATGAACCCGCTCTACGCCGTGACGACCCCCCGTCTGGGGCTGGACTTCGCGGCCATGGTGCCCGACATGCAGCGCATCTACCTGGAGCACGGCGTGACCACCTGCCAGGATGGCGCCACCGCCCCCGACATGGCCGGCGTCCTGGTGAGCCTGGCAAAGGCGGGCCTTCTGAAGATGGACATCGTGAGCTACCCCATGTGGGGCTCGGACGTGATGGCCACGCTCGCCGACAATGCCGAGTTCGATAGTCAGCACTACACCGGGCACTTCCGCTTCGGCGGCCTGAAGATGTTCCTCGACGGCTCCCCCCAGGGGCTCACCGCCTGGATGACCGAGCCCTACACGGCCGGCCCCGACGGCGAGAAGGACTGGGTGGCCTACAGCACCATGACCGACGAGGACGCCATCGCCTTCGCGAAGATGGCCATCGACTCCAACCACCAGCTTCTGTGCCACTGCAACGGCGACGCGGCGGCCGACCAGCTTCTGCGCGTGTACGAGGCGGCGCGGGACGCATCGGACAACCCCGAGAAGATGGCCCTGCGCCCGGTGATGATCCACGCCCAGACGGCGCGCACCGACCAGTACGAGAAGATGGCGGAAATCGGCATGATCCCCTCGATCTTCTCCTCGCACGTGTGGTACTGGGGCGACGCGCACCTGCGGAACTTAGGACCGGTGCGCGGCGGCCGCGTGAGCGCCTGCGGCGACGCCGAGCGGGCGGGGCTGCCCTTCACGTTGCACACCGACACTCCGGTGCTGCGCCCGAACCTGCTGGAGGCCGCTTGGTGCGCCGTGAACCGCATCACCAAGGCCGGCGTCCAGCTGGACGAGGACCAGAAGGTGACGCCGTACGAGGCCATGCGCGCCATCACCTACAACGGCGCCTACCAGTACGGCGAGGAGGCCGACAAGGGAACCCTGGAAGCGGGCAAGCTGGCCGACCTCGTGGTGCTCGACCGCAACCCCTTGGCCGTCGATCCGCGCGAGATCCGCGACATTCAGGTGCTCGCCACCATCAAGGAGGGCGAGACCCTCTACGAGCGCGACGCAAAGTAGCGGCAGCCGATCGATCGAGGAAACCGACCGAAGCAGAAAGGGAGGCGCGAGCCTCCCTTTCTTTCTGCCATCCGGCCCGTGGCCCGAAAGCGCCCTCCGAGCAGGCCGCCGCACCCGCGCCGAATCAGCCGACTCCCTTCCGGGCCGCCCCGGTCTCGCTCCTACTCCGGCTCGGGGAAGCAGACGAAGAAGCCGTCGTCGCTCACCAAGTCAGAGGTGTCGGCGTAGTCCTCCACCAGCCGCTTGAATCCCTGCGTGAGGGGGGTGAGGTTCGCCCGGTCCCCGGGCGCCGCGACGAGCACGGCGGCCATGGTGCACTGCCCGCACTCGGCGCCCTCGCCCTCTTCCAGACGATAGATGCGTATGCCGGTTCTCCGGACGCCCGAACCGCACCAGGCGAACACGAGCGTGCGATCCTTCACGACAGACAGCGTCCACACGAGCCGCTCGAAGCGTGCAGGCGGCATGTCGATGAGCCCGTCCGCCGACAGGCGCTCGTGAAGCGAGCCGAACAGGCTCTCCGGGGAGGATCCCACCGAAAGCGTCCCCCGCTCCCACGCGGTGTGCACCTCCCGGCCCCGCCGCCAGAGCGGCACCGAGGCGATGATATGGTCGACGTCGCTGCGGCTGACACCCGGGGACACGGTCACGCTGGGGAAATCGACATCCAGCGGCTCGAACGAGACGAGGAAGTCGAAGCGCTCGAGCAGCGTCGAGTTCGGACGCGCCACGGCGGCGAGCACCTCGTTTTCCGTCAGCACGTCGGTCACCTTGAGACGGCTCGTCAGCTTCTCGATGCGGTGCGCGCCCCACAGGGCCAGATCGATTCCGCAGTTCACCACAAGCCCCACGCGGTAGCAGCGCAGGGCGCCGGCCTGATCGAGGTAGTCGAGCAGCACGAGCGCGATTCGGGCGTAATCCGGGCTGAACAGGTCGGCCTCGACAAGAGAGGGCACCTCGCAGAGCACCGAGGCGAGAAGGCAGGCGCCGTCCATAGTCTCGTACTTCACGGCCTCCTCGTTGGGGTTCGGGGCGACCAGGCCGCACGTGCGCCGCGCAAGGCCGCTCTCGAACAGGATGGCCAGAGGCTTGCGCAGATCCTCGGGCAGCGGCAGCCCGAACGCGTTCTCGAGGGCCGAGGCGATGTCGTCGGTGACCGCGCGCGCCCGCTCGCCCGGCTCGTAGGCCTCCATGGCGGCCAGGCTCCACTGCCACGTGCAGCAATGGGCCATGTCGCGCAGAAGCCCCATCTCCGCGTCGCTCACCGCAAGCGAGAAGTGACGCTCCAGCCGCTTCTTCAGGTAGGCGAAAAACGGCGTGGCCCCGTCCGCGCCGCGCCAGGAGGTGAGCCCATATCCAAGCCGGATGCGCGTCACCATGATGCACAGGTACACGCCGAACTGCCACTGCGCGTTGCTGGAGAACTCGAAGCCGAGATCGCGCTGCATCTCGGCGATGCAGCGCTCCAGAAACTGCCGGTCGTAAGGGTCGATCGTCCCGAACAGCGACGGCAGGATGCGCCGGCGCACTGCGGCGGTGGAAAACGAGAACAGCATGGACATGACGAAGCCCCGGATGGTCCATTCGGGGCCCTCGACCGTGATCTGGCGCCCGACGGACAACGAGAGCCCGCTCACCTCGAGCATGCCCTGCCACCAGCGCAGATCGGACTGGATCTGCTGCTTGTTGCGGAACATGCGCCGCGCCAGGCTCTCGGCGGTATGGGGCCCCGGATGGCATGTCAGCGCGATCATCTCCTGGCACAGCCGCTCGTAGCGCGGGTGCATCTCGGTCTCGCTCTCTTCGAGCAGCCGCACAAGGCGGTTCTCCTCGTCGGGCACGAGCGAGAGCCGCAGGCCGGCGCCGCGCTGCCGGCCCACCCGCGTGGCAAATCCCTCATGCTCGAAAAAGGCGTTGAGGGCCTTCACGTCAGTGCGGATCGTGCGATCGGAGCAGCCGAGCCGTCGAGCGTAATCGGCGGACGTCCGGTAATCGCTGGCCTCGAGCAGTGCCCTCAAAAGCGCCCCCTGTCTACTGTTCATCGCTCCTCCTCACACGCATCCGGGAAACGCGAGCGCGTCTCCCCTCGCTAGTGTAGACCCGCCCGCAACAGTCGCGGGCGACGATACCGTGGCAAGATGGCAACAGTTGCACGAGATTTCGGGCGACACGAAGGACGAGGGGCGCATTCGGGGGAAAATTCCCTACGAGACAACAAGATATCGAGACGGCGCAAGACGGCGCCGCGGCAAGTTGAGAGGTTCACTATGGCGACAACGATCCTCACCGCCGAGGGCGCAACTCGGCGAACGGAAATAACGGCGAAAGCGACGTACGCGCCCCTGGTCGTTCTCGCTCTCGCCCAGATCGGCACCTCGAGTGACAGCGCGGCGATGAACCTCGCCACGGCGAGCCTGGTGGGGACTTTGGGCGCCACCCTCGACGACATCCAGATGGCGACCACGCTGTTCTCGCTCATCGCCGGCGCGTTCATGATCGCCGGCGGCCTCATCGGCGTGACGATCGGCCTGAGGCGCACACTGGCCATCGGCCTCTCCCTGGCCGCGCTGGGAGAGATCACGGCGGCGCTCTCCCCCGCCATCTTCTCGTTCACCTGGGGCGGGCGCGTTGTCACGGGACTCGGCGTCTGCTTGGTCACGCCCTCGGTGCTCGGCCTGGTCGCGGCGCTCTACCAGGGACGGCAGCGCGCCATCGCGTTCGGCACCATCGCCGGCGCGGCCGCCCTTTCGACGCTCTCGCCCCTGATCCTGGGCATCGTCATGGACTCGTCGGGCTTCCGGCTCACCTTCGCCATCATGGCGGCCTACTTCGTTGTAGTGCTCTGCTGCGCGCGGCTCATCCCCCGCACGCCCGCCTCCGGCGGCCACACGCACTTCGACGTCGCCGGCACCGTCGTGGCCGCCCTCGGCATGGGACTTGTGCTGTTCGGCGTGGCGCACCTGTCGGATTGGGGCATCGCTAGCCCCCAGAAGCTCTGCCCCTTCACCTTGTGCGGGCTGCCCCCCACCCTGCCCGCCATCGTCGTGGGTCTGGTGCTCCTCGGACTGCTCGTTCCCACCGAGCGGCGCGCCCAGCGCCGCGGCAACCCCCTCATACCGCGCGCGTTCGTCACCTCCCCCAGCGTGCGCGCGGGCCTGTCGGCGGTCGCCCTGCCGTTCTTCTACATGGGGGCGGTCGGCATCCTGGCCACGCCCTACCTACAGCTCGTCACCGGGTTCACGGCGCTGCAGACTGGAATGCTCTCGCTCCTGTCGGGCATCCCCATGTTCCTTCTGGCCACCTTTCTCCCCAAGCTCGCGCCGCACCTCTCATCCCGGCTCATCATCCGCGTCGGCTTTATCGCCATCGCCTGCGCGTGCGGACTCATGGCTTTGGGCGTCCACGCGCACGGCGTGACGGCAGCGCTGTTCGCCGGGATGGCCCTCGGCGGCTTCGGGGTGGGCGCCGTCAACTCCCAGGCCAACAACGCCGTCGCCTGCGCGGTGACGCGCGAGGAGGCCGAGCAGTCCGGCGGAATCCAGGGAGCCGCCCGCAGCATAGGGCTCGCCCTCGGCACCGCGCTTGCCGGGACCTTCCTTCTCCTCACCATGGCGGGAGGATTCGCGTCCCAGGCCACCTCGGCGGGCATCGACCAGAGCTATGTGGCTCCCGCTGCGGAAACCGCCTCGACGCTCATGAGCGACAGCGCCTTTTCCGACGAGGCGAGAACCTGGGGGGCCGACGCCGCGCAGGTCGACAAGCTCGTGGATGTGAAGGCGTCCGCCCAGGCCGACGCCATGCGCCTTTCCTTTGGCGCTCTCGGCCTTCTTATGGCAGCGGGCCTTCTCACCACCCGCCACCTCGTGGAAACCGCCGCGCCGCGCGCCGAGCAAGACAAGGCGAAGGCGAAACGTCCCCGCTGAGACCCCTCTTGCCGGAGTCATCGAACGCAGTCGAATCCGACCTGCTGGTACGCTCGTTCCAACAGGTCGGCACCACCTCGGGCCGTCGGATACAAACAAGGGCAAACGAGAAGGGAGCCCGTAGGCTCCCTTCCGCGATGTGATTCAAAATGCGCGGTGCACGCAGCTTGTTAGGAGAGCTCGTGGTAGGCGAAGGAGTCCTTGCCCAGGTGCACTTCCTTGCCCTCCTTGATGAGCTGGCGGTACTCGGCGGTGGCCGTGAACACCACGTCGGAAGAGGAGTTCAGGCCCGTCTCGCAGGAATCCTGGATGACGCCGATGATGAAGCCGATGCCGACAACCTGCATGGCAACGTCGTTGCTGATGCCGAACAGCGCGCAGCACATGGGGATGAGCAGAAGCGACCCGCCGGCCACGCCCGACGCGCCGCAGGCGGACACGGCGGCCAGCACGCACAGGATGACGGCCGTCACCGGGTCGACCGCCAGATCGATGGTCTGGCAGGCGGCCATGGTCATGACCGTGATGGTAACCGCCGCGCCGGCCATATTGATGGTGGCGCCCAGCGGGATGGACACCGAGTAGTTGTCCTTGTTCAGGCCGAGCTTGCGGCACAGCTCCATGTTCACCGGGATGTTGGCGGCAGAGCTGCGGGTGAAGAAGGCGGTGAGGCCGGAGTCCTTCAGGCAGCGCAGGACGAGCGGATAGGGGTTCTTGCGGGTGCAGATCCACACGATGAGGGGGTTGGTGACCAGCGCGATGATGAGCATGCAGGCCACGAGCACCAGAATGAGGTGGCCGTACTCGGTGAAGATCTCCAGGCCCGAGGTGCTCACCGAGGCGTACACCAGGCCCATGATGCCGAAGGGGGCCAGATTGATGACCCAGCGCACGGCCTTGGAGACGGCGTCGGAGATGGCGGTGAACACTTCCTTGGTGCGCTCGCCGGCGGCGCGCAGGGCGATGCCGAGCACCACGGCCCAGGCGAGGATGCCCACGTAGTTGGCGTTCATGAGCGCGTCCACCGGGTTGGCCACGATGTTCATGAGCAGCGTGGTGAGCACTTCTCCGATGCCCTCGGGCGCGGCCTGCTCCACCATGGATGAGGTGTCGAGCGTGAGGGACGTCGGGAAGATCTCGCTGCCGATGAGGGCGACGATGGCCGCGACAAGCGTGCTGATGACGTAGAGCACGACGACGGTCTTCATGGTGCCGGCGCCCTGGGCGTTGCAAAGGGCGCTGATGACCAGGAAGAACACGAGCACGGGGGCGACGGCCTTCAACGCGCCGACGAACAGCGAGCCCAGAAGCGTGATAATGTTGGTCCAAGGCTGCACATTCGGGATGAGCAGCGCCAAGACGATGCCGACGGCAAGGCCAACGAGAATGCGCTTGATGAGGCTGATCTCGTTGTACTTCCTAAATACTGCGGGGACTGCCAAGGTAATTCTCCTTTGTCTTCGCGCGCCTCTGACAAGACGCGTCACGGCCGCACGACCCAAACGGAACACGAGCGGGAAATGGTGCGGGCGAAAGGACTTGAACCTTCACGGGGGTTGCCCACCAGAACCTAAATCTGGCGCGTCTGCCAATTCCGCCACGCCCGCACTTCTGCGGTTGCCGACAAAACAGCTTGCCGGATTGGTTAATAATAGCAAAGAAACCCAGAATGCGAGGTCACAATTCTCATGAGGTGATTGCTCCACGGGAACGGCATTGGAAAAGAAAACGAGCCCGCCGAAGCGGACTCGTAAAATTCTGGCTCCCCGGGTAGGATTCGAACCTACAACCCTCCGGTTAACAGCCGGATGCTCTGCCGTTGAGCTACCGAGGAATGT
>ENA-OUPA01001329-OUPA01001329.1-human-gut-metagenome-genome-assembly--contig:-NODE-1329-length-10557-cov-3.39888_pt1 | contig 10557 bp, 9 predicted proteins | sample MGYA00237939_ERZ548770 | MGnify/ENA primary metagenome ERZ548770 (study PRJEB26490, sample SAMN05356877) | human gut metagenome | biome: terrestrial biome; feature: human-associated habitat; material...
GCGCGGATGCGCTGGCCGTAATCGTGGCTTGCGGGGTGATTGACGGCGGTGCCGTCATGCTGCTGGGCGTGGCGTGGGGCGCCCGCTACTCGCTGGGCTCTCAGCGCATGCGCTCGCTCGTGGTGCTGTCGTTCCTGGTGGCGTATCTGCTGTACCTCGTGGTGGCGCAGATTCCTGGTCCTACGAGCATCGCGCTCGTCTGCGCGCTGCCCCTGGCGTCTTGGGCCTTGTGGCGCAGCGATGCGGTCATGCGCCATGAGCTGTCGTCGGAGGTGTTCCCCTCGCGCGCGGCGGCCGGGGAAGCCGCGACGCCCGGCGAGTTGATGGCCGGCTCGTGGGAGGCGCGCGTGCTTCCGTGGCGTGCCGTCAGCGTGCTGATCGCGGCCACGTTCATCGGCAACCTCATGGCGTCGGTGCTGATGGGGCGCTCGTATGCGGGTGTGGACAGCCTGTTCTTCGGCGGCATCGTGGTGTGTGCGAGCATCGCGACCATGATGCTCGTGCCCCTGACCGCGCGCCGCGCGTCGATTTCGGTTGACGGCGTGTACCGCATCACTGTCACGTTCACGGCGGTGGGGCTTGTCGCCATCATGGTGTTTGGGACGGCGGCCGTGCCCGTGGGCGGAGCGCTCGTGCAGGGCAGCGCGTTCTTCCTCCAGGTGCTCGTGTTCCTCGTCATCACCCAGAGCACGCAGGAGCTGGGACTGTCGCCGCTGCTGTCGTTCAGCGTGGGGCAGGGGCTCGTTTCGGGAGTGGTGTTTGCCGGCAACGTAGTGGGCAAGCAGGTGTACGCCCTGTTCGGTTCCGGCGATTTCGTGCTGGACGTGATGTGCGGCCTGGGGCTGCTGGCGTTGTTCTTCATGCTGGTGCGGCGTGCGGGCGAAGCAGAATCGGCAGGCGTGCGCCCCTCGGCCGACTCGCCCGCGCTCGTCGAGCCCTCGGGCGACCCGGGCGAGCCTGTGGCCGCCGATCCGGAGTCCGTCGTGCTCGAGCGCGCGACTCGTTTCGCGCAGAGCTACGGCCTGACGAATCGCGAGACCGAGGTGCTGGGCTATTTGGCGCGCGGCCGGACGCTTCCCTACATCGCCGACGCCCTGTTCGTGACCACCGGTACGGTGAAGACCCACACTACCCACATCTACCGCAAGCTCGATGTGAACTCCCGCCAAGAACTCCTCGACCAACTGGACGCGTTCGGGTAGGGAGAGTTCTTGCGATCTACGACGTTTCCCTCAATACTGTAGTACATGTAATACGTCGAAGGGAGGCGCGATGGAGTCGGTTATGACCGTGCGGTTGAACGGCGATATGAAGGAGCGCGCTGCCGCGATCATGCGGCGTGAAGGCTACACGCCGTCCTCGGCCGTCAGGCGCCTGTTCGAATACACCGTGAAACACGACGGCCTTCCTTTCGAGAAGAGCGAGAAGCCCGATAGGGACGAGTTGCGCCGTCGCATCGAGGCGTTCGATCAGGTGCACACGAAGCGCCCCTTGACGATGTCCGACGAAGAGCTGCGGGAAGCGCGTTTGAAGGATCGCTATGGAGCGTCGCCAGTCGAAGCCATCACTCCCGAAGAGCTGTTCGCCCGTCTGCGCGAGCAGGGCTTGGACTACGAAGAAGTGGAGTGGTAGCAAAGAAAGCCTGCCATTCCCGAAAACTTCTTGAAACATTTCGCCGTTAGTTTGATTACGGCGTATTGATCATGCGGTTTGACCTGCGGCCGTGCTATCGTATGCGGGTGGTTCATCCGCGCGCGTCGCGGGAGGCCGCGCACCGCCTTGAACGCAACGAGTAAGGAGCTCATTCTCATGGCGAAGGTTTCGGAAATCTACGGCTCGATGGTATTCAACGAGCATACGATGCAGGAGCGTCTGCCGTCTGCCACGTACAAGAGCCTGATCAAAACCATGAAAGAGGGCAAGCCCCTCGAGATCGAGGTAGCGAACGTCGTGGCCCACGCCATGAAGGAATGGGCCATCGAGAAGGGCGCCACCCACTTCACGCATTGGTTCCAGCCCCTGACCGGCATCACGTCGGAGAAGCACGACAGTTTCCTCGACCCGTGCAGCGACGGCCGCGCCATCATGAGCTTCTCCGGAAAAGAGCTGATCCAGGGCGAGCCCGATGCCTCCAGCTTCCCGTCCGGGGGGCTCCGCGCCACCTTCGAGGCCCGCGGCTACACCGCCTGGGATCCCACCTCCTACGCCTTCATCAAAGACGAGTTGCTGTGCATCCCGACGGCATTCTGCTCCTACACCGGCGAGGCTCTCGACAAGAAGACGCCGCTTTTGCGCTCGATGAGCGCGGTGGAGGAGCAGGCCAACCGCGTGCTGGCCCTGTTCGGCGAGCCGCGTCAGCGCATCGTGCCCACGCTGGGCGCCGAGCAGGAATACTTCCTCGTGTCCGAGAAGGCCTATGCCAAGCGCCAGGATCTCATCATGACGGGCCGCACCCTGTTCGGTTACGCCCCCTGCAAGGGCCAGGAGCTCGACGAGCATTACTTCGGCGCCATCCGCCCCACCGTCAACGAGTTCATGAAGGAACTGGACAACGAGCTGTGGGCGCTCGGCGTGCCGGCTCGCACGAAGCACAACGAGGTGGCTCCGGCGCAGCACGAGCTGGCTCCCATCTTCACGAACGTGAATCGCGGCGTGGACGAGAACCTTCTCACCATGGAGAAGATGCGCCTGCTGGCCAGCCATCACGGCCTCGTGTGCCTGCAACATGAAAAGCCGTTCGAGGGCATCAACGGCTCGGGCAAGCACAACAACTGGTCGCTGTCTGCCGGCAAGAAGAACCTGTTCGACCCCGGCGAGAGCCCCATGGACAATCTGCGCTTCCTCGTGTTCCTCGCGGGCGTCATCCAGGCGGTAGATGACTACCAGGAGCTGCTGCGCATGTCGGTGGCGTCCGCGGGCAACGATCATCGCCTCGGCGCCGACGAGGCGCCCCCGGCCATCGTGTCCATCTTCCTGGGCGACGAGCTGGGCGCCATCGTGGACGCGCTCGTGGACGAGCACGAGTACACGAGCGCGGAGAAGGTTGCCATGGACCTGGGCGTGGCCGTGCTGCCGAACTTCCTGAAGGACAACACCGACCGCAACCGCACCTCGCCGTTCGCGTTCACCGGCAACAAGTTCGAGTTCCGCATGCCCGGCTCGGGCGTGAACCTGTCGGATTGCAACATGATCCTGAACACGGCCATGGCGAAGAGCCTCAAGGACTTCGCCGACGCGATGGAGGGCAAGGCCGGCGAGGAATTCGAAGCCGCCGCCATCGATTACATCCGCGACGTGCTGACGGCGCACCAGCGCATCATCTTCAACGGCAACGGCTATTCGGAAGAATGGACGCGGGAGGCGGAGCGCCGCGGCCTGGCGAACCATCCTACGACGGCCGACGCCCTGCCGTGCTTCGTCGAACCGAAGAGCATCGCGCTGTTCGAGGAGTTCGGCGTGCTCACGGAAACCGAAGTGCGCAGCCGCTACGAGGTGAAGCTGGAGAAGTACAACAAGCTGCTGAACATCGAGGCGCGCACGATGAAGCGCATGGTGCGCCGCGCCTACCTGCCCGCCATCAACAGCTACGCCGCCGAGGTGGCCGGCCACATCAACGCCATCCGGTCGGCTTGCGCCGGTGCCGACACCGACCAGCAGGAAGAGCTGCTGCGCCGTTTGCTGCTGGGCATCAAGGAGATCGACACGCAGCTGCGCGCCCTGGGCAAGCTGCACCACGAGACGCTGGAGATCGAGAGCGAGCAGGAGAAGGCGAACACCTACGCGCACGAGGTCATCCCCGTCATGGACAGGCTGCGCGCCGCCGTCGACGGGCTCGAAGTCCTCGTCGATCGCGACCACTGGCCCGTTCCCACGTACAACGACATCCTGTTCTACGTGTAAGCGAAACGCTTCCAGCGGCCCCGGCTATGCCGGGGCCGCTTGCATGTTCGCCCGAAAAACACGCTTTCGGGCATGATTCCGTGTTTTTCGGGCGAACATGCCTGTCGGCGCGCTTCGCCTTTTCTGCCAGCAATGTCAAATATTGCTCTTGCAAAGTGAAAGAAAGTGAAAGAAAATGAAAGAATAGTAAAGGATGCAAAAGGAGTGAAAGGAAAACGAGATGTCTGCTCGCATACGGAACCCCTTCACTCCGAGCTTCGGCCAGATTCCTCTGTACATGGCCGGTCGTGATCTCGTCATCGACGAAATAATGCGCGCCTTCGAAAACGGCGTAGGTGATCCGAACCTGTCGACCATACTTATCGGTGCGAGGGGATCCGGCAAAACCGCATTGATGTCGCTGCTTGCGCATGAGGCGCAGGGTTTCGGGTGGCTTTCGGTCAATGTTTCTGCACTTCCGGGTATGCTTGAGGACATTGCCCAGCAGGCGAAAGCCGTTGCTTCCAGCATAGTGTCCGTTTCCTCGCATGCGAAGATCAAAAGCGTTGGGGTTCCCCAAATTCTCGATATAGAATGGGAGAGGGATGCGGTCGAGCAGCCGAATTGGCGCATGCGCATGAGCGCGATTCTCGAAGGGCTGAACGCTTCCGATGTCGGTCTTCTTATCACGGTCGACGAAGTGCGAGCAGATCTTGATGAATTGATTCAGCTTGTTTCCGTGCATCAGCATTTTATTCGGGAGGGGCGAAAAGTCGCTCTGCTGCTGGCGGGATTGCCCGGCGAGGTGTCTTCGTTACTTCAGGATAGATCGGTTTCTTTTTTCAGACGCGCATGTCAACATCATCTCGGCCGCATAGAGGATTACGAAATTGCGCTCGCCATGAAGCGCACTATAGAAGACTCGGGGAAACGCATCGAGGAGCGCGCGCTCGATCAGGCCGTTCGGACGATTGGTGGGTTTCCTTTCATGATGCAGCTTGTCGGTTATCGCTCGTGGCAGGAAGCCGGTTTGAAGGACGTGGTAGGGAACGAGGAGGTTGAGCACGGTGTGCAGGCGGCTTGGCACGATATGCGGACGCGCGTGCTGGATGCGACGTTCAACGAGCTGTCGGATGGTGATGTTCGCTTTCTTGCGGCGATGCTCGATGACGATGGGTCGAGTCGGCTTTCCGACATTGCGGAGCGAATGGGGGTAAGTGGCAATTACGCGGCTCAGTATAGAAGGCGGCTCATCGAGCGCGGCGTCATCGGGCCGCGCGGCAGGGGCAAGGTGGCTTTCGAGCTGCCTGGTATGAGGGATTTCCTGAGTGATCAGGTAGTGGATTTCTGATATGCGGAAGCCGCAGCCGCCTATCGCTCTTGTGGGGCAAGGTCGTTGTCGGAGGCAGCGGCGGGTTCGCTCCCTGCATCCTTGATGCCCCTGAGCGGCACGTTCGAGCGCAGCAGAGCCTCCCAGCCGGCGATGGCGACGCCCATCGAACCGACGATGATGGCGCCCACGCCCACCACGTAGTTCGGCCACGGCAGTACGGCGGCAAGCATGCCGACGCAGCCGATGGCGGTGTGCGCGAAGTTGATCAGCGACGACGCAGCTCCGGTATCGCCTTCCTGCTGCGACAGCAGGACGTTGGTGCTGTACGGCCGAACGGCAGCCTCCGTCAGCGCGAAGGCAAGGAACGTGATGCAGAACAGCTGCGGGCTCGCTTGGCCCACGGCCAGCATGGCCGCGCCGGACGCCAGCGCGATGCCCAGCAGGATGCTGGTGAACCGCCGCGCGGACATGAACCGCGAGGCCGCAAGCCAGATGAACGGCCCCGCAGCCGTCAGCAGCGCGGCGAACGCGAAGTACATGCTGTACTCCAGCTCGGTCAGCCCGAAGAACGTGATGTACACGTACGAACCGACGGCGATGTACGCCATGAACGGCAGGTTGTACAGCCCGACGATGCCCAGGAACGCCGAGAACCCCTTGTTGCGCGCCACCGCGCCCAGCTGCTTCACGCTTCCCAGCACGGTGCCCTCGTAGCGTTCGCCGGAGGGAAGCGTCTCGTCGAACAGCAGCGCCAGCCCGGCGCATAGAAGGCCGATGCCCGCCAGCACCCAGAACGTCATGCGCCAGTCGGCGACCTGCAGGATGAGCGCGCCCGCCACCGGCGCCAGCACGGGCCCTACCACGAACATCACCTGCACGACGGACAGCAGAGCCTCGCGCCGTTCGGGGACGACGGCGTCCTTCACCACCGCCGTGGACACCGCGCTCACCGCCCCGGCGCCCAAGGCTTGCAGGATGCGCGTGGCGATGAGCATGACGATGTCCACTGACAGCGCGCATAAAGCGCTGGCCAGCGCATACGTGAGAATGCCCGCCAGCAGCATGGGTTTGCGTCCGTAGCGGTCGCTTGCGGGCCCGAACGCCAGCAGCCCGACGGCGAAGAACAGGAAGTAGCCCACCAGCGTGAGGTTCACCATGCTCTCCGACGTGTTGAAATGCTCGGTCATGTGCGGGACGGCCGGCGTGTACATGTCCAGCGAAAGCGGCGTGACCAGCGACGTGATGACCAGCAGCACGATGAGCCCCAGCGGCCCCAACCGCCGTTGAGGCCGTGCGAGCCACGAGTGTAGTGCCATGTGCGAGATCTCCTTGCGAAGCAGGTGTGTCCAGGTTGAGCTTCCAGTATAGAAGACTTCGCCAGCGTCGTCAGGCGGGCAAGGTGGGCAGCGTGAGGGTGAACGTGGTGCCGCGCTCGTCGTCGCTGGCGGCAGCGAGGTTGCCGCCGTGCTCCTCGGCGATGGCGTGCGCGATGGCCAGCCCCAGGCCGTAGCCGCTGTCGTCGCGCGTGCGCGCCTTGTCGGCGCGGTAGAAGCGGTCGAACACGTGGGGGAGATCCTCGGGCGCGATGGCGAAGCCGGTGTTGTGCACCGCCAGCTCGATGCGGCGCACGCTTTGGCGCAGCGATACGTTCACGCTGCCGCCGTCGTCGGCGTACTTGCATGCGTTGTCCAGCAGCGTGCCCCCCAGCTTGCGCAGCCTCATCGCATTGCCGCGCACCATGACGCTCTCGTCCAGCTGCGATTGCAAATCGACGGCGCGCTCGAACGCCACGGACTCGAACTGCAGCAGCTCGCCTTCCACCAGGTCGGTGAGGTCGAGCCGCTCCATGGGCGGCGGCGCGGCGCCCTCGTCGACCTGCGCGAGCAGCAACAGGTCGCCTACCAGGCCCTGCATCTGCTGCGCTTCGTGCTGAGTGCTCTCGATCCACTGGCTCTGGCTGGCGATGCTGCGCTCGGGATGCTCCAGCAGGATGGACGTGTTCGCGAGGATCACGGTGAGGGGCGTCTTCAAATCGTGCGAAGCGTCGGCTACGAACCGGCGCTGCTGGCGCCATGCGCGATCCACTGGCGCCAGCGCCCACCGCGAGAAGAACATGCTGATCACGAAGAACGCAGCCAACGCCGCCGCGCCCACGCCCGCCAGTGTGACGGCCAGGGTCTGCCAGCCGCTTGCGGCGCTCATGTCCGCGAACGCGAGGTACGCGGCGCCTCCCACGGTGCGCTTCTCGTAGAACAGCCCTAGGCCGTCCAGGCTGCCGGAGCCGTCGGGCTGATCGGCCAGCGCGGCCGCGGCCTGCGCCAGCACGTCGTCGGCGATGGACGCCGTAGTGCGCGTTTGAACGGCTGCCAGCGAGCCGTCGGCTTCCACCGAGAACACCGCTACGGGAATGGCGGGGGCCGATCCGCCGCGCTTGCCGCCGATCTCCGGGGGCGTTCCGTTTGCGCGGGCGGCGTCCGTTGGCGCCTGGCCGCCGGGCTGGCCGTCGCTCGACGGGCCGCCGCCCGCGTCGCCTGTGTGGGCGAGGGCTGCGTCGAGCGTCTCGTGCACGCGTGCGACGCTCTGCTGGTAGTCGATGACGCAGATGGCGGTGAACACCACGGCCAGCACCACGGCAACGGTGGCCATGTTGAGCGCGATGAACTTGACGCGCAGCTTCTTCAGCATGGACGGCCTGCGCTTTCCGAGGCGTCGTCGGGCGCGGCATCGGCCACGAACCGGTAGCCCGCGCGCCGCAGCGTCTCGATGCGCGCCGTCGATCCCAGGAACTTCATCTTCTTGCGCAGAAACGACACGTAGGCCTCCACGTTGTTGTCTTCGGCGCTCGACTCCACGCCCCACACCTTCGCGATGAGCATGTCCTTCGACACCACCTGCCCGGCGTTCGCCATAAGCACTTTGGCCAGCGAGAACTCCTTGTAGCTGAGGTGGATGGACTTCGACCCGCACGACAGGTCGTAGCTTTCCAGGTTCAGCGCGAGGTCGCCGGCGGCCAGCTTCTCGAACAGCACCTCGCCTTGGCGGCGCGTGAGCGCGCGCAGGTGGGCCAGCAGCTCGGCGGGTGCGAACGGCTTGGTCATGTAGTCGTCGGCGCCGCTGTCGAGGCCGGTGATCTTGTCGGGTACGGCGTCGCGCGCGGTGAGCAGCAGCACCGGCACGCTGATGCTTTTGCGGCGCAGCTGGGCCACCACGGCGAAGCCGTCCATCTTCGGCAGCATCACGTCGAGGATGATCACGTCGTAGTCGCCGCATTCGGCGTAGGCGAGGCCGGAGGCGCCGTCGTGCACGACGTCCGTCTGGTAGCCGTTCTCGGCGAGTATGTGCGCCAGCGCCTGCGCCAGGCGCACGTCGTCTTCAACGATGAGGACTTGCATGGCGACCTGCTTTCTTTCGCGCGTCCTAGCTTCCATTGCACCGTCAGACCTGAAAAGCGTCTGAAAGAAACAGGCGAAGGCCCTTTTCGCGAGCGTGTTGCTTCTGCGCGAGCGCTCGGGCGGAGGCAGGCCCTTTCAGGGAACTTTCAGGCAGCGCGGCTAGGATGCGGTGTCTGATGGAAAGGACCGGTATCCCATGACAACGTTCACCGACGTATTCGAACGCAAGGAAGTGAAGTACCGCCTGGATGCGCGCCAGCACCGCGCGATGGCAGCCACGCTGCGCGGTCGCATGGCACCCGACGCGTTCGGCCGGACGCGCATCGTCAGCCGCTACTTCGACACGCCCGAGCGCGCGCTCATCGAGCGGTCGCTGGACAAGCCGCTGTACAAGGAGAAGCTGCGCTTGCGCAGCTACGGGTCGTCGCAGGCCGACGACCGCGTGTTCGTGGAGATCAAGAAGAAGTACAAGGGCATCGTGTACAAGCGCCGGGTAGGCTGCTCGTTGGCTGCGGCCGAAGCCTATCTGGGCGGAGAGTCGTACGAGCAGGCCTGCGCGCGATTCCCGCTGCCCGACCCGGCGATGGCCGCCGAGTCGCTGTCGCCGCGCAGCGTGCAGATCGCCCGCGAGATCGACGAGTTCGTCGCACGGTACCGACCGTTGCGGCCTTCGATGCTCATCGAGTGCGAGCGCGTTGCGTACGCATCGATCGCGACGATCGTCGCGGCGGCGGGCGGCGGCGCGAGCGATACGCACGTGCTGACCGACGTGCCGGACGACCTGCGCATCACCTTCGATACCCGCATCGTCTACCGCGACCTGTTCGCGGCGCGTCCCGACGCCGCGCATCCGCTGCTGCCCGTCGGCGACGCGGTGATGGAGATCAAGTCGTCCGGCCCGTTTCCGCTGTGGCTCGTTCGCGCGCTCGATGCGTGCGAGGCCTACCCGACGTCGTTCTCGAAGTACGGGGAAGCGTACCGGGCGTGCGCGGCCGCTCATCGCGCCGCGCCGTCGTTTGCGACAGCGCGCGCGTCTCAAGCGGCCGCCGAGCAGAAGGCCGAGCGGTTCGCCGCGGCGTTGCGCGGCCGCCGCCCTCGTCGCTTCCGTGCGCCGTCGCACACGCCTACGCGCTGCTGAGGTGCCTGACCGTTCGAAAATCCCTCCCTCTCTACCCGAAAGGAACCAATTGTGCTCGATACTGCATTGACCTCGATATTCGGATCGACGGAATCGCTCGTTGCGGGCGTGTCCACCGTTGATTTCCTGCTGTGCTGCCTCGCGTCCATCGTGCTGGGCGCGGCGGTGGCGCTCATCTACATGTTCCGCCACACGTACTCGAAGAACTTCGTGGTGACGCTGGCGCTGCTGCCGCTCATCGTGCAGATGGTGATCACGCTGGTGAACGGCAACCTGGGCGCAGGCATCGCGGTGATGGGCGTGTTCAACCTCGTGCGCTTCCGTTCCATCCCCGGCAGCGCGAAGGACATCGGCAGCGTGTTTCTGGCCATGGCCATCGGCCTGGCCACGGGCATGGGCTTCATCGTGCTGGCCGTGCTGTTCACCATCATCGTGGCTTTCGTAAACGTGGGCTACGTGCTGTCGCCCTTCGGCAAGCAGAAAGAGCCGGAGAAGACGCTGAAAATCACCATCCCCGACGACTTGGAGTACGACGGCGTGTTCGACGACGTGCTGAAGCGCTATACCGACGAGCATGAGCTGACGATGGTGCAAACCACCAACATGGGAAGCTTGTTTCTGCTGGAATATGCGGTGCGGATGAAGCAGCCGGGAACGGAGAAGCGCATGATCGACGAACTGCGCTGTCGTAACGGCAACTTGAAGATCACCTGCGGGCGCGCTGCTGCGAGTAAGGATGTGCTGTAATGGAGGGGGCGAAAGCAATCTTGTTGCGACTTTTCCGGAGGGCGCGTGGGGCGATGCCCAGTCGCTCA
>ENA-OUPA01001330-OUPA01001330.1-human-gut-metagenome-genome-assembly--contig:-NODE-1330-length-10556-cov-4.87687_pt1 | contig 10556 bp, 8 predicted proteins | sample MGYA00237939_ERZ548770 | MGnify/ENA primary metagenome ERZ548770 (study PRJEB26490, sample SAMN05356877) | human gut metagenome | biome: terrestrial biome; feature: human-associated habitat; material...
TTTCATGATAGAGCTCGTAAACGGTATTCTCGTAGATATCGAAGAGCACAATCTTGGCCGGCTTAGCCGGAAGCAGCTGACGTACCAGCTCGCTGCCAATGGAACCACCACCGCCTGTAACGAGCACGGTTGTGCCGTTTAGATAAGTGCCGACAAGCCCCTCGTCAAGGGCGACCTCCTCACGGGCGAGAAGGTCGGAGACCTCCACATCTCGAATGGGCACCTTGCCCAGCTGCTCCTCGGGTATGTCCTTGACTTTTTCAGGAAGCGTAAGAACCTTGCAACCAGTCTTCATGCACAAATCGTACACGCGACGCTTCTGCTTTTGTGTTCCCGAGGGAATGGCCACTACAATCTGATCGATGGACTGCTGCTTGCAAATGCGCGGTATATCCCCGCAATCCCCAAGCACCTTCACGCCGTGAATGCGCCGACCAATTTTTCGTTTGCTGTCATCCACATAGCCCACGGGGCAACCAACAATTTCGTCGCTACCGGCAAGCATGCGGCTGACGACAAGCGACCCACTTTCGCCAGCACCCACGATAAGCGTACGAGCCTGCCCTGGAGACTCTGCGCCCAGAAAAGACCAGCTGCGCCCTTTTGAGTTCACGCGGATAGCGAAACGCGCCATGCCGCAAATCACCAGCAAAATCGCCCAAGCGCAAACGTACACGCGAAACGGCATGCGCGCATCGAACACGAGGGCACCGAGCACATCGCCAATTATCGAGCCCACCAGCGTCGCAAGCACAATGCGCGCTGCATCGTCCACGCTCGCATACTCCCAGAGACTGTTGTACATGCGGAAAACGCCGAATACAGCTACATTGACAAGGGAGAGCAGTGCCATCTGTCCCATAAAGAAAGGCGATGCCAAATCGATCTCTCCCGCTTTCGTGCCCCATGCAGCAATCAGAAACGCTACAACCGTTGCAGCTACATCAAGCACTACGAGTGGAAGCGACCGAATGAGGATGCGTCTTATCCCTCGCCCTCTTATCAGTTTGACAGTCACGCCGCATCTTCCCCCGAAAGAAGAACGATGCCCACTACATTTGCTGACGCCAATCGCAGTTCTTCAAGGACACCGCAGAAAGCGGGCACCGTATCTTTCCAGCAGGCAGCTGTTACTATGGTTATACTGGCCTGTTTCGCGATGCGCGCTCCAACGATGCTCTCCCCTATTGAATCGCACACCTCAATATGAACGCTGGAATCACCCGTGCCGCCAGACGAATTCCCACTCATAGCCTTCGAGATAGCCTCCTTGATGCCCGTCTGCTTGCCGCCCGACGCAGGTAGCAAGCAGATTGACTCGATAGGACCCTTCGAAGCAAACTGAATATTTGCCCACAGCCGCTCGCCCATTTGTCGGTTGTCCGATACCGCCCAAACCGGAAGATCCGTCACAGCTTCAATGTCTTCACTGCATTTAATGGGCCGTTTCACAGAGTCAATCAAAGCCAGCACGCAGATAATCAGGAATAGGCCGCCAAGAATACCAACCACAAAATACGTGACGACACGCGACACTACGCCGTCCGTTTCAGCTTTCGTCGCCGAAGACACTGAGAAGAAACATGAGCGCAAGGCAGCAGCTCTCTCATCGGCTGTTGCCCCCGCGTTTATATAAGTACCCTCTTCGGCAAGAGACTGGTTACCCATCTCATCCACGGCTTCCATGTAAGCGGCCCCCTGCTCGACCAGGGCGCTCTGCGCCGCATCCGCCGTCCTCTCTGCAAGACGATTCGCTATGTCCATAGACTCTTGCTCGCCCGGTGCCGTCACCTGAAACTTAATCGATTGAGCTGAAAAATCAACTTCAGCCTTAACAGTAACGCCGTTATCGCCATCGTTCTCCAGCTCTGCCTGATCTTGCGCGAACACGTTGACAAGATTGGTGAGACTAGTTGAACTCACCAAACCTGTTGGATCGATAACCGTGAGAGTGGACGAAGCAGTATATACGGCTCCATTGACCATGCCCCATAGAACGCCAGCTCCACCCACCAGAACAGCGCAAATGATAGGAACCAAAATAACCCATTTGGAATAATGCTTGATCACAAGCCACAGATCTTGCAACGTCAAAACAGCCTCATTTCAGTGAACGATAAACATTCCAAGTATAAACGACTTCCTCATCAGCGCAAAGGTTTTGTCGGCAAACCAATTCGCCCGCAGATGCTTTATTGCATAGGACGCTAGCGTCGATGGTTGATATCGGATTGCCAATGATTGCGCAAGAACTTTTGAAGACGAAGCGTCCCAGCCAGAAAAAGGCATCCGGCCCTGATGATGCGGGCATATTTCTAAGCTAGCATCGCTTTCCATCACGACGCCAAAATCGAGCACGCCCCGTCTTCCCTGCGCAGTGCGATCCCAGCGTCCCGAGAAACAGCGAGCAAGAAGAAGGAGCCCACACAATTGGTGATTTCAAACAGCCCTATCACCATAAAACAGAATAGCGCAGCAGCAAGTATCGATGAGAGCACCGACCCCCGATTTCTGTAGAGCTGCAAGGCGGCCGATAGAAAAACCATTGCAACCAGTACAACCAGCACAATCCCCCCCGTCATCAAGATATTTAGTATATCGTTGTGCGCGTGCATGTATGTCATACCGTTCACGTTGACCGAAGACCATATATAAGAGGCACCGTAGCCTACGGCCAAATGCCAATCATTCAATAGCGCAAAAACAGCGTCCCAAACACTGGTGCGACCAGATAGCGTCACGCTGCGTCGTAGAATGCCTTCAATAAACCATGAAAAAAAGGACTGAATCCTTAGAACCACAACTCCAAAAAAAGCCAAGATATCTGTTGCCGCGTAAGTAAAGATGTTTAACACCTCGCGCATTTTGACAAACTCGCAGATTACACGCAATACGATAAGCATAACAATAACGACTAACGTGGTAGCGCAATAGCCTATGTACACTTCGACGAGCGAGATCAGACAGGCAGAAACAGAGAGCACACTAATACGTTTGCCTCGTGCGGCGTCAAGAAGGAAGGCGCACGCTATGGCAGGTATTGCCACTTTGAATGTTGCCGTACGAATGCCGAAGAATAAGAATACCTGCGTTTGGAAACCGATTTGTCCGCTTAATACAATCCCCACTAAATTAAGTATGAGATATGACATGCTAGCAGCAAACATTGCCCTCACAAGTTCAAGCCAATTCGACCGTGCAAAGGCACCAACAAGACTAACCACGGCTAGCAGCGGAAACCAATCCTCCAGAATTCTTCCTAAGCCCCCTCCGTTAACTAATGTCACCACTGTCACCCAAGCCACACAAGCAGCAGTTGCCATAAAAAGCATATCGGAACGTCGACGCAATAGGAATAGTACAACGCATGCGCAAGAAACTAGTACGAGAGCGGTCTTCCACGCCATCACTGGCACCGGATTATCGAGGCCGAACAATGCCAACCCGCGATTGACATCTGGTTTCAGCAAAAAGAAAAATACGAAGAAGCTAAAGATGGATACACCAAAACTACTGGCGGCTTTCACTTCCCTTGCTCCTTCGTCGACGGCTTTCTCTTCCATCTTCAAACTGCATCCCAATCGCATCAGCACCATCACCTAACACTTGCAGTCACCGACTTTCCTCTTGAATGAGGCAAGTATCGTGTTGTGTTTGAAATCGTCCACATTCTACACTAGAGACGGCCGTAGGCTGTGCGCCTAATAAACCCATTGGCCACGATGTCTCCTGTACGACGGTTTTGAGCATTGATGCGAAAACACTATAATAACCCCAGCGTCTCCCCGGTTGTACAAACCACAAAAGATTGGCGGCAGCATTTTGATCGGTAAACGTATTGCATGGATCGACTGGGCACGTGCTATAGCCATTATTATGGTTATCATATGCCATTCAACTGAATCCGTTTATTCAATGACTCTTAACGGCATCACAACCACTGGCATAGGCTCACAGATAAGCGCGCTCTCTCTGTTCACAATAGGACGACTGGGCGTTCCTCTTTTCCTCTTCATGTCCGGATATCTTATGCTAGACCGCTATTATGACCGGCAAGCCTGCTTAAAGTTCTGGAAAACGAAGTGGGTGGGATTGCTTATTGCAACAGAGTCATGGATTGTGATCTACAACTTATTCATTTGCTTGATGAACGCCGTTCCACTTGATCTATTCCAACTTGCAAAACAAATGCTTTTCCTCGAAAAGATACCCGGTATGGGCCATATGTGGTATATGCCGATGATTATTGGGCTATATCTATTTTTGCCATTTATTTCCAATGGCCTCAAGTGGCTGGACGATGCCAAGCTTCTAATCTTTCCTCTTTGCATCGCATGCTCTATTCTGTTCATCACCCCCGTCGCCAGTATCGTGTCGCAAAGTCTCGGTGGAAATGAATTGAACTGCGCGATAGCTCCAGGCTTCAGTGGCAGCTATTACGGCTGCTATATGTTGTTAGGCTATTGCACAAAGAAAGCTACACATCTTCCCCAAAAGAGTGTAGTTTTCTCGATAGGACTTATCGCATTTCTTGCAACTGTATATCTCCAGATATTCGCTTATAACCGCGGCGTATATGCCCCCGCATGGTACTCCAATGGCTTGCTTATGGCTGCAGGGCTCAACCTTTTTGTATTTCTGGCTCAAGCAAAATCGCTCAAAGAGACGAAGTGGATTTCAATTATTTCATACTATTCCTTTGCGCTTTACTTGGTGCATTATCCGATCAAAATCCTTATTGCTCCATTGGTAACCAGCGCCGGGATACCCACGCACGCGCTCCAGGTAATTGTTCTGTCGCTCTGTGTACTAGCAATAAGCCTAGTCGTATGCTGGGCGATAGCAAGAATCCCAAAAGTCGGCGAAAAACTGCTATATCTGAGGTAGATCGAGACAGCAGAGTAATTCTACATACATGTTAATTCGCCGTTAAAGAGATCAGCAAAATCCAGCAAGCTCTTTTCTGGCATGGGGCAGTAGGTGGCGAAATCTGCGGCAGGAGCGATGATTCTTTGTGCGGCGCAGAAGAGCATCTTGTGGCGACGCGAACCGAAGTGCACGATCTTGCCGTGCTTGCCAGGGCGCGGGGCTGCCTGCCCGGAGCGCGCGGCATAGTAGCGCATGATACCGTCGTCCCGCAGGCTGTCGCACTCGAACATCGCCCGCGCCTCATCTCCGGCATCAGGACCGTCGGAGTATAGCCAAATTTCGGGACCAGCCAAGAGACGACGAATCAGGCGCCGATCGAGACGGGTCTTCCATCGAGGCACACGACCGTCATGCTGCTTCAGAGCCGCCTGGAGGGCCTTTCCCTCTAAGCGGTCCACCGCTATCTTGGATCTGTCCAAGTCTGCGCGCACCCGCCACGAGCCAACAATGCGCTCATGGCGCAGCGCATGAGCCGACCGCGCCAATCCCCCCACCGACCATGCCAGGGGAATGGTCGCCCCGTCCAGGCGCAGATCGAGCCAGATATCCTCGCTCTCGCCCAAATCGCATGTGAAGTCGAACTGAAAGGCGCGGTTCAGTTTCACCACTGTCATCGGATAAACTTCCGCCACCTCCGTCAGCGCCAGGGCATCCGCACTGCTACCGTGATCGGCTTTTCGGGGGCGCCGGCACAGCAGCAATTCCACTCCCCCTTCCCAACCAGCAAAGAACGGAGAGGTCAGCGTACCGGATACGTGCAGCTCACCATCGCGCACGGCAATACGCGTCAGCGTCGCGCTTGCGCAGCCGGCAGCAAACACGAGGGCGTCGCCCCGCAACACCGCAAGAGCTCCCGGCGCCACATGCCAGCGCAACGGCTGGCGGCGCTTCAAGTTCAGTGCGAGCAGCCGATGCTCCTCCCGCAGATTGGGATGCCTCAGTATCAGATCGTCGTCCACGCGCTCCATGAGGGTTCCCAGTCGGCCCAGCGCCCTATCGTAGGCCGCGCCTTCCAAATGCGTGGGCAGCGCGATGCCCGCCTTCAGCTTCCACGAGAGATCGTTCACAAGCAGTCCCTGGATATAGAAAGGCACCTCATTGCCGTAGCGGCCGAAGAAGTCCTCGAACAGCGCGATGTTGTTGTCGTAGAGGCGCTCCGGCTGGCGCAGCGCGGTGGATGCCCCCTCGTCGCTGCGCATCCACCGGTATTCGGCTTCGGCACAGAAGCCCAGTTGCATGCTGCGCTGGAGCACGTCGGTGCAGTACTTCTCGTCCTCGTGCACGATGACGCCATTGGCGGGCGCGAAATCGAAGAGCACATTTCCATCGAAGCGATTGCGCACGGCCACGTTCATGGTGGCCTGGGCAATCGTGGCGTTTTCCGGAAGCGTCAAATCGTAGATGCCCGTCTCTCGCAGTACATCGTAACGGTGGTGCAGCCGCTGGCGCTTCCCGTCGCGAATCGACACGATGGGATAGGTAGCCAGCTGCACCTCCTCGGGGCACGATTCGAAAAACTTCGAGACATTCTCCAGCGTCTCGGGGCTTAGGGAGTCGTCCGGATCGAGGAAGAAGAGATAGCGACCACGTGCGGCCCGGATGCCCGCATTGCGCGCCTCGGAGACGCCGGCGTTCGGCTGCGCGATAACGCGCACCCAGGAACGCTCTGCGGCAAAGGCCTCGCAGAGCGCAAGGGACTCATCCGTAGAACCGTCGTCGATAAGCAGGACATCGAGATCGCTCTTGCTGATGGTTTGGCGCTCCAGGCAATCGAAGCACGCTTTCAAGTGCGGAGCCTTGTTGTACACGGGAACGACAACGGAGGCCGCAGGCTGGCGATCTGAATATGGCTCGCGGTCGGTCATTGGCTATCCCTTCAACGACTTCTCAAGGATCTCCCGACCGAGCGCGAACTCGATGATGCGGTCCGTCGCATGGCCGTCGCATGCGCCCATGAAGCGATCGCGGAACCGATCCACCTCGGACGAATCGAAGCTCTCAGCGCTTTCCTCAATGGCCCGGATCACCTCTTCGGTCGAGGTGCAGACGGGACCGGGGGTGAGCGCGTCGTAATCGTAATAGAAGCCGCGCCAATCAGCATACTCGTCCTGGTCGAAGGCGAAAAACACCATGGGCTTGCCGAAAAGCGAATACTCGAACACAAGCGAGGAGTAATCGGAGATCACCGCATCTGCGCTGCAGATAAGCTCATTGATGGCGATATCGTGCGTGACATCGAAGGCGAAATCGCGACAACCCTCTGGTATGGCGGGCAACTCGCGCACAAAGGGGGGATGTTTGATGAGAAGCACCGCGTCCTCCCCCATGGCACGTTTCATGGCCTCGATGTCGAGGGCAGTCGGCGCTTCTGCATGGGCCACTCGGCCCCGAAAGGTGGGGGCGTACACGATCACGCGTTTGTCCTTCGCCTCGGGGACTACGGATAGCAGCTTGTCGCGGCTTTTCTTCAAGTATGCCTCGTCGAAGAATACATCGGTGCGACTCACGCCCATCGGCTGCACGATGCCGGGTTCATCTTGCAGCACCATAGCCTCCTCGTAGGCCCATACGACCTCCGGGCTGCTCACCGTGACAAGCGAGAGATTCTTGTAGAACGGATGGCGCAGAATCTCATCGCGAGACCCGCCGAAGATGAGATCGGCGGTGCTCATACCCCATTTCTTGAAAGCGCCGCACCCATGCCACAGCTGAACCACCTTCGTTCCCTCTCGCAGCGGCAGACAGCTTACGACGTTGGAAGCGTCGTTCAGAAAGATGCACTGGGCAGTGGCGAGATCACGGACGGCCTCGATGCAGTTGCGGTAATACTGACGCAGCCTCACGCGGGTCTCCCCGAGCGAAATGAATTCGACGTCGAGTTCGGGCACGCGACTCAGACGTTCGTAGAGAACCTCGAAGCTTTCAGGGACGGCCGGTTCCTTGTTTTCCAGAAAGACGACCTTTCCCGGTCGGATGGGCCGCTTGGCCGCGCGGCGGTACTCGCCCGGCAGGATGCGGAAGAGAAGCAAATCCTTTGCCCATTGGCGCACCCGATGAAGGACGGCGCCCTTCACTCGCGCCAAAAGCGGCTTCTTCTCACTGATCTCGTTCATCGTTTCCTCGCTTGGATGACCCTACATGTTCCAGCGGATGACCGTCTTGCCCATGGGTTTGCGGATGTCCGCCTCGAAGGCCGCCGAAATGTCCGATATTTGCTGGGTCTCGTTCACGCTGCAGACGAGAGCAGCGAGATAGTCAAGCACCTCTGGATGCTCGTGATAGAGCTGCACCGTGGCCTCGAAATCCTCTCGACCACTGCGGCTGCTGCCAAACAAGCGCAAGCCCTTTTCGAGCACCATGCGGGTGTTGATGGGCACGTTGTTCTCGGAGACGCCGAGCAGCGACACCGTGCCCTCGGGGTTGATGAGGTCGATGATCTGCTCAATGGCGGCAACGGATCCCTCGCCGCCGGCGCATTCGAAGGCGTGGTCGACGAGTTCTACGCCACTCACGTCGTCGACCAGATGCGTCTCGTCGGCGAACGTGAAGTCGTGCAGCTTCGATTCGTTGCGACCGAACACGACGATCTTCGCATCAGGGTACCGTGTATGCAGAAGCAGCGAGACGATGTAGCCCATGTTGCCATCGCCCCACACGCCAATGCGCTCGCGTCGGCCATGGGCAATTTTATCGAAGCGGGAGATGGCGTGGGTGGCCACGCTCACAAGTTCGGTAAAAGCCGCTACCTCGCAATTCACGTCCTGCGGGAGTAGCACCACGCGCTCCGGCGGAAGGATCATGCTCTCCTGCATGAACCCGTCGAAACCGCTGCCGCAGAACCGGCTGGACCGAAGGTAGTTCTCGGCGATAAACTCGTCCTGCTCGGTGGGGGCGTTGGGAAGCATAACGACGATATCACCGGGCTGGAACGCACCCGTGTTATCGCTGACCACACGGCCGATGCCTTCGTGGATGAGCGCCATGGGCAGCTTCTTGTCCAGCACCTCCTTACTGCGCGTCCCCTGATAGTAACGCTGGTCGGCGTTGCAGATGGACAGATAGGTTGGTCGAACGATGACCTTGCCGGTGGTGTCCTGAGACACGACAACCGGCTCGATAGTTCGGGGGGCTGTGAGGCGATAGACGGTATTCAGCATCGGCTAGGCCTCCAGCATCGCTTCTGCCACGCGCAGATCCTGCGGATAGGTGATCTTGATGTTCGACACGTCGCCGCGCACCAGGGCCACCTTCTTGCCGCGCAGAACGAAGGCCTTGCAGGCATCGGTGAGAATGGCGCTCTCCTCGGGAGTGAGCGACTCCAGCGTTTCGCGCAATTCGCGCATGTTGAAACTCTGGGGTGTCTGGCCTTGGTAGAGCACGCTGCGATTCGGGATAGAGGAAATGAGCTCGCCGTCGAGGCTCTCGACGATGGTGTCGGTGGCGGGTACCACGGTGTCGCAGGCGCCGTGAGCGAGAGCGGCGGCGATGTTGTCCTCGATGATGCGCAGCGAAACGAAGGGCCGCACCGCATCGTGGGTGACGATGATGGAGACATCGTCCGCCTGGCACTCGTCCTCGAAGTAGCGGATGGCGTTCATGATGGTGTCGTTGCGCTCGGCGCCGCCGGCGATGACGTTGACCGCATCGGCGTACTGGAGGCAGTGCTTGGCGATGATGTCCTTCGTCTGCTGTACCCAGGTTGCCGGCGTGAGAACGAGGATTCCATCAAAGCATCCAGCAGCGCAGAATTTCTCGAGAGTGTGCACAAGAATGGGCTTGTCGCCCAGATAGAAGAACTGCTTCGGCTTATTAGGGTTCCCCATCCGAACCCCCGACCCTCCCGCAAGAATAGCAGCAAACTGCATGTACGCTCCTTTAGTCAGCTCGCAGCGCCCAAGACGCCACGGATCTTGTTACACCCGCAATTCTACCATTCGCTCAAGTCCACAACCGTTGTTCCACGACAGCCGCATATTGAAGACGGGCCTCGATTCAGCTGGGTGATTCGACCAACTCTCTCACCGATCGGCAGTACTGCATCGTCTTACATTTCCGATCGTACGTGGCAGCGCATCACCTGCATCAGTTATTCGAGTCCTTCCTCCCCCTCCTTCTTCGCCTGGCTTTGCCCGAGCAGTATCTCCCGCACGGCCTCTCCGATGCCTTTCGCGCGACTCGCTTCTTCGCCATATGCTGCCGCTATCCTCGATTCAGCTGCATGAATGCTTCTGAACAGCGCACCGGTCAAACCTTTTGCCAGTCTTTCCTCCGATTGGCCGCCAGAAACAAGCATATCGCTTTGCCCCCTTAATGCCTCCTCACTAAAATCGTCAATTATCCTAAGCAATTTGGACAAGGCCTCGCGGGTTTCGCGGTCTATCTCGGCGTCACCACAGCTCTTTGAAATATCTTTGAACTCGTTTTCCATAGCTAGCAGTTCAGCTAATCGGTGCTGACAGCTACGTTCAATCCTCTTTGATTTAATATTTAATATAACCAATTAAATGATTATTTTAATCCTTGGCCAAATTCTGAAGATCCATAGCATTCTCATCAAGTCTAGCAGCAGCGATATTGGAGTCAGGTTAAATCAGCCACACCCAAGTCGGAGATAAATCGCCAATCCC
>ENA-OUPA01001332-OUPA01001332.1-human-gut-metagenome-genome-assembly--contig:-NODE-1332-length-10549-cov-174.713_pt1 | contig 10549 bp, 12 predicted proteins | sample MGYA00237939_ERZ548770 | MGnify/ENA primary metagenome ERZ548770 (study PRJEB26490, sample SAMN05356877) | human gut metagenome | biome: terrestrial biome; feature: human-associated habitat; material...
AATATTTTACAGGAAAAAGTTTTTTGGCTCCTGTGTCTACGTCACAGGTTGGAATCTTTAATGTAACTTTTGAACCTGGTTGCAGGAATAACTGGCATATTCATCATGCAAAAAGCGGGGGAGGACAGATTCTTATCTGCATTGCAGGACGTGGATATTATCAGGAAGAAGGAAAAGAAGCAGTAGAAATGAAACCTGGAGATTGTGTCAATATTCCGGCAGAAGTAAAACACTGGCATGGAGCAGCACCAGATGAATGGTTTTCACATCTGGCAATTGAAGTACCGGGAGAAGAAACATCATCAGAATGGTGTGAAACAGTAACTGATGAGATATATGAAAAACTGAAATAACTACTTAAGTCCAATGTGAAATTTACTTTTTTATTTAACGGAAGAATATAGATAAGAACTAAGACTTGACAAAATCAAACCAATACTCTGTATTTAGCAGTGGAGATATCCAAAAACAGAAAACGTGAATACGCAAATGAAGCTCAAACCCTTGTGGTTTGGGCTTTTTCTAATTTTGAGAGAAACTTGAGAACAATAATTTTCAAAAAGTCAATTATCAATTTGTAATGGCGTATATGAAAGCCTTGCAGAAGTTGGAACAGATGGAGAGTATAGTGGAGGATTAACCTGTGAAATCACAATTTGTAGCTTCACGATAATGGAACGATATAAGTAGCTTATAGAAATTGCAACCGATTTGTTTGGAGGAAGAATGGAAGAAACAAAAGAATTGATTACTACAGATGATATTCGTAGTAAAGTGTATATAATTCGTGGACAGCAGGTAATGCTGGATAAAGATTTGGCAGAAATTTATGGCTATGAAGTAAAAAAGTTAAATCAACAAGTAAAAAGAAATATAGAAAGATTTCCGGAAGATTTTATGTTTCGACTATCTAATAGTGAAATTGATTCCGTGAGGTCACAAATTGTGACCTCACGGAAAAAGGATTTTTTTGCTGGACAGGAAGGCGGACGTAGATATTTACCATACGCATTTACAGAGCAAGGAATTTATATGCTTGCAACAGTTCTTCGTGGAAAATTAGCGGAACAACAGAGTATATTTATTATGCGTACTTTTAGGGAAATGCGTCACTATATTAGGCAGAATCAGCAGTTTGTTACCAGAAATGAAATGGATCTTTTAACAGCAAAGGCGGAGAAGTTTATCCGTATTGGCGAGTACCGCATGAATAAGGCGGTGGATGCCATTGGCAGGTTGGAAAATCTTGCGAACCGAGGTTCCTACGAGTATACACAGGAACAGGTAGATGCTATGTTTCAACGACTGTCGCTAAAATAATGAAAGAAGAAAATTTATGTTTGGAAGAATATTTAGAAAAATATAAATAAAAACAAAAGAAAATCCTAACTTTTTTTATAGTAGGATTGTTATATTATTTAGAAAACAGAGGGAGGCAAATTTGCGAATGGAATACAAAACTGATTCTTTGTTAGTACATCTAGCAAGAGCAGGAGATGAAGATGCGTGTGAAAAACTGGTCAAAAAATATTACTCAAGTATATATCAATATTGTTTGCTACATATCAATGATCCCTATGAGGCAGAGGATTTGACACAAGAAGTATTTACACGTTTCTTTTCCAATTTATATAGATATAAAGAATATGGAAAAGTTAAGAATTATCTTTATACAATTGCCGGAAATACCGTTAAAAATTATTACAAAAAGAAAAAAGATATTCCATCAGAGGAACTACTAAAATCAGAGGACTGTAGTAAAAATCATGTAGAAGAGCTAGGAGTCCGATTAACTATTGAACAGGCAGTGAGAAAGTTACCGGAAGAAATTAGAGAAACGGCAGTTTTATATTTTTTTCAGGAATTGAAGCAAAGAGAAATTGCAGAATTACTTCATATCAAACTTTCTCTTGTAAAATATCGAATCGGAAGAGCAAAAGAACTTTTAATGAAAGAGTTGGAGGTGAAAAAAGATGAAGAATTATAAGCAACAAATAAAGGAATATAAAGAGGAGATTGAAGAAAAGTATGTAAGGGCTGAAGCAGAGAACAAAACAGTAAAAGCATGTCAGAATATTTTGTCAGAGTCGGTTTTATCGAAACAATCGCATAGAACATCTTATTTTGAATTTTTGTATGAGCAGACAAAATTCATAAAAAAAAGATGGTGGATTTTACAAGGTTGTGTTCTTATGTGTCTATGGATATGGTTGAGTAATTATACGTCAGACATAAAAGATATGATGAGGATTATGGGAATATCTGCCACAATATTTGTGGTTCTGATTGTCCCGGAAATTTGGAAAAACAGAAGAAATGGTGCGATTGAAATTGAGCAGGCGTCTTATTACACACTGCGTCAGATTTGTACAGCAAGAATGTTAATGTTTGGAGTAGTGGATCTGGTGATCGTTATGGTGTTTTTGGCAATTACATATCAAACAACAATACTCTCGTTAAGTGATTTGGTGGTTAATTTTTTGCTTCCGGTAAATGTTTCATGTTGTATATGTTTTCGTGTATTGTACAGCAGATGGGAAAAATCAGAATATATAGCAGTGCTTTCTTGTCTGGTATGGGTTGGTTTATGGATGATGATTGTTGCAAATGATGTTATTTATCAGAAACTTGTAACTCCGGTATGGGTGGCTATGCTGATATTGACTTTTGTATATTTTATTTTTTGTGTTCAGAAGTCATTGGTATTTGATGAAAAAATTTTGGAGGATTACACGTATGAAATTAGAATTTAAAAATGTAACAAAACAATACGGAGAAGTAAATGCTGTCAATAAAGTGAATTGTGTTATGGAAAAAGGAATTTATGGACTGCTTGGAGTAAATGGAGCAGGAAAGACCACATTAATGCGTATGCTTTGTACGATTGTTCAACCATCAGAAGGACAAATATTATGGAATGGTAAAGATATATGGAAACTAGGAGGTGAATACCGAGAAGTTCTGGGATATTTACCACAGGATTTTGGATATTATCCAGATTTGACCGTATATGATTATATGATGTACATTTCTTCTATAAAAGGGTTAAAAATGCCGTTTGCCAGAAAAAAAGTGAAGCAATTATTAAATCAAGTAGGAATGGAAAAATTCAGTAAAAGAAAAATGAAGAATTTGTCTGGAGGAATGGTTAGACGTGTGGGAATAGCACAGGCGATGTTAAACGATCCGCAAATTCTTGTCCTGGATGAACCTACCGCTGGATTAGACCCGAATGAAAGAATACGTTTTCGTAATTTAATTAGTGAATTGTCGGAAGAACGTTTGGTGCTCTTGTCTACACATATTGTATCGGATATTGAGTACATTGCGAATAACATTATGTTAATGAAAGATGGAGAACTTTTTTATGCAGGTACTGCGGAAGATTTAGTATCTTCTATGAAAGAAAATGTATGGCAATGTAATGTTTCGAGAAGTATGATAGACAAATATATGAATGAATATTTGGTTGGAAATATAAAAACAACAAAAACCGGAGCAGAGCTTAGAATTATTTCAATAGAAAAGCCAACAGAAGATGCTGTGGCTGCAGAAAAAAATCTGGAAGATGCATTTCTATTTTATTTTGGAGAAAAATCGGAGGAAAAACAAGATGCTTAAATTAGAATTAAAACGAATTTTTTCAAAGAAAATTAATGTATTTGCAATCGGATTGGCATTGATACTTGCTGTCATTTTTAGCGGATTTGCAGTTACAAGTAATCGCTATGTGGATGAGAATGGAAATGCTAGTACTGGAATTATGGCAACAAGAAAACTTACAGATAACAGACGAGCATGGAAAGGTACATTGACAGAAGATGAACTTGGAAAGGTTATAGAACAAAATAAAAATGCGATGACACAATCCTCAGAAGAAGAAAATGCGATTTACGGAACGACATTACAACCGATAGATGATATTAGGAGTTTTATAATATCGGTATTAACACCGGATGCAGAATATGATGAAAGTGTTCTGAATCAAATTACAGAAGAAAATATACAAGAGTTCTATAACACTTATCATAAAAATATGAAAAAGGTGGCAGAAGAATATGGAAAGACTGCTGTTCAGAAAAAATACTTGGAAAGGAAATATAATGAAATAAAATTACCAGTAGAATACGAATCTTATAGTTCATGGGATACTATGATTATGTATGTAGAAACGTATTCTATTATTCTGGCAATCATAGTTGGTTTTATTTGTGCTGGAATATTTGCAGATGATTTTCAGACAAAAGCAGATGCAGTATTTTTCTCTACAAAGTATGGACGTACAAAAGCTGTTAAAACAAAAATACTGGCAGGAATAGTTACGACAGTTATGATTTATTGTATGGGAATTATATTACTTAGTGTGATTTGCTTTGGAATTATGGGAACCAGTGGTATGAATACACCCTATCAAATGTATCAGGCATATAGTATTTACATTATGTCATATGGACAATACTATTTATTGACAGTTGTATGTGGATTTATAGCCAGTATGCTGGCGGCTGTAGTGTCTATGTTAGTAGCGGCTAAAATGCATACAATTAGTGTCGCTGTTTGCATTCCGTTCTTTTTATATTGCTTATTGCCATTTATAGGACGGGCACTTTCTGGGTATACAACGCTTTTCAATTTGATACCAACAATTTTGACAAATGTACAGGCAAGTGTAAAAGTCCCACTTATTTATCAGATTGGGAATTGTGTATTTCGACAAATTCCGCTTGTAATGGTAATGTATACAGTGATGGCAATAGCCTTACTGCCTTTTATTTATAAGAGTTTTCGCAGATACGGAAATAAGTAAAAATTGTATTCATACTCATGAAAAACAAAGTAAGTAAAATATTTTCTGGAAAAATCAAAGCATAATTTAAAGATTTAAGGCGGGCAAGTTGCTCGCCTTTTGACGATGTCTCACGATACCAGCAAATATATCGGCGAACTGTACTGCAGGAGTTACAGCAGAGCTGACAAACAAAGGCATTGGTTCTTTGTTAAGGGCGTGTACCTCAGCAATATCAAGGTAAGCCCCATATTTTCTTTTTCTGCATCGGCACGCTCATAGATTACTTCTGCGGCGGTATGCTTGTGGGCAGCCCAGTGCATTTTATTTTGAACCTGTTTGAAGAACAGAACAGAGCTTTCAGCATGGGAATCATAATCAATGCTTGTTGCATAGATTTCCAGAACCTTTCTCCAAAATACTTTTTCTGAAGAGCGGATGTCTCTGATACGGGCAAGCAATTCGTCAAAATAGTTGCCACCGCCAAGTCTTTTCAGTCGGTCATCATCTAAGGCAAATCCCTTTTTCATGTATTCCTTTAATATTTCCATAGCCCAGATACGGAACTGTGTACCACGATGGGATTTTACACGGTAGCCGACGGAGATAATGACGTCAAGGTTATAGTGATCTACCTGATATGTTTTTCCGTCAGAGGCAGTTGTTGCAAATTTTGCAACAACTGAATTTCGTTGTAATTCACCTTCTTCAAATATGTTTTTGATATGCCTTGAGATAGTAGATTTATCTCTTTGAAAAAGCTCTGCCATTTGGTCTAGTGACAGCCATACAGTATCTTCATCAAAGGTAGTTTCTATCTTGGTTAAGCCATCTTCGGTTGTGTACATAATTATGCTTGAATTTCTCATACAATCAGTCCTCCTGTGCTGGTGTATTATTTTTCTTCGCCCTGCTCTTATATACATTATACTGATTCTTGCATTGTGGAGAGCAGAATTCCATGTTTGATCTTGTGGCAGCGAAAGCCTTGCCGCAGTGTTTACATACCTTCAGGCTGGAATCGTCATCGGTCAGCATAAAGGAAAACATCATCTGTATGCATAACAATAAGGAATTGAAATCCCAAATTAAGGTAGGACGATCACGCAGCTCAATGTGATAGGTGGGAGCCACACCGCCAAATGCAGCCATTCCCTGACGATAGAGGCTTCGTTCGTTTTCATCAAGTTTGTCATAGTCTTGATAATACAAAAAGCTGGAGAAAAAGGTAAATGCCCAGTCACGGAATACTTCAATCAGCCAGTCATAGGATTCGGCATATTCTCTTTGGAAGCTCATCATCACTGCCTGTGGCTTGTTTTTCATTGTCATAATAAGTGCCATCATTTCCGGGTTGTCTGTACTCCAACTGGATTCGCTACATTTCTTACGAAAATCAATCTTATCGAAAGGGAAGAAGCAGGACAGATATCTTTCCGTCGAAATATTTTCTTCTTTGATGAAATGATTTTTCGGCAGATAGACTGCTTCATATGTAATAAAGTCCGGTGTGGTGGGAAGTGCTGTCATAAGTCCCAGCATACCGTATTCGGACACAAAGCCCATAATGGCTTCTTTTAATTCTGATTCGCTTGCCTTGTTCATGGCGGTAGTACCGATATTGATTGCGGTCAGCACCAGCTTTTCATAATCCTTGATAGGATTGTAGATGGATGGCTTGGCATCGGCTGCAGGGGTGATATAACATTTCCCATCTGTAGAGGTCCGCCATTCATATTTATTATATAAAAAATGGATGGATTGACAACCAAGGGAGGGTGTTTATCTATTATTCAATAAAAAATATTTGCGAGGATTTGAATTGTGGAACTCAAAAGGCATGCAAGTTATTGGATGAATTGGAAAAGGTGGGAGCAATTGAACGGAAGAGACAGGGATTGGGAAGACCTAACAAGCTGTACCTTAAGAAAATGTTTTGAGAAATAGCCATACCGTAAAAATCAAAATACAAAAGATGGAGAAGTCACAATTAAGAATTTTGATTTTGACGCATACAGACTTTTGGTATTTACAGGTTTTGAACAGTTAAAATCAAAATCTAATAAGACTAATAATAACAATACTAATTTTAATAATATCTATCTTATCCTATCAGGAAGTGAGGAAACATCACTATGGATTGGATACGATGGATTTCAATGATAATGTCAGAAAGGATTTTAATTATGGTTAAGAATAAAGTGGTTTTAAAAGAAAGAGATGCCTGGAGTGATTTGGCAAATTTTATCGGAGAGATGGTAGCAAAGTATGCAGAATCAATGGACTTGGATAATTTGCCTGATCCGGATTTTTATCTTCGTAGGGAAAGAATAAGACAGTTGTACACGGAGCTATATAAAGAGAAGAATATAACAAAGTTCAGAAATACAAAAATCTCTATTGAAAGAAAAGTTGCAGCATGATACTATAACCGTATAGACGGATGAATAAATTTATAAATACGGATATGTACGGGATGTTGATGGAGGAAAAATCATGATTATCAGTGAAAGAATTTTTTGTGTGATGGAGCAGAAGAACATAACGCAGTTGGAACTCTCAAGAAGGACCGGGATTGCAACAAGTAACATCAGTGACTGGAAGAAGAAAAAGACGAATCCCAAAGCGGACTGTCTGTTGTCTATATGTGATGCATTGGAGATTACTCCCGAACAGCTTTTGACTGGAAAAGGAATTGATCCGGAATATAAAGATGCAGATATGGATTATGAAGTTACCAGGTCGGATATTAAGATTTTAAAGCAGATTCACAGCCTTGGAGATGCGCAGTATAAAAGATTGATGGCGTATATGAAAGCCTTGCAGAAGTTGGAACAGATGGAGAACATGGTGGAGGAATAGAGATGGCAAATAAAATAGTTAGGGAAATTATTCACGCAAAAGGAATTGATATTGGGATTTACACGAAAGATTTTGAAAATGAATATATTTCGTTGACAGATATTGCAAAATATAGAAATGATAATGATCCCAGATTTGTCATTCAGAACTGGATGCGAAACAGAAATACAGTTGAGTTTTTGGCTGTTTGGGAAGAACTTCATAATCCAGATTTTAACCGTGTGCAATTCGAGGCGGTTAGAAGTGAGGCAGGATTAAACAGGTTTGTTATGACGCCAACCAAATGGATTGAACAGACCAATGCTATTGGAATAGTGTCAAAAGCAGGCAGATATGGTGGAGGAACTTATGCACATAGCGATATTGCAATGGCATTTGCTACATGGATTTCTCCGGAATTTCAACTGTATATTATGAAAGATTACCGCAGGTTAAAACAAGATGAAAATAGTCGATTTTCATTGGACTGGAACTTGAACAGGGCTTTATCAAAGGTGAACTACCGTATTCACACAGATGCGGTGAAGGAAAATTTGATTCCACCAGAGCTAACACCAGAACAGATTGCTTATACATATGCCAGTGAAGCAGATCTTTTAAATGTTGCTTTATTTGGTCAGACTGCAAAGCAATGGAAAAATAATAATCCGGGTAAAAAGGGGAATGTGCGTGATAATGCAAATTTAAATCAGTTGTTGGTGTTGGCAAATATGGAAAGTTATAATGCTATTTTAATTGAGCAGGGGAAATCTCAATCAGAAAGACTTATATTGCTTAGAAATTTGGCAATCAGGCAGATGGATACATTAGTCAGTATCAATCTGTCGGCAGTTTCGGCACTTCCTGGAGGTGATATGTAAATTGAAGAAAGAGAAAATCAAAGTATATTTATACACCCGTGTCTCGACAACCATGCAGATAGATGGCTATTCTCTGGATGCACAGAAAACAAAAATGAAAGCGTTCTGCGACTATAATGAATATGAAATTGCCGGTGAGTATGAGGATGCAGGAAAATCCGGCAAATCAATAGAGGGAAGAGTTTCATTTAATCAGATGATGGAGGATATTAAGTCAGGAAAAGATGGAGTATCTTATGTTCTTGTATTTAAACTTTCCAGATTTGGAAGAAATGCGGCAGATGTACTTGCAACATTACAAGTAATGCAGGATTTTGGAGTGAATCTGATTTGTGTGGAGGACGGAATAGATTCATCCAAAGATGCCGGGAAGCTTATGATATCTGTTCTGTCAGCAGTGGCAGAGATTGAACGTGAGAACATTCGTGTTCAGACCATGGAAGGCAGGATGCAGAAAGCCAGGAAAGGCAAATGGAATTGCAAAGTATCTTGAAAATCATGGAATCCATAAGATAGCCAGACAGAATGGTAAAAATCCGTTATTTGATGCTGCTCTTATCAGAAGGATTATACAGAATCCGGTTTATAGTGGTAAAATCTCTTATGGAAGAAGACGGACAGAAAAGGTTCATGGTACAAGAAATGAGTATAGGCAGGTTAAGAAAGACGATTACCTGTTAGTAGATGGTCTGCACGAAGCTCTTGTATCAGAAGAAGTATGGGAGCAGGCGCAGGTCAAGGTGGCGGCACAGGCTAAAAAGTATGAAAAGGTCAATTGTGACAAGAGAGAAAAGATTCATCTATTATCAGGAATTTTGAAATGTCCTGTCTGCGGTGCAGGAATGTATGGCAACAAGTCTATTAAGAAACGCAAGGATGGAAGTAACTATAAGGATTTTTATTATTATGGCTGCAAACACAGAAATATGACTAGAGGTCATAAATGTGATTACAAAAAACAGGTGCATGAAGAAATGTTGGATGCTTCTGTTGCAGAGGTGATTAGTAAACTGGTTAGTAATCCTAAATTTTCGGATTTAATCCGTAACAAAATAAATATGGAAGTAGATACTAGTGCATTAGATCAGGAAATAGAAAATTATAAAATACAATTAAGAAAGCTATATCATAATAAAGATACTATTTTATCAGATATGGATTCTCTTGATTATGAGGATAAGCATTATCAGCGAAGAAAAACAGATTTAGAGAACCATTTGTACAAGACTTATGATAAAATAGATGATGCAGAGGAACTGCTGGTATCTGCAAAGGCTAAGAAACGTTCTCTGCTGGCAGATAAGATTACAGGTGATAACATTTACAAGGCACTCGTGTTCTTTGATAAATTGTATGCTCAAATGAACGAAGCAGAGAAACGGGAGTTCCTGTCGCAGTTAGTGGATAATGTGCAGATTTACGAAGGACGCAAAGAGAATGGTCAGTGGCTGAAATCTATAGAATTTAAGTTGCCGATTATAGAAAAAGAGTTTACACTAAGTTTGGACAATGATACACAAAATGAAACTGTAATTTTGTTGTCCCGAAAGGCTCCAGATGCCGAAATTAAGGTAAGATTGGATATGTCGGAATTAGACATAACAAGTGCAGAAAGCAAAGCAACATATAAAGAAATACAGGAATATGTAAAAAATAAATATGACCTGCATGTAACAAATTTATATATAGCGCAAGTAAAACGTGAATTTGGAATTATAGAAAGAGAAAACTATAATACAGGTGAAAGCAAGGTAAAAGTGCCACAAGTAACACCAGAAAAACGAAAGGCGATTATAGAAGCATTAAAATATTATCAAATGATATAAAAGCCTTTTGTTTTTCAGCATCACGAAGAAAATCTATGATTTTCACAAGTGATGGTCAGCTCCACGAAGTGGAAGAAAAAAGGGAAGCTATTATAGATGCACTTAAATACTTCCAGATGATTGAATAAAAGCAAAGCGGAAGAAAGTTGGGGTATAATTGTAAAACACATCATATTTGCAATTGTTTGATAAATATGATGTGTTTTTTCTTTTGT
>ENA-OUPA01001337-OUPA01001337.1-human-gut-metagenome-genome-assembly--contig:-NODE-1337-length-10524-cov-4.16792_pt1 | contig 10524 bp, 8 predicted proteins | sample MGYA00237939_ERZ548770 | MGnify/ENA primary metagenome ERZ548770 (study PRJEB26490, sample SAMN05356877) | human gut metagenome | biome: terrestrial biome; feature: human-associated habitat; material...
GAACACATTTTTCGATTTTTTCCAGTTTCCCCATACAGCATCGACCTTTCTAAGGTACGTTCCGAAAGCGGACGTATTTTTTCCTTGCATACAATGATACGAGCCATATTTGACAAAACACCGGAGAAAAAGTGAGCAAATTGTGAATAAATATTACAAATTTGAAATCGCAGCACGAAGCGGCGCGGATGCCGGACGAAACGGCATATTACGGGGCGCGGTTTTATTTCATTTGGGGAGGGCGCCGTTCGGCCTTACAGCTTTTCGCAGCCCAGCGCGGCAAGAAAACGGTCGAAGGCGGCAAGACCGTCCGGTGTCAGCTTGAACACGCCCGCGTGCTCCAGGCACGTTTCAAACTTCGCGCCGATCTCCCGTTTCACAGCGTCCTGCGCCTGCTCGGGGGAGAGCGCCGTGCCGTATTTTTTCACCAAAAGGTCCAGCCAATCTGCGTGCTCCGGTGCGGCGGCTCTGCACGCTTTTGCGTCCGTTTGGCCGCACAGCACCGCCGCGATGGCTTCGCTCTGCTGCGCAAGGCGGCTGGGCAGGATGGCAAGGCCCATCACCTCGATGAGGCCGATGTTTTCTTTTTTGATGTGGTGGATCTCCCGGTGCGGATGGAAAATACCCTCGGGATACTGCTCTGTGGTGCGGTTGTTGCGGGGTACAAGGTCCAGCACATAGCCTTTTTTTTCGTCATAATGCAGGATAGGCGTGACGGTGTTGTGGGGCGTGGGGCTTCCGTTTTCCATGGTCTCGGCCAGGATGTCCGCCTCTGCATCCGAATAGCCGCGCCAGGTTTCCAGCAGCCTGCCCGCAAAGCCGATAAGCTGGGCGGCGTCCCGGCCGCACGCACGCACGGTGCTCACGGGCCAGCGGATGGTCTCGACGGAGATGTCCGGATACTCCGGCACACGGTAGCGGCACAGCGTTTCGGCGCTTTGCATGGGAAAGGCATAGCTGCCGCCCTGGAAGTGCATGTGGCTGAGGATGCTGCCGCCCACAATGGGCAGGTCCGCATTGCTGCCGCAGGTGTAGTGGGGGAACTGCGTCACAAAATCGAACAGCTGCTCAAAGGTGCGGGGCGTGATGGCCATGGGCGCATGCTCATGGGCGAACACGATGCAGTGCTCGTTGTAATATACATAGGGGCTGTACTGCAGATACCAGGTCTCTCCGCAGAGCGTCAGCGGCACCACACGGTGATTCTGGCGCGCGGGAAAATTCACGCGGCCCGCATAGCCGATGTTCTCGATGCACAGCATACATTTGGGATAGCTGGCTGCCGGCTGCAGGCGCTCCAGAGCGATGGTCTTGGGATCCTTTTCCGGTTTTGTGAGGTTGATGGTGATCTCCAGCCTGCCGTATTTGCAGGGATAGTCCCATTTGATGTTTTTGGCGATCTGCGCGGTGCGGATATAGTTGGATGCGATGCACAGGCCGTAGAAATAGCCCGTGGCCGCGCGCACGCCCTGCGTTTGCCGCAGCTGCTCGAACCGGACGGCCGTCTCGCTTTCCCGGGGCATCACCGCGCCCATGATGCGCGCCTCAAAATTTACGCGCAGAGCGGGCACCTCCCCGTCGTACAGGCCACGGGCCGCCGCGTCATCCAGCAGAGCGTCCAGCAGTACGGTGGGAACGTCCAGATGCTCCTCCGGCACGCCGTCCGCCCACGGCTCAGACAGGCCGAACAGGTCCAGCAGCGTGTTGCGCGCCACATAGGCGTCCAGCTCGCCGATGAGAGAATGTTGCAGGCTGAATTGAAGCAGCCGTTCGATCAAAAGCGCGGTGTGGGCCATGATTTTCCCTCCAAAGTCGGATAAAATATCGTTTCGTACATTTTAATTATAGGAGAGTAGCAGCGGGATTTCCATGTAGTTTTGTTGTATAAAACGGCGATTCTGTCGCGAAACGCGCTCTGTGCCCGCGGACGGACCCGTCTGCGGCTTGACAAGCGCCGTCGGGGATGATAGGATAAATACAATTCAAAGGCAGTGACGGAGAAAAGTAAGGCGGAACAGCCGGAAAAGCGAGCGGGGGAAGGTGGAAGCTCCGCGCCGCGCCCCGCCCGAAAGAACACTTCCGAGCCGCAACCCGAACGCCGGGCATGCACCGGCCGTAGGCACGCCGTGGGCAGCGCGTTAAGCTGCGGGCGCTTTTTGGCGCAGAAAAGTGGCCGCGCAAGCGGTAATTTAGGTGGCACCGCGGATTCGACAGCAATTCGTCCTAAAGGTTTGGGACATTTGGCTGTCGATTTTTCATTTTATGAAGGAGGATATCTCATGAAAAGGACAGAGATCCGCGCGCTTTTCGCATCCGCGCCTGCCGACGGCGCCTCCGTCACCGTGTGCGGCTGGGCCAAAACGGTGCGGGATTCCAAAAACATCGGTTTTATCGAGCTTTCCGACGGCTCCTGCTTCAAGCCGCTGCAGGTGGTGTTTGAAGCTGCCAAGCTGGAAAATTACAAGGACATTGCCAAAGCGGGCGTGGGCACCAGCCTTGTGGTGACAGGCCGCGTGGTGCTTACGCCGGGGGCCAAGCAGCCGCTGGAGGTAAACGCCGATTCCATCCGCGTGCTGGGCGCGTGCCCGCCGGAGTACCCGCTGCAGAAAAAGCGCCATACTGTGGAGTTCCTGCGTACCATGCCGCATCTGCGCCCGCGCACGAACACGTTCAGCGCGGCGTTCCGTGTGCGCAGCGTGGCGGCTTACGGCATCCACAAGTTTTTGCAGGAAAACGGTTTTGTATACGTGCATACGCCGCTGATCACCGGGTCGGACTGCGAAGGCGCGGGCGAGATGTTTCGCGTTACCACGCTGGACGCGGCCCAGCCGCCCCGAACGGAAGAAGGCGCGGTGGATTTTTCCCAGGACTTCTTCGGCCGCGCTACGAACCTGACGGTCTCCGGCCAGCTGGAGGGCGAGGCGATGGCCACGGCCTTCGGCAAGATCTATACCTTCGGCCCCACCTTCCGCGCCGAGAATTCCAACACACCGCGCCATGCGGCCGAGTTCTGGATGATCGAGCCGGAGATCGCCTTCGCGGACCTGGCGGATGAGATGGACCTCTCCGAGGCAATGGTGAAAAGCGTCATCGCCTATGTTCTGGAGACCTGCCCGGACGAGATGGCTTTCTTCAACCAGTTTTTCGACAAAACGCTGCTGGAGCGCCTGAACGCTCTGGTAAACAGCGATTTTGCCCGCGTTTCTTACACGGAGGCCGTGGAGATCCTGAGCAAGCACAACGATTCGTTCCAGTATAAGGTGGAGTGGGGCACGGACCTGCAGACCGAACACGAACGCTTCCTCACCGAGCAGATCTATAAAAAGCCCGTATTTGTGACGGATTACCCCAAGGCGATCAAGTCTTTCTATATGCGTGTGAACGGCGACGGAAAGACCGTGGCTGCGGCGGATATGCTGGTGCCCGGCGTGGGTGAGCTGTGCGGCGGCAGCCAGCGTGAGGAGCGGCTGGACGTGCTGACGGCGCGTATGGATGAGCTGGGCCTTTCCCGCGCGGATTATGAGTGGTATCTGGAGCTGCGGCGCTTCGGTACTGTGGAGCACGCGGGCTTCGGCCTGGGCTTCGAGCGCCTGATCATGTATCTGACGGGCATCCCCAACATCCGCGACGTACTGCCGTTCCCGCGTACGGCCGGCGGCTTCTGAGTATTTGAAAAGGAAAGCGGCGCCCCGTACCAACAGGTGCGGGGCAGTTGCGCGTATAATCGTCGAAATGCCGCTCGTACGGGGGCTCTTCCCAAGCGGGTACATAGAAATCCTCTTCCTCAAACACGCCTTTCGGCGCAAGCGCTGCCATTTTAACCATACCAAAGGCACTCCTTTCAAACATCGTGGTTTCTTTCGGTGTCTTTAGTATAGGATATTATATGTCCCATAATCAGGACTTTTAACGCCTATTCGTACTGCGCGAGCATCTCCCGGCAGAAGGCGGTGTATTCCCGCACCACGGCAGGCGGCCCAAGCAGCTTTGCGTCCGTGCCGAAGCCGGCCACCCAGCCCATGAACTGGGGGCTGACGACGGCCTGCACATGCACCCGGAAAAAGCTGCCGCCGTCGGGCAGCAGTGTGACCTCCTTGCCGAAGCGGTCCAGCACCACGCCGGCCAGCCGCGCGGCGAATCGCAGCTCCACGTCCTGCTGCGCACCGCCGAACATCCCGAACATCTGTTTGGCGTACTGCGCCATGTCGAAGCCGTCGAATGTCGCCTTGCCCAGCCTGGACTCTTCCAGAACGGACAGATTCGCCATTTTGTCCACGCGGTAATGGCGGATGCCCGGCGGCGACGCTGTGTGGTCGTAGGCCACAAGATAATAGTTCTCATCGTCCCACACCAGCGCGTAAGGCGAGCGCTCGTAGAGCTGGCCGTCCCGGCGGTAGCGCACGGTTTTTTCCATAGTCCATTCAAAATAACGGAACGCAATCTGCCTGTCCTGTGAAATGGCCGTATGGATGGTGTCGATGCTGTAATAAATACTCTCGTTCATGCTTTTTACGCGGCCCACCGCGTACACCTGCCGCTGCAGGCTCTGGGCCTCCCAGCGGGAGGCGAGGCCCTCCAGCTTGCGGATAAGCTCACGGCTTTTTTTGACGGAGAGGAATTTGGAGGACTGTACCGCGTCTACCAGCAGCTTCAGCTCCGGCAACTCGAACTCCCGGTGGGCAAGCTGGTAGCCACCCGCTCGGCCGCGGGTGGCGATGATATCCATGCCGTAATCCTCCAGCGCACGGAGATCATCGTAGATGCTTTTGCGCTCGGCGTGCACGCCCAGTTCCTCCAGCCGGGACAGGATGTCGCTCATAGAAAGCGCGTGGTCTTCGTCCGTTTCCCGGCGCAGCAGGTCGGCCAGGTACAGCAGCTTCAGTTTTTGTCCTTCGCTTTTCGGCATCCTGCACATCCTTTACAATGCTTTTTTGTGGAAAAAATTGAAAATTTTTTCAATCTGTTTTATACTGGTATCATAGCATGTCCCATGCGGGATGGCAAGGAACCGCCGTCCGTGCGCGGGCGGGAAAAAGAGGGGGAGCGTTGCCTTGATCACCGATATGTCCCAGGGGAGACCCGCCGCCATCCTGTGGCGGTTCACCATCCCCATGCTGCTGAGCGCGGTGTTCCAGCAGCTGTATAATGTGGCCGACAGCGTGGTGGCGGGCCGGTTTGTGGGCGAAGATGCGCTGGCTGCCGTGGGCGCGTCGTTTCCCATCACAATGATCTTCATGGCCGTGGCGCTGGGCAGCAACACGGGCTGCTCGGTCATCATCAGCCAGTTGTTCGGCGCGAAGGAGACAGCCCGCATGAAAACTGCGGTGTCCACCTCGGTTATTGCCATTCTGGCGCTTTCGGCGCTGCTTACGACCGGCGGCTTTCTGTTCTGCGAGCCGCTGATGCGCCTGCTGGGCACGCCGGAAAATGTGTTTGCGGATTCCCAGCTCTATTTGAATGTCTATATCGGCGGGCTGACGTTTTTGTTTTTGTACAATATTTGCACGGGCGTGTTCACGGCGCTGGGCGATTCCCGCACGCCGCTGTATTTCCTCATCGCTTCGAGCCTTGCGAACATCGTTATGGACGTGGTGTTCGTGGTGTGTTTTCACATGGGCGTGGGCGGCGTGGCCTGGGCCACGTTTTTGTGCCAGGGCGTGGCCTCCGTTCTGGCGGCATGGACGCTGTTCCGGCGGCTGCGGGGCGTGCCCGCGCCGGAGCGGCATCCGCTGTTTTCCTGGCGGATGCTGGGGCGCATTGCGCGCATCGCCGTTCCCAGTATTTTACAGCAGAGCTTTATCTCCGTGGGCAACCTGTTCATCCAGAGCCTTGTCAACGGCTTTGGCTCCGCTGTGGTGGCCGGTTATTCCGCGGCGGTGAAGCTGAACACCTTTGCGCTGACGGGCTTCACAACGCTGGGCAACGGCCTCTCCAGCTTCACGGCCCAGAATATCGGCGCGGGCCGTCCCGAACGTGTGAAGCAGGGGTTCCGCGCAGGCGCGGGCATGACGCTGTGCGTGGCCGTGCCGTTCATTGCGGCGTTCGTGTTCGCGGGGCCGCAGATGGTACGCCTTTTTTTGAGCGCTCCCAGCGCCGACGCGCTGGCACAGGGCACGCTGTTCCTGAACATCGTGGCGCCGTTCTATGTGCTCATTTCGCTGAAGCTGGCGGCGGACGGCGTGCTGCGCGGCGCGGGCTGCATGGGCCAGTTCATGACGGCTACGTTTACGGATCTGATCCTCCGTGTGATCCTGGCGTTCCTGCTTGCGCCGCGCTTCGGCGCCGCGGGCATCTGGATGTCCTGGCCGCTGGGGTGGGCAGTGGCGGCTGCGCTGTCGCTGGGTTTTTACTTTACAGGAGGCTGGCGCAAGCGCGTGGGCAGCATCGACAAATAGAAAAAACAAAGGGCGCGGCCATCGGCCGCGCCCTTTGCAGAAGGCCCGCTGTGCTCTGAATGGATTTATGGGAAGATAAAGCTTTTACCGCCCCGCCGCCCGTGCACCCGGCGCTGCCGCAGGGAGCACGTCAGCGGTAGATGCAATCTTCTATATGCGGGAGCAGGGTATAGATGGAATTCCCAATGAGCGCTTCAAAATATTCCTTATACTGATACGTTTTATTCCACCGGTCGATGGAAAACGGGTATATTCCATAGCGCCTTGTTGTGTCGATGAATCTTTTTTCCAAGATGCAAAAACCACTGGCGTCGGCAAGTGCATCGCAGAGAATGATCAGTTTGTCATAATCGTCATAGTCGAGGCCGTTCAGGAAATCCCGGATGAAGGCGTACTGCGCTGCGCTGATATCCTTCTTTCCGATGTCGGCTTCAATATCCTTGACGGGGAAGGAATGCGTCAGACAGATCCTTGCGACCTCGTCCCATCCCCGCGCGGCGGCGTAATCGTATCCGTCGATGATGTGCCTGACAGCGGCCACTCCGGTTCTTCGGCCTATGTCGTGCAGCAGCCCGCAGACAAATGCCTTATCGCTGTCCATTTTATCGCAGCGCCCGGCAATCAGCTCTGCCGCATGCGCCACATTTCTGGAATGTTCCCCCCAGGGACCGGGATTCAGTTCCTCGGCCTTTGCCAGTTCCTGGAGTGCGGTTTTTCGGTCCGGAAACATATCGGCTCCTCCTTTTGCACAAATGCATTTACAGCCCCGGCAGAGCCATGGGCGCTGCTTTGCGTATTTCAGACGTCGTTATTCCGCGCGCTCTTCGTTCAGCAGCCGGGCGGGTACGGTGATATCCCGCCGGGGCACCTTTTCCCAGGAAAAGCATGCGGCCAGCGACCGGAGCGGCACCGGTTCCGGCGCGGGCTGCTGTCCGGCCAGAAAGGCTAGCCAGCCCGTCAGCTCCGCGGGCGTGAAGCGGGCGCGCAGCGCACCCATGTCCAGGCTTTTTTCCCGCTTGGAGAGCCGGACGCCCTCCGCGTTCACCAGCAGCGGCAAATGGTAGTATTCCGGCGTGGGCAGGCCCAGCAGCCGCTGCAAAAAAATCTGGCGCGGCGTGCTGGAGAGCAGGTCCTGCCCACGCACCACCTGCGTCACGCCCATGCGCGCGTCGTCCACCGCCACGGCCAGCTGGTAAGCATAGATACCGTCCGAGCGCCGCAGGATGAAATCGCCGCATTCCCGGGCGAGGTTCTGCGAAAAATGTCCAAGATGTCCGTCTGTGAAAGAAACGGACTCTTCCGGCACGGCAATGCGCAGAGCGGGCGCGCGCCGCCTGCGCAGAGCGTCCGCCTCGGCGGGAGAAAGCCGCGCGCACCGTCCGCCGTACAGTACGGCGCCGTCGGAAAGGTGCGGCGCGCTGGCGGCGTGCAGATCGGCCCGGGAACAGAAGCACGGGTAAACGCGGGCATGTTCTTTCAACATCTGCAGGGCCTGTGCGTACAGTTCGCTGCATTCACTTTGAAAATAGGGGCCGTCCGGCCCGCCTCTCCGGCCGCCTTCGTCCCAATCCAGCCCCAGCCAGGCCAGGTCCTCCTCCAAAAGGCGCGCGTGCTCCGGCTTGCAGCGTCGGACGTCCAGATCTTCGATCCGCAGTAGGAAGCGTCCGCCCCGGCTGCGGGCGGAAAGCCAGGCCAGCACAGCGCAGAACACATTGCCAAGATGCATCCGGCCCGAGGGGCTGGGCGCGAAGCGCCCGCACACGTCAGTCCGTTCCCGCATGGCTGTTCTCCGTCCTCCGGACGCCGCGCGCGTTTCCTTCCTCCGTGCCGGGCGTGCACTGCGCCGAAAAGGCGCGCAGGTATACCGCGGCCGAGCGGGACATCTCCCGTGAAAAAACGCTGTTGTATTTGCGCGCGCAGAATGCCTGCATCCGCGCGGCATAGTCCACGTCCGCGCGGCCTTCGGCGGCCTCGCGCGCGCGGTACATGGCCTCGTGTTCCTCCGGCGTCATGCGGCGGTAACGGTTTTCCCGTACGATATACCGCGCGTCGAAGCGGGCGGGCTTGCGTCGCTCCCGCTGCTGCTGCGTGGGCCGGCCCAGCACCAGCATGGCAGCGGGCACGGCGTAGGGAGGCAGAGCCAGTGCGCTGCGCACATCCTCGCAGTTTTCCAGAATATCCCCGATGTAGCAGCTGCCAAGGCCGAAGCTTTCGGCGGCCACCACCGTGTTTTGTGCGGCGATGGCCGCGTCCGCCGCGGCCAGCAGCAGGTCGCCCTCCCGCGGCGGACGGGGTGCGCAGCCCGCCGCGGCAAAGCCGTCGTACCAGCGCTGGCAGTCCGCCACGAACACCAGCACCACGGGTGCGTCCGCGATGAAGGGCTGGTGGTCGCACAGGTCGGCCAGGCGTGCCTTCAGCGCGGCGTCGGTGATGTCGAGGATGGTGTACAGCATCTGGTTGCCAGCCGTGGGGGCCTGCATGGCCGCCTGGAACAGCGCGTTTTTAACAGCCTGCGGCACAGGCTCCTCTGTGAACACGCGGACGGATTTGCGCGCGCAAAGCGCATCCAGTGTGGGATTGCGTTCAAATTCCATTCAAAGCACCTCCGGCGCGGGACGGCACAGGGCTGCCGCGTCGCGCAGTGATCGTTCCGTTTCGGCGGCGCCCAGCGCGCTCAGCGGCACAGGCGGCACGGGCACGGCAGGAAGCGGCTGCAACGTGAGCTGATAATAGGAAAGACCCAGCCACCGGCCGTCCTTGTAGCCCGCGTGGGGCAGGCGCGCGGCTTCGGCAAAGCCCATCCGCTCGTGGAAGGCGGCGCTGGCCGGGTTGGGGTGTGTGATGAGCGCAAAGCAGTTGACGTAGCCCTGCCTGCGCAGCAGAGCCAGCAATGCGGTGTACAGCGCGGTGGCGGCGTGCCGCCGGTGTGCGGCGGCAGACAGGTATACTGTGACCTCGGCGTCCCAGTCGTAGCCCCGGCGTGCGGCGAAGCGACCGGCGTAGGCATAGCCCAGTACCGCGCCGTCCTCCTCCGCAAGCAGCCAGGGAAAGCCCGTGTCCAGATGCTCCCGCAGCCGTCCGGAAAATTCCGCCAAAGACGGCGCCTCGTATTCCCAGCTGGCGGTGGAATGCTCCACATAAGGCGCGTAGACCGCCAGCATGCCGCCCGCGTCCTCCGGGCGCGCCATGCGCAGTGTGATGCCAGGCATCGTATCCCTCCCGTCCCGGCCGTGGCCGGGGTCATGCCGCCGGGCGGCAGAGCCGCGGCGGTTCAAGAAATATTATACGGCAAAGCCCCCGCCTGCGCAATGCGCAGGCGGGGGCTTTGTAAAACAGACCGGCTGCCTCACCGGAAAGGCCCGCCGGAGCCGGAAAACCGAACAGGCTCTTGCGGCGAATTGAAAAAGAAAGGCTTTAAATAAAATCCTGCGAACGCAGGTCTCCACCCGGAAGGCACAGACGAAAGTATGATCAGTGAGTGTCCTGCAGGGCGGCCACGCCCTCCTCACCGGTGCGCACCTTCACAACATTTTCCACATTGTAGACAAAGATTTTACCGTCGCCGATGTGTCCGGTATACAGCACCCGCTTCGTGACGTCGATGACGCTGCGCACGGGCACCCTGCTCACGACGACCTCCACTTTCACCTTGGGCAGCAGTGTCACGTCCATGGGCACGCCGCGGTAGAATTCGCTCTGTCCCTTCTGCACGCCGCAGCCCAGCACCTGCGTCACGGTCAGGCCCGTCACACCGATGGAGGAAAGCGCCTCTTTCAGTGCATCAAAGCGGCTCTGCCGCAGCAGGATGACCACTTTGCTGATACGCGGCCCGGATGCGGGAGCGGCGGTGACGGTGGTGGTTTCCACCACAGGAACCGCTTCGTCGGCGCTTTTTGCCGGGACAGCGCCCTCAACAGTCTCCTGCACTTCAGGGCTTACCATGCCCAGCGACATGGGCGCAAAGTCCGCGTAGGCCGAGATGAGCCCGTGCTCGTGGATGTCCAGGCCGTCGATCTCCTCCTCGCGGGAAACGCGCAGGCCGATGGTCTTTTTCAGCAGGAAGAACACCAGTGTGATGGCAACGCCGACCCAAGCGCATACAGCCAGCACGCCCAACATCTGTACGCCC
>ENA-OUPA01001339-OUPA01001339.1-human-gut-metagenome-genome-assembly--contig:-NODE-1339-length-10521-cov-13.6639_pt1 | contig 10521 bp, 10 predicted proteins | sample MGYA00237939_ERZ548770 | MGnify/ENA primary metagenome ERZ548770 (study PRJEB26490, sample SAMN05356877) | human gut metagenome | biome: terrestrial biome; feature: human-associated habitat; material...
GTACAGGGGATATCCCCGGCGGCTTGCTCCGTGGCGTGGCTGGCCGCCCTCTGTGCCTCCTGCTCCGCCCTCTTCTCCTCTGGGGTCATCCTATTCCAGCACAGAAATCTGTCTACCTCCTCTAAGAACTCCTGCATGGTCATCGTCTTTGGGTCCTTGGAGGGGTGAAATTCCGGCTCGTCCCCCTGGGGCACCATCAGATGATCAAAGACACCGCCAGGCGTCACTGGTTTCTCTATAGCCGTCTTCATTGCGTCTGGTCCTCCTATAATAATAAGGCGCACAGCCCAGCCATCTTGCCAGACCATGTGCCGGTTTGTATGCGCCTGCCCATAAAAAATCTCTGTTCAAACGCCTTGTTCTGTGATATTATAGGAATGAGAATGGACATCACACATCATTCCCGTCCCTATAGCCGCTTTACCTGTTGGCGCAGGTAAGGCGGTTTTTGTTTTACTGTTGCACATGGGCCCCTGCCTCGAGTGCTGCCGCCGCTTCTGCAAACGTCTGCATGGCACTGCTGTAGCCGATTTGGAACGAGTGCTCGGCAACGGATGCGACCAGCCTTTCCAGAATTTCAGATAGGGTCTCGTTCTGTGCTTCGCTCAGATACGGTCGAACAAGCGTATCCAGCTGATGAAAGCTTGCCTCCACAGCACTTTTGAACTTCTCTTCGTTCTGCTTGATCTCGTCAGTTGTCTGAAATACATCCTTTAAAAAGATCATTTTAATCTCCTTTTTTATGTAGCACCTTCCGGGGTGTTATTGACCTTCTGCGCCTTGAGCCATTCCATCAGCCCTTCGTAGGCGATTCGATAGCTGTTGCCCACCTTTATCACAGGTTTTTACCGATAAACGCCTTGCATGGGTCAGGCATTTTTGTTTACGATGGCATACTACCAGCACATGGCTCATCAAAATCGTAATTCGAGACCCTCTGGTACACCTCCTCGACAGTCTCCTCTGTCACACATCCGATCAGCAGCTCCGGCTCTCCCTCCTTATTCAAGAAAGGCTCGATCCGCAGCGTTGTGCCGTCGTCCAGATTGATCAGCATCCCCTTGCACATGGGCGCATGGTAAAAGCAGGGCAGGATGCACATCTCCGTGTTGGCCGTTTTTCCAGCCAGAATGTCGTTGAGTACCGCCTCTGCATACTGCTCCGCTTCACAGCTCTCGGGCAGAAGATTCGCATCATTAAAGTAAAGTTCTGGCATACAGTCCCTCCCATTTATGCACAATTGTTTCCGTTCTTCAGCGCCAGGTCCAGAGCCTTGTCTGCAGGGCTGATAGACTCCAGCAGCCCCTGGACCTCACTCTTCAGCCGCCAGAATTCGCCGCACAGCTGCTCCCACTCCGTCAGCTTCTCGCTTGCGACCCCCTCTCGGAGCCCACGCCGCACAGCTTCCGCCAGTGCCTCCGCCAGTCTGGTGTGGTAGGTACAGGCATCGTACTCCAGCTTGCCGTCACCTTTCACATGAGCTTTTTTCAGCATATAGCACACACTGCTTGCGTCCAGATAGTAGTTGTCAAAAATCTTTAGCATAATATACCTCCACTATTTTTTTCCATTGTTTTTTCAGGCGATATACGGCCCAGTCCCTATGAGCTATCCATCCTGTAATCCCTCCTTTATTGTATTTTGAGACGGTCTAGCCGCCTGCCCCCAGTGACCCAGGAATCAGTCCAGCCAATCACCCATCAGGGCTATGGGATTTTAGCTGCAGCAGCACATCCCGTGTAGTCCTTGCGGAGGCAACACCTTGCTACCTCGTCCTCGGGTACAGATTCAGCCCTCTCCCCATGATGGCATCTCCTTTCTTAAAAAGTTGGTCCGAAATGGACTCTTGCGAGATTCTCATATCGGTCATCCACGCAGCGTAAGTATACTCCCAATTAGTACCCATGTCAAGAACTTTTTCAAAAATAACTATCCAAATTGAGAATTTGTTAGTGTCGCCAATTCTTGTTCTTGGTTTTTATTCATTTTCTCTTTCTGTCAATATTGACATTTTAGAATTTCGTAGTATTATATATACATCTATTAGAAAGGAGTGTTTCGAAATGCGCGTCGGTCAGAACATCAAGACGATTGCAGAAGCCAAGAGGATTTCCATCAAAGAACTCAGCCGCATGGTCGGCATCCCCTATACCACCTTGTATAATATGGTGAATCGCAACACCGATCGGTTCGACCTCGGTCTGCTGGAGGACATTGCACACTCTCTTGACGTACCCATTGGAGCACTACTGGAATCGGGAGAGCTATCCTTAACCGAGATTTTGGGCAGCCATTATTCTCCATCCAGCAACGGAGCCCTCTCCAAGCACCGCCCACCCGAACACGAATCCGAAGATTCACAAGATACCGGCAATCATCTTCCTAACAACACTGAAACGGACAATTCTATTCCGTTTGATATAGGTGACAAAAGATACGATACTTTGTGCAATTTCGACCGGCTAAACGCTCTCGGGAAAGAAGTCACCATAAAACTTCTGCTTACCATAAGGGCCCATCAGTTTGATGGGGATCTGCGGCGTCAATTCATCTTCCTGCTGAAGCATTCCAACAATAAGGCCGTCTATCAGTTGAATCAGGCTCTTGCGAATCTTGTCTTTATAGACAGCTTCAACGATCAATACGCCACCCCCAGTTCCATCGAACTCCTCAAACTTTTAGACCAAGAAATCGACTGATCTTACACCTCCGTTACTCTCTCCGCAGAGCAATGGGGGTATTTTTATGCCCATCTATCAAAAAAGCAGCTCCACCATATCCGGCGGAACTGCTCCCAAGCACACGATCTTCTATTCTTTTACAGGTTCATCAAGGGGCTGGTCTGGGTGCCCCGGTCCACGATGTCCTTATCCTTGATGCCCAACAGATACCGCTGGGTGATCATGATATTAACGTGCCCCATCAGGCGAGAGACACTATACAGATCCAGGCCATTCTTCAGCTGCATCTGAGCGAAGGTATGGCGGCAGGTGTGGGGGCTGACCCGTACCGAGGAGGAGACTCCCACTTCCTCTGCAGCGTGCTTCAGCATCCGAGCAACCGCTTCATCCGTAAGGGGCTTGCCTGTTTTGCTGAGGAAAAGGTTCCTGTGGCAGGTGGGGCATTCTTTCCGGTAGCCATCCCGGAGCGCACAGTATTTGATGAGCTGCTTGGACAGTGCCGGAGATTTCGGCACCACACGCTCCTTGCCGCCCTTGCCATGCTTCACCAGAATGTAATCCGGTTTGATGTCCTCCGGCTCCATCAGGATCATCTCGTTACAGCGCATTCCTGTGTCAAACAGCAGCATGATGATGGTCTTGTTCCGCACCTCCAGAAAGTCCTTGCCGTCGTAGAACTGGATCATCCGCTTCATTTCTGCTGCAGTAAAGGTATCAATGATGGTCCGGGGCTGCCGCAGTGGCTTTACTTTTTTGGCAGGGTTATCTCGCTCCTCCAAATAGCCCTCCTCCACCAGATAATTGAACCAGGTACGCCAGACCTTCAGCAGATCGTTGATGTACCGGGGCGTATTGCCTGCATCCTGCTTTTCCTTCATCAGGTCCCGAAGGTGCCGTGGACGCACATCCTCCAACTCTGTGATCTGCTTTCGCTCCAGAAATTCCAGCAAGAACCGGGTAGATGCCCGATAATTCCGCAGAGACCCTTTTGCCAGGTGACGGCATTCACAGTCATACAAAAATTCATCCCGAAGCTCTTTCAAACACATAAAAAAACACCCTTCCTTTTGCGGCGGACCACAAAAAGAAGGGCGAAAAATTCCTAGATATGGTTGTCGTACCTAGTCAGGCTTGTTCGTAGTTGAGCAAGACAAACTCCGGTAGACAAATCAGGCGATTTTTAACGGCAGAACGTCATTAGCAGTTCTCAGCGAAGTACTTAATGGTACGAACCATCTGAGAAGTGTAAGAGTTCTCGTTGTCGTACCAAGACACGACCTGGACCTGATAGGTGTCGTCGTCGATCTTAGCGACCATGGTCTGGGTAGCGTCGAACAGAGAGCCGTAACGCATGCCGATGACGTCGGAAGAAACGATCTGATCCTCGTTGTAGCCGAAGGACTCAGAGGTAGCAGCCTTCATAGCAGCGTTGATGGACTCAACGGTAACGTCCTTACCCTTGACAACGGCAACCAGGATGGTGGTAGAACCGGTGGGAACGGGCACACGCTGAGCAGAGCCGATCAGCTTGCCGTTCAGCTCAGGGATGACCAGGCCGATTGCCTTAGCAGCGCCGGTGGTGTTGGGAACGATGTTCTGAGCACCAGCACGAGCACGGCGCAGATCGCCCTTGCGCTGAGGACCATCCAGGATCATCTGGTCGCCGGTGTAAGCATGAACAGTGGTCATGATGCCGGAAACGATGGGGTAGGTCTTGTTCAGGGTGTTAGCCATGGGAGCCAGGCAGTTGGTGGTGCAGGAAGCAGCGGAGATGACCTGATCCTCAGCGGTCAGGGTCTTCTCGTTGACGGAGTAGACGATGGTCTTCAGATCCTTGCCGGCAGGAGCAGAGATAACGACCTTCTTTGCGCCAGCCTGGATGTGAGCCATGCTCTTCTCCTTGCTGGTGTAGAAGCCGGTGCACTCCAGAACGACATCAACGTTCAGTTCGCCCCAGGGAGCGTCCTTTGCGTCCTTAACAGCGTAGATCTTGATCTCCTTGCCGTCAACAATGATGGAGTCCTCGGTAGCCTCGACGGTGTGCTTGCCCTCGCCGATCTTGCCGCAGAAAGAACCCTGAGCAGTATCGTACTTCAGCAGGTGAGCCAGCATCTTGGGGCTGGTCAGGTCGTTGATTGCGACGACCTCGTAACCCTCAGCGTCAAACATCTGACGGAAAGCCAGACGGCCAATGCGGCCGAAACCATTGATAGCAACTCTAACAGCCATGTTAATAGTACCTCCTAATTGTTTTTACCCTAAAATGGATAAATCACGGTATCTTTATTTTAGACCAAAATGCAGAAACTTTCAAGTCTCTGCCAAAAAATTAACAAGGTAAATCCATCATTTTTTGCTTTTGTACGATTTTATCGAATTTCCCTCTCCCGTTTTGGGCAATTACACCAAGAGAACGGGCGGTGTTTTCGTCACTCCGGACGCCGTGCGCAGGCTGCAGCGCACACGCCGCCCAGCGCTCCCACGCAGCACAGTGCCAGCGCGGCAAACAGCTCCGGCAGCAGGGCCGGTTCTGCCGCTGCTCCAACCGCCAGGACCGCTGCATGGGGCAGCTCCCAGCACAGGCACAGGCAGAGTGCTGCCAGACCGGCGGCGCACAGGGTGCGGCCGTTTTCCGGCTTTGGCAGGTACAGCGCCCGGGCAAGGCTGCTCAGCAGCAACAGTGCTGCCAGCGCCTGCCACACCGCTGCGGTGGGGGCCACCCGGTGCCAGCTGGAGCTGTTCTCCATAAAGCGCATCAGCACGTTCCAGTAGAACAGCACACTGCCCGCCACCGCCAGATACAGCCCGCCCGTAGGCTTTTTCCAGCCGGAAGGGGTAAGCCAGCAGCGGCCCAGCGTGCTGAGCCACACCGCGCAGATGCACTCCAGAATGGACCGCACGAAACTGCTCGTTGCCGACAGGCCCACCGCCAGCTGCGCACCGGCAGCCGCCAGAAAGCACACCGCTCCGGCAAAGGCCAGCACTCCGGCCAGAGGCTGACGGCTGCGGACCATCTCGGCTTTTCCGGCGCAGTGCCGACCGATGAGCACTGCGGCCAGCACCACCGCGCCCAATGCCGCATAGCGCCACCACACCGAGCCGACCGTACACAGCCCGGTCACGGCATCGGTGCCAAAGGCAAGATCTGCCCCGCGGGCGATGCCCAGCGCAGCGGACAGGAGAATCGAAAGCAAAATCAGTGCATTCATCAGCGTTCCTCGATCGGCTTGTATTTCTGGCGCACGCCCAGATACTTGTAGGCCGGGCGGATGATGCGGTTGGCGAACACGACCTCTTCCACCCGGTGTGCGCACCAGCCCGGCACACGGGCAATGGCAAACAGGGGGGTGTACAGGTCCTCGGAGATGCCCAGCATATTGTAGATCAATCCGCTGAACAGGTCCACATTGGCGCAAACAGGCTTAGTGCTGCCCTTTTCCTCGGCAAAGATGCCGGGGGCCAGCCGCTCGATGCTGCACAGCATATTGTACTCTTCCTCAAAGCCCTTCTCGTAGGCCAGGTGACGGGCACGCTGCTTCAGGATCACCTCACGGGGGTCGCTGATGGTGTACACTGCGTGGCCCATGCCGTAGATCAGACCGGAGCCGTCCCCGGCCTGCTTGCGCAGGATGCGGCGCAGATACTCGCGCACCTCATCGTCATCCTCCGGGTTTTCCACATGCTTCAGGATGTCCTGGAGCTGGCGGTTCACCATCAGGTTGGCGCCGCCGTGCTTGGGGCCCTTCAAGGCACCGATGCCTGCCGCAATGGCCGAGTAGGTATCGGTGCCCGAGGAGGACAGCACGCGGGTGGTGAAGGTGGAGCAGTTGCCGCCGCCGTGGTCCGCATGCACCAACAGGCACATATCCAGGAGCTTGGCTTCCTCGTGGGTGAACTTCTGGTCCGGCCGGTAGGTGCTCAGGATATGCTCTGCGGTGCTCTGGCCCGGCTTGGGCAGATGGAAGAACATACTCTGCTTGTCGTAGTAGCGGCGTTTCATCTGATAAGCGTTCACCATCATGGTGGGCATGCTGGCGATCAGGTTGATGCTCTGGTTCAGGATATTTTCCAGGGTCAGGTCCTCGGCGTGCTCGTCGTAGGAGTACAGGCCCAGCACACAACGCTGCAGCTTATTCATAATGTTGGGGGAGGGGGCATTCATGGTATCCATAAAGCCCTCCGGCAGAGCGCGGTGCTCGGCCAGGATCTCGCAGAAATCGTCCAGCTGCTCCTGGGTAGGCAGGCTGCCGAACAGCAGCAGCCAGATCACTTCCTCAAACACGAAGCGGTCGTTGCGGTAGGCCTCCTCCACGATCTCGTTGATGTTGACGCCGCGGTAGATCAGCTTGCCGGGGGTGGGGATCACATGTCCTTCCTGATCCTTTTTGTAGCCCACAACGTCACACACGTTGGTCAGTCCGGCCAGCACGCCGGTGCCGTCCGGGTTGCGCAGACCGCGCTTGACGCCCAGACGCTCACTGGTCTCGGGGTCGATGTAGTTGTTGGCAATGTACTCCTCGCACAGGGTCCGCATCGTGGTGGGGTCCAGGGTCGCCACTTCTGCATGTGCAAAATTCACGGGGGATCTCTCCTTTCTTCCGGTTCCTATTTTTTACTTTCCCATACTTTCCTGCCATCCTCACTGATGGACATAATCTTATATTATCGCTTTTGTGCAGTAAATTCAAGCGCAATGTGTTCACTTCTCACCGGCCCGTGCCAAACGACTTTCATTTTTGCGGGCAACGTTTTTTCGCAGGGTTTTGCAGGCAGGTCTTTTTATACTGGAGACAGAATCTTTTTCACGCTGCAAGGGAGATCCCGTTATGAAAAAAGCTTTTCTGCTGCTGTGTACCCTGCTCCTGGTGCTTGGATGCGCCCTGCCTCTGGCCGCCTACCACCTCACCTGCGCGGTGCTGGGGCCTGCCGTTTCCACGGTCCGCCTTCCGCTTTCGTCACCGGAGAGCACTGCTTCCGCCCCGGAAATCTCCGCTGCCTACGCCGGTGAAGCGGACCGGTTCCTGATTCAGGATGCCTCCACCGGGCAGGTGCTGGAGTTGTCCCGCCGGGAATATCTCATCGGCGCGGTAGCGGCCGAAATGCCGGTGAGCTGGCCGGACGAGGCCCTCAAGGCACAGGCCGTTGCCGCCCACAGCTACGCGCTGTACTGCCGCGACCATGCCGCACCGGACAGTATCGGCTGGCTGACGGCCGACCCGGCACGACGGCAGGGCTGCCTGACTGACCCGGTGCTGCGCAGCTACTGGGGCACTGCCTATGAGACCAACTATGCCCGTCTGTCCGCGCTGGTGGACGAGGTGGAACATACCGTACTGCTCTGCGACGGTGCCCCTGCCTGTGCCAGCTATTTTGCCATCTCCAACGGCCGCACCGAGACCAGCGAAAACGTCTGGGGCACCGCCCTGCCCTACCTTGTTTCGGTGGACAGCAGCACCGACCTTGCCGCCGACCATTACGAGTACGCCCTGACCCTTTCGGCACAGCAGACGGCACAGCAACTGGCTGCCCTGGGCCTCACCGCTGACCTTGCCGCCCCGGAGCAGTGGTTCGGCACCCCGGAGTACACCGCCGCCGGTTATGTTGCTGCCCTGCCGGTCTGCGGGCAGCGCATCGCCGGTACGGCCCTGCGGCAGGCGCTGGGCCTGCGCAGCACCTGCTTCACGGTCCGGTATGAGAGCGGTACGTTCTGTTTTACCACAAAAGGCTACGGCCATGGCGTGGGGCTCAGCCAGTGGGGTGCCAAGGCACTGGCCGAGCAGGGGCAGAACTTTGCCGACATCCTGGCCCATTACTACCCCGGAACTTCCCTGTCCGGATAAAAAAGAGCCCATCTCCCGAAGGAGACAGGCTCTGTGAAATGCATGCAGAAGGGATCAGCCAAACAGGCCGGACAGCCAGCCGAGGGTGCTCTGGATCGTTTCTTCCGCCGTGGCCGTAATGGTCTGGTCGGTAAGTTTGGTACCGTCGGGGTCCTGCACCGACCAATAGGTAGCGGTGCTGGTGGCGGCATCCGAAACGGTGAAGTCGCTGGCGAAGCAAAGGTTCTCGCCGCTGGTCTCGGTCACGATGACCATGTAGGTGTAGCAGCCCGTGGGCAGCTCACCGAAGTGGATCTGGTCGTCCAGCGTCTTGAGGGAGAAGCTGGTTCCGCCCACCTGGGCCTGTGCGGACTGCACGATCTTGTCGTTCTCGTCCAGGATGGCCACCTGCACACCTTCCAGCGTGCTGCCGGAGGTGCTGTTGGCGGTGCCGGTAAGGGCCATGCCGCTGCCGGTGTGCACATTGACCGGATAGCGCATGCCTTCCAACCGCAGGTCATCTGCCTGCAGGGCTGCGCCGTTGTGGTCGGCGCTCACATACCAGTAGCAGGACGCCCGTGCAATGGACACGCTGGAGCTGGTGAGCGGGATGCGGCCGGAAGAGATGTTCCCGGCCGGGTCGGAACAGTAGAACACGCCGTTCGTATAATCGGTCAGCAACACGGCATGGGGCTGCGTGCGGTCGTACAGGACGATGCCTTCCGGGTGCTGAGCCAGCAGCTGGATGAGCAGCTGGGTCTTTTCCTGATTATTGGAGGGCAGGGTCGCATAGGCCACCTGCATCTCCCGGTATGTAAAGCTGTGGGCCAGACCATTGGACCAGGCCGTGGAGCGCACACTGTTTTCAGTCACATCCACCCAGTCAGTCCGTCCGTCAAAGTAAGCGCGGCGGCGCAGCATCATGGCAGCCGAAGCCAGCGTGCAGGTGCCGCCCCGGCTCTGCTTGAAGTAGAACCCGGCATCCACATTCAGGTCCACAGCCAGTGCTGCAGGCAGACAGGTGAGTGCAAACACGATGGTGAGCAGAATGCTCACCAGTTTTTTATGTGCGGTCGTTGGCGCTGCGGTATTCACGGTCTGGTCGCTCCTCCCTTTTCTGGCATCATTTTTCACGTTTCACTGCCATAAAGTATACCAGCCTGTAACCATTTTGTAAACAAAGGCGGTTATTTTTTCTCAAGATTGACACGTTTTCAAGGTTTTTGTTGGGAGAAATGCACAATTTCAAGCGCGATATTCTACATATCCTACAAATTTTTTGTGTTTTATTTCTGCCGTCGTTCCTCCTGTCGCACGCAAAAAAAGTCGTCTGCCGCAGGCACAAAAAAAGAAAAGGTCCAACGACTTCTGTTGCGAAATCGTTGGACCTCTTGGTCCAGCAGAGCTGGACAAATCCGAACTTTTTTCCTCCGCTGAGTCAGCGGTCAAAGTGTCCTCAAGCCGGACAGTTTGGGTGCCATCCTTGTAGTTGAACGTGAGCAGCATCCGGTCATCGTACAGGAAAATGGCATTGACAAAAATTTCAATCAACGCTTTTCGTTGCTTTTTCTGCGAAATATCGAACTTTCTAAATTTCATCAGCCAGAATCGGATGAAATCCTCATTGAAGCTGGGCTTCTTCAATTTTTCATCTGCGATTTTTACAGTCAACTCATCTTTCTGGCTTTCCAGCGCTTCCAGACGCTCTTTCGTTGTCCGGGTGTACAAGCCGTCCTCGATCGCCTTCATCAAGTTGTCCAACTTTTTGTTGACCTCTCGCAGTTGCTTTTCCAGCAGCGGAATCGTGGTGTTTTCCTGATTCTGGACATCCATGACGAGCTGAACGATCTTGTCGATCACCGCATCGTCCTGAATCAACTTCATAGTCTCCCGGACGACCATATCTTCCAGCCAGTCCTTCTGCACGGTCTTTTTGTTGCAGCCCTTGCGCCGTTTGACGTTGGCGCATTTATAATAATAGTAGGTGCGTCCGGTGGCACTGGTTCCGCTTTCGCCGAACA
>ENA-OUPA01001343-OUPA01001343.1-human-gut-metagenome-genome-assembly--contig:-NODE-1343-length-10485-cov-3.30105_pt1 | contig 10485 bp, 6 predicted proteins | sample MGYA00237939_ERZ548770 | MGnify/ENA primary metagenome ERZ548770 (study PRJEB26490, sample SAMN05356877) | human gut metagenome | biome: terrestrial biome; feature: human-associated habitat; material...
TCCGAAGCCGGGACGACGGGGAGGAGGGAGAGATTCCGCGCCCCAGCTTCGGAAAAGAGTGGATTTACGCCTTCAGGAACTCCGCAACGTTGTTCGCAGCCTCGCGGCCCGAGTTCACCTGGTTGCCGAACGCGGTGCCGGGCATGTTGATGGTGTACACGTGGCGGTACAACATGTTGCCGTCGTTGCCGATGGCGTACAGGCCGGGAATGGGCTTCGAGTCGACGTCCAGCACGCGGCGCTGCTTGTCGGTGGCGATGCCTCCCACCTCGAAGAAGAAGCTGTATCCCAGCTTGGCCAGGTAGAACGGCCCGTTCTCGATGGCGACCATCTTCTCGGCCGGCTTGCCGAAGTCGTCGTCGTTGCCCTTCTTCGCCAGCTCGTTGTAGCGCTCGACCGTCTTCGCCAGGGCGTCGGCATCGAGGCCGCACGCATCGGCCAACCCCTTGATGCTGTCGGCCTTGAACAGCGTCTCGGTCTTGTCGCCGGCCACCGCGTCCTCGAACATGGCGCGGCCATCGTCGGTGGTGCCGAAGAACGTGTCGAAGATGCCCTGGTCGAACACCGCGTAGTTCGCCAAGTTGCCCTTGCCGGGAATGCACTGCAGCACGAGGTTGTCGTCGGTGAGGTTCTCGCGCGTGTAGCGGTCGCCGTCCTCGTTCACCCACAGCACGGGCCCGCCCGCCGCGATGCCGAAGTAGCCGTTCACAGGGTTGAGCGCGTCCTTGTGGAAGTCGATGGGCGGCAGCGCGGGGATGTTGTACAGGATGCTCTGCGCGGAGTCGTTCATGAAGTCCTTCGCGCCCACCTCCAGCGCCATGCGGTACGCGTCGCCCGCCGCGTTGGACGAACCCACCACGAACAGGTTCTCGATGTCCCAGCCCTGCTGTTTGATGAGCTCGGGATTGCCGCCGAAGCCGCCGGTGGCGAACACGACCGCCTTGCAGTTGTACTGCACCACGCCATCGTCGCCTTCCGCATACGCGCCCACGATGGCGCCGTCCTGCTGGATGAGCGACGTGGCCGCCGTGTTGAGGTGCACCTCGATGCCCAGCTCGTCCACGCGCTTGATCATGGGGTCGACGTAGCCGATCTTGCACTTGCCGTCCTTGAACCAGTGGAACGTGGGGTACAGGCCGCCGTTGTACTCGTCGATGACGCCGCTGTACATGACGCCCTGCTCCAGGCACCACTCGATGTTCTCGGCCGACTTCGTGCAGAGGTCCATCCACAGCGCGCCGTTCTGACGATGCTGGCCGCGTTCGAGCTCGGCTTCGATGATCTCGGACGGCGTCACGTGGATGCCCTGCTCCTCGGCCATCTTCGACTCGATGGCGAACATGCCCTCGACGAAGCTGGCGTTGCCGCCCAGCTCGGAGCCTTTCTCGATGAGGATGAAGTTCGTCTTGTTGAGCGCCGCCTGCACCGCGCAGGCCAGGCCGCTGCCGCCGCCGCCCACGATGAGCAGATCGGTGTCGTAGGTCTTGTCCACCTTGGCGTAGGTCTTCGGGCCGGATGCCGCATCCGCCTTCGCGTTGGACGTGTCGGCCTTCTCCTGGGACGGCGCGCATCCCGCCAAACCGCCGAGCGCCGCGATGGCGCCCACCCCGGCCACGCCCGTCAGAAACGAACGGCGCGACATATCGATCCGCACGCCCTCGCCCGCAGTGTTCTTGAACATATCGAACTCCCTTCCTTGATGATTCGTCCCTTCGCCGCCTTGTTCCCTCGCATCGAGCGGCGCGGATCAGCCCCCCTTGCGCTATGCTGTGTTGCCTACGCTCGCAAGCGATCCGTCAAGGGCCAGTGTGCGAGCGAAACGACGCGAACGCCACCCCGTCAGCGGGGGAAGCGGCTCGAAACGACGGTTTCCCCCGGCTCGGGGGAGGACGGATGTTCTACCGAAGCGTACCGTGAGACGCGCTTGATCAAGGGGAGGGACTCGGTCATGAATCACCATGCGCTCATCAACGAACAGCGCGAGCGCTCGCTCGTGCTGCATCGGCTTGCGGAAAGCATCGCGGCGAGGCCGTTCTTGCTGGCGGCGCTCACGCTGTACTGGACGTGGGTAAACATGGCCTTCCAGGGGCCGTTGTTCTTCCCCTCCGTCGCTTTGGAGTCCGGGCTGCTGTTCCCCTCGTGGATCGGGCCGGTCGGCGTGAGTGCCGTCGCGTACTTCACGCTGGGCGCGTGGTTCAAGCGAACGAACGTCGTGTTCCGGCAACGCTGGTACATCGGCGCCATCGCGGCCGTCATGGCGTGCGGGGCGCTGCTGTCGTACCTGTGGATCGAGCTGTGCGACGCCTCGCTCGCGCAGGCGACGGGCGCCGCGCTGTACGCGCTGGGATCGCTCGGCATCGGACTGGGCACGGCGTGCCTGCTCATCGAATGGGGGCGCGTGTTCGGCTACCTGGGGCCGCGCGAGGTGCTGTTCCACGGCATCGTGGCCATGCTGCTTTCGGCGTTGCTCATCTGCCTGCTGTCGTTTCTGCCGCTTGCGTTCGGGCAGGTGCTGTTCGTTGCGATCCCGGTGCCGCTCTCCGTCTGCTGGTATCGGGCCATGCGCAGCTTCCCGCGCAAAACGCTGTTCGACCACGGCATGAACGCCACCCTGAGAACCCCGTACAAGTTCCTGGTCACGGCGCTGCTGCACGGCCTCGCGCTGGGCGTGCTGCTGGGCAGCGCCGTGGTGCAGGCGGACGGGTCGAACACCGTGCTGCTGAACGCGCTGAGTTTCGTCGTGGCCGCCTTGCTGCTGTTGCTGACAGCCGTGTTCGTGAAGATGGACTTCAACCACCTGATCTACCAGGTGGGATTCGGCATCATGGCAACCGGCGCGCTGTTCATCGCGCTGTTTGGCGCCATCCCGGCGCTTGGGCAGTCGGTGCAGTTCGTCGGGTTCTGCTACGTGCACCTCATCATGTGGGGCCTGTGCGCTTACCTGACCAAGACGTTCAACCTGCCCGCCACCTGGGTGGTGGCGCTGCCCACAGGCTGCCTCATGCTGGGACAGCTGATCGGAGGATCGACCGCGAGCATACTCGTCCAACAAGAGCAGGCCGGCTACTGGATGCAGGTGATGGCGACGGTGGTCTCGTTCGTGCTGTTGATGGCAGCGCTGCTGATGATGAGCAACCTCAACCTGACCACCGGCTGGGGCATCGCGCAACCGGGCGGAACCGCGCGTTCGGACGATAGCCTGGATGCCGCCGTGCAGGTGATCGTGGTCGAGAGCGGCATCACGCCGCGTGAAGCGGACACGCTCGCGCTGCTGGCGCGCGGTCGCAACCGCAAACACATCAGCGAGGAGCTGGTGGTGTCGGAGGAGACGGTGAAAAGCCACACGTCGAGCATCTACCACAAGCTGGGCGTGCACACCCAGCAAGAACTGCTCGACCTGGTGGAAGCCCGAGCCGCCCTGCTGCGCGAAGCCGAGCAGGAGACGCCGTTCGCGTAAGAAACCAGAGGAGCCCGCCGTCCCGTATGCAGCCGCAGCGGAGCTCTTCGGGCTGCGAACCGATGCGCTAGCGGCGCTTCTTCTCGGCGTCGTCCAGGGCGTTCAGGGCGGCGTTGTAGCCGCCGGCACCGTAGCTCAGACACTTCGACACGCGGGCGATGGTGGTGGCCGACGCGCCGGTGGCCTCTTCGATGGCGGAGTAGGACTTGCCGGCATCCAACTGGCGCGCAACGGCCAGGCGCTGGGACGTTTCCTTGATCTCGCGAATGGTGAACAAGTCCTCCAGCAGGGAGAAGATCACGTCTTCGTCGTCAAGCGCCGCGAACACGCGCAGGAGGTCTTCGACTTCGGGCGTTCTGAGATCGCTCATGCTACTCCCCAATCCGCATCAGGCCGTACTCGATCGAGTCGACCAGCGCATTCCATGATGCTTCGATGATGTTCTCCGACACGCCCACCGTACCCCAGCTGCCGCGCTTGTCTCGCGTGGTGATGACGACTCGCGTGATGGCGTCGGTGCCCACGTTCTCGTCGAGGATGCGCACCTTGTAGTCAACCAGCTCGATGTCGGCCACTTCGGGGTAGAACGCCACGATGGCCATGCGCAGAGCGTTGTCGAGCGCGCCGACGGGGCCTGCGCCCTCGCCCGTGGCCACGAAGCGCTGGTCGCCCACGTGGATCTTGATGGTGGCTTCCGACATGGCGTCCTTCGCCAGCGCGCCGGTGTCCTCGTGGTCGTCCACGATGACGCGGAAGCTCTCCAGCGTGAAGTGCGGCCGGTACGCGCCGAGATGCCATTGCAGCAGCAGCGCAAGCGAGCCGTCGGCCACCTCGTAGGAGTAGCCCACCGCCTCGCGGCGCTTGATGTCGTCGAGGATCTCCTGCGTCTTGTCGGGGTGCTGGGCCAGATCGATGCCCAAGTTCTTCGCCTTCGCGATGAGCGATGCCTTGCCGGCCAGCTCGCTGACCAGCATGCGCTGCGTGTTGCCCACCGCCTCGGGACGCGTGTGCTCGTAGGCCTCGGGGAAGCGCGCGATGGCGCTGGCGTGCAGGCCGCCCTTGTGCGCGAACGCCGACGCGCCCGTGTAGGGATGGTGGTTCGGCACCGATAGGTTGCACGTCTCGGCCACGAACTGCGCCACGCTGGTCAGATCGCGCAGCCGCTCCTCGCCCACGCAGGTACAGCCCATCTTCAGCTCGAGATCGGCGATGACGGTGAGCAGGTCGGTATTGCCCACGCGTTCGCCGAACCCGTTCACCGTGCCCTGCACCTGAGTTGCGCCGGCGCGCACAGCGGCAAGCGAGTTCGCCACAGCGCAGCCCGAATCGTTGTGGCAGTGGATGCCCAGCTGCTGGCCGGGCAGCTCGCGCGCGACCGCGGCCACGACGGCCTCCACCTCGTGAGGCAGCGCGCCGCCGTTCGTCTCGCATAGGTAGATGGAGTCGGCGCCCGCCTCGCTTGCCGCGCGCGCGCACGCCATCGCGTAGTCGGCGTTCGCCTTGTAGCCGTCGAAGAAGTGTTCGGCGTCGAACACCACCGTGAGACCCTGCGCCTTGAGGTAGGCCACGGAATCGCGGATCATGCGCAGGTTCTCGTCGAGCGTGGTCAACAGCGCGCGCGTGACCTGCTCGTCCCACGTCTTGCCCACGATGGTGACCACCGGGGCGCCGCTGGCCACGAGGTCGGCCAGCCCGCGGTCGTCCTCGGCGGCGACGTCCTTCTTGCACGTTGAGCCGAACGCCGCGATGCGCGCATGCTTAAGCGGCATCTCCTGCACGCGCTGGAAGAACGCGATGTCCTTCGGGTTCGATGCCGGAAACCCGCCCTCGATGAAATCGACGCCGAACGCGTCCAAGCGCTCGACAATGCGCAGCTTGTCCTCAAGCGACAACGTGATGCCCTCGCACTGCTCTCCGTCTCGCAGCGTGCTGTCATACGTGAGGATTCGATTCACAGAGGCGCTCCTTCGCTCAAAAAGCGAAGCCCTCCGGCCGGCCGCAAGCAGCGGACGGTGGGGGCTTCGCGACATACCAAACTATGACTTAGATCTCAGTCAACCATTCCGAGTACTCTTCGATGTTGCCATAGCAGACGGCGAAGAAACGATCCTGCAGCAAGCGAGTGATCTCGCCCGGCTTGCCCACCACACGGCCGTCGACGCTGCCGATGGGCGTGAGCTCGGCGGCGGAGCCGGTCATGAACACCTCGTCGGCGATGTAGAGGTCGCTGCGCGTGAGGCTTTCCTCGATGGCGGGGATCTCCAGGTCGTCGGCCAGGCACAGCACCGTGTCGCGCGTGATGCCCTCCAGCAGTCCGTCGGACAGCGGCGGCGTGGACAAGATGCCGTCGCGCACGACGAAGAGGTTCTCGCCGGTGCCCTCGCACACGAGCCCCGCCTCGTTCAGCATGATGGCCTCAACATAGCCGTGCTCTTTCGCCTCGAGCTTAGCCAGGATAGAGTTCATGTAGGAAGCGGTGGCTTTAACCGCAGGCGGAATGGAGTTGTTCGTACGCTGGCGCCACGACGACACGCCCACGGCCACGCCGTTGTCGAGTGCACCGTCTCCCAGGTAGGTGTCCCACGGCCACACGGCGATAGCCACGTCGGTGGGGGCGCCGGTGGGATCGACGCCCATCACGCCGTAGCCGCGGTACACGATCGGACGGATGTAGCACGACGGCAGGTTGTTCTTGCGGATAAGCTCGATCGTCGCGTCGCACAGTTCGTCCACCGAGTACGGCAGGTCGATCAGAGAGATCTTGCAGCTGCGATGCAGCCGTTCCATATGGTCGCGCAGACGGAAGACGTAGCTCTTCTTCGTCTCGGGATTCTGATAGCAGCGGATGCCCTCGAACACGCCGGAGCCGTAATGCAGCGAGTGGGACAAGACATGCGTGGTAGCCTCGGCCCAGGGGATCATCTCCCCGTTCTTCCAGATGTAATCCACTTCGGTGATGTCTGCCATGTTCGCATCCCTTCTTGCATGGCGCCCGGCCCCAGCCTGACGTGCGGGTTCGTTCCTTATTCGTTCGCCCATTGTACTCCAATCGGCTAAAGCGCGCGAAGCTTTCCGGCGAAGGGTCACCGATTCGACGAAAGGAGCAAATCCTTCGGGACAAAACCGCGCAAGTGTTCCATACGACCGTCAGGCACCTCCAGAAAATGTTCCGATTAAGGAATATTTTTTCTACAGCATCTGAGAATTATTTATTCTTTGTTTGGTATAATTTTAGGAAATGAACGGATGGGAGGAGCCATGTACACGACCAAGGAAGCGGCGCAGCGTTTGGGCATCAGCATGAGGCGCGTGAACGCGCTTATAGCGTCTGGAGATCTCGAGGCCCAGCGGTTCGGACGATCTTGGATGCTTGACGAGCGCTCCGTCCACGAGCGAGCCGAGCGGGGCAGAACCGCAGGCCGCCCGAAGATGAACGAGAAGAACGAGCGCAACCTCGCCCCGTTCACGCTGATGAATCGCAACCATCCGGTGCTCGATTTCGTGTACAACCGACGCACGCGCGAAACGGACGATATCGTGCCGCGCGAAGGAATCGCCTGGAAGCCATTAGGCATCGGCCTTCGAGAGCGAACGCCGAACCGATACGATTTAGCTGCATGGATCGCCTCACGCTCCATTCCCGACATGCGTCCGAACCTCGCCCCCGTGTTGCGCGAGCTGGCAGCCCGACATGGCATCGACCTCATGTTCGATTCCTGGGGACTCAATCTGTCCGATCAGTATTGGTTCAAGCCCGTTGACATCGACGTGGACTGGCATGACGTCAATTACTTCGAAAACGGTTACGAAGAAGCGCTGGGCGAAACCTTGCTCGGCGGCTCTGCCCCTGCAGGAACCTCGACCGCCCGCATAACCCACTCGCCCGACACCGCCACGCCTGGCATGCTGTCGAAGACATGGATTCACCGCGACGGAACGAACCTCCTGGTGAAAAGCGGAACGGGCAACGAGAACCGCGAGCCGTACAACGAGCTGTTGGCAACCAAGCTGCTCTCACGGCTCCTGGACGATGAAGACTTCGTTGCATACTCGCTGACCGAGCGGCACGGGCGCGCCTATTCGACGTGCCCAACCTTCGTAACGTCCGAAACCGAGCTCATCCCCGCAGCCGACGTGCTTACCGCCTTCGGAGTGACGGAGGGGCGCGACCTCCATCGCGGATACCTTGAAGCCGGGCAAGCGCTGGGCGTGTCGAACCTCGGACGCGCCGTGAGCAAGATGATCGTTGCCGACCATCTTATGGCGAACTTCGACCGCCATACGCACAATTTCGGTTTGATGCGCGAGGTGGAAACCCTCGATCGGTATCGGGTGGCACCCCTGTTCGACAACGGATGCGGGTTTTACAGCCGCGCGACCACGGACGAGCTGGAGCATGGGCGCTACTTGTGGGAGGCCCATCCGTTTCGCCCCTATCCTTCTCAGCAGCTGGCGCTCGTGGAGGACCTGTCGTGGTACGATTCGTCCTCACTCGACGGGTTCCTCGATGACATAGCTGACGTGTTGAGTCTCAACGCCCAGCTTGACGAGCGCTTCATCGAAGCCGTCCAACGTCAGACCGCCAAGCAGATAGAAACGGTGAACGATCTGGCCGCAGAACGCCGGCTGCTGTTTCCCGGACGATAACGCTTCCGCAAGGAGATCGGAACCATGAGGCGAAGCCCAGGATGCGGATGCATGGTCGGAACCTGCAAGCCCGCTTCGACGCCCTTGCAGGTTCCGATCGTAAGATTATCGCGGAATAGGCCTACGTCTTGCTCATGGCATCTTCGACGGCGGCGATAATCGCCTTGCTGGTGGTGGCCCGAAACCACATCGAATCGATCACGCAACAGATATGCGCGAAGCCATGATGTTCGAAGGCTAACCCACGGGATTTCCGAAATCCCGCACTACTAGAGATGGGCCAGCGATATGCGATAACGCAGACAAAGAGCCAGCTGTTCCTGAATTTCACACACCTGCGAACGACAAATGCAATCGGCTACCAACGGTTCGACCTTGAAAAATCTGGCACAAATTTACGGTTTGGGCAGAAGCGATTGGGGAAATTGGGCGGAGACGTTTTCGCGACCAGGCGTTTTGCTATTGCTTGCAATTCACGGCCTTACTCTTGCTGCAAAATCTGTGCCATACCCGTAAATTCGTGCCAGAATCGAGGAGGCAGACCGACGACCTCGCGCCAAAAACGGCGACCTCGACGAACACTCCGTCGGGGCCGCCGCTGGAACGGGTGCTGGCTACGCCGCCGCTCCGCCGCCGAAGCCGCTACCCGCGCCGCCGCGCATGCCGCGCTGGACGTCGCCGCCTTGGCCGGCGGACATGCCGCCGCCTCCTGCGCCGAGGCCGCCCATGCCGCCGGATGCGGTGGTTGACGCGGCGATCTCGGTGGTGGAGCCGCCCTCCACCGTGCCGGAGTCGGTGTAGCCGTCGGCGTTCGCGCCGGTCACGGTGCCTCCGATGACCAGCGAATACGTGCCGCCTTCGACGAACGCGGGGCTGGTGGCCAGCACCATGCCGAACTGCTTGGCCGCCGTGAACGAGGCGACCACCGTGCCGTCGGAGTCTACGACGGCCACGTTTTGGCCGGCCGAGCCGCTGACCGCGGCGAACGCGAAAGGCTGCTCTCCGCTGGTGAAGTTCTGCGCCATGCCGGTGGAGCCCACCATGAGCACCGTTCCGCCGGTCACCGTCGCCGTCAGATCGTAGTCGAACGCTCCGTCGCCGTTGCTCGTGGAGCCGCAGACCAGCAGCACGCCGCCCGTGATCTCCACCGAGCCGTTGCTGTCCACCCCATCGCCTTGAGCGTCGAGCACGGTGTAGCCGCCGTTGATCTGGATGAGGCAGTTCTCGTCGCCCATGCCCATGCCGCCCGCGCCGCCTTCGGCGAACGCGTTGTCGGGCGCGCCGCCGTTGAGCTCGCGCTCGTTGGCGCCCTCGCCGTCTCGCTGCGGAGCGCCGGACGGCGGCGTGCCGCCCGTAGCATCGGGAGACTTCGCGCCTTCGGGCAGTTCGGGAGCTTCGCCGCCCACGCCGTTCACCCCGTCCGGAGGCGTCATCCCGTCGGGAGCACCTTCAGGCGCCTCCATGCTGTCGGGCAGCGTCCCGCCCTCGTAGCCGGGCGCCTCGGCCGACGCATCGGCCGCAGCGTCGGCATCGTCGTCGCCGAGATCGGCGGCGGCCGCATTGATGGCGTCGTCGCTGGCCACGATATGGGTGTCGCCACCGTTGATGTACAGCTTCTCGGCTTCGTAGCCCTCGTAGCACGCCTTCACGTTCACCGCGCCGTCGTCGATGACGAGCTTCGTCTCGGCATGGAAGGCATCGTCGCCCGCTTCGATATCGAGCGTGCCGCCCGCCAGCAGGCCCTCGAGGTTGGAGTGCAGCGCGTCGTCCACCGCAGCGATGGAGATGTCGCCGCCCGCGATACGCAGGTAGGTTTGCGCATGGATGCCGTCGTCGCCGGCCTCGATGACGAACGTTCCGCCGTCGATGGACACGAATCCCTTCGTGGCTTTCGTGTCCTTGTTCGATTTGATGCCATCGCCGCCCGCGATCAGCGTGAAGTCGCCGTCCGCGATCTTGACGCAGTCGCGGCCGCGCAACGCGTCCTCTACGGCATTCACCACGTAGGTTCCACCCGTGATCACAAGGTCGTCCTTCGAGCACACCGCATGGCGGTACGCGCTGGTCACCGTCAAGGCTCCCGTTCCGTTCAACGTGAGGTCGGCACGGCTGAACAGCGTGGCGTACGGCTCGTCGGAGCCGTCTTCGAGCACGTATTCCGCACCGTCGGTCAGCGCGTTCTGCGTCCCGTCGGCCAGCGTGATGAAGCACTTGTCGGCCTGCTTCACGTACACGGCGGGCCCGTCCTCGTTGTGAATGGTCGCGCCCGCAAGGACGATCTGCACCTTCGCGTCCTCAGGCGCCTCCACCGCCAGCTGCCCGTCGTCGAGCGAGCCCGACACCACGTAGGGGCCCTCCGCCGAGATGGTCACCGTCGACCC
>ENA-OUPA01001344-OUPA01001344.1-human-gut-metagenome-genome-assembly--contig:-NODE-1344-length-10479-cov-7.46374_pt1 | contig 10479 bp, 10 predicted proteins | sample MGYA00237939_ERZ548770 | MGnify/ENA primary metagenome ERZ548770 (study PRJEB26490, sample SAMN05356877) | human gut metagenome | biome: terrestrial biome; feature: human-associated habitat; material...
CCTATGCGAGTTTCCCGGATCGGCAGCCCTAACGTCCCCCCCCGGCGCGAAGCCGCGTAAAGCCTGCGTGAAAGTTTGGAATGTCTCTGTGCTTTTTTACAGGAAACCAAAGGAAAAATTCCCGGTAAAATCAGACTTTTCGTGAAGAAAATAACTTTTTTCAACGCCTGTCACGGACATTGACAGGCGGCTTTTTTCCATGTAAAATAAAAATGTTTGCAAAAAAGAAGGTTCGCTGACCGCCGGACTCTGTGGCGGTTGTTTAAGGAGGAAAAGCTATGCTTAGAAAGACCAAGATCGTGTGTACGCTCGGCCCTGCCAGCGACAGCGAGGAGATGATCTCCAAGCTGATGGACGCGGGCATGAACGTATGCCGTTTGAATATGTCCCATGGTTCCTATGAAGAGCAGGGAGCGCGGATTGACCGCATCAAGCGCCTGCGCAAGGAAAAGAATATCCCGGTTGCCATCATGCTCGATACCAAGGGCCCGGAGGTTCGCACCAAGACCCTCAAGGATGAAAAGGTGACGCTGGAGGCGGGCAAGGAGTTCATCCTGACCAGCCGCGATATCGAGGGCGATGAAACGCAGGTTTCCATCACCTATCCGAAGATGGTCGAGCTTGTTCACCCCGGTACGCGTGTGCTGATTGACGACGGTCTGCTGGCTATGCAGGTTAAGCGCATCGAAAACGGCACCGATATCGTCTGCTCCGTGACCAACGGCGGCGTGCTGGGCAACCGCAAGGGCATTTCCGTTCCGGATGTCGATCTGCAGATGCCGTCTATCGGCGAGAAGGATCGCAGCGATATCATCTTCGGTATCGAGAAGGGCATTGACCTGATTGCGGCGTCCTTCGTCTGCCGCCCGAGCGACGTGCTGACCATCCGCAAGCTCTGCGCCGACAACGGCGGAAGCCACGTTCAGATTTTCTCCAAGATTGAGAACCGCATGGGCGTCAATAACTTTGACGAGATCCTCAAGGTTTCCGACGGCATCATGGTTGCCCGCGGCGACCTCGGCGTGGAAGTCGATATGGAAGAAGTGCCGGTGCTTCAGAAGCAGTTCATCCACAAGTGCAACGTGGCGGCGAAGCCGGTCATCACGGCGACGCAGATGCTCGATTCCATGATCCGCAATCCGCGCCCGACCCGCGCGGAAGCCAGCGACGTGGCGAACGCCATCATCGACGGCACGGACGCCATCATGCTCTCCGGCGAAACCGCCGCGGGCAAGTACCCGATCGAGGCGGTCAACACCATGGTGCGCATCGCGACCTATATCGAGACGCATCAGATGCACGACGACAGCCAGCTCATTCAGCAGGAAGCCGTCCGCAACGCCGCCGTGCGCACGGTTGCCAACGCGGTTTCTTATTCCTGCTGCCAGATGGCACGCGACCTCGGCGCGAACGCCATCATCACGCCGAGCAACTCCGGCACGACGGCACGCATGGTTGCCCGCTTCCGTCCGGAATGCCCGATCATCGCGCCGACCCCGAGCGAGCATACCTATCATCAGCTGGGTCTGAGCTTCGGCGTCGTGCCGACCCACATGGGCGTGAGCGGCGATACGGACGAACTCATCAATACCGCAGTGGCTGCCGCTGAAAAGACCGGTCTGGTCAAGACCGGCGACGTGGCGATCATCTCCGCGGGCGTTCCGACCGGCGTTTCCGGCACGACCAACCTCATCAAGGCGCACATCGTGGGCAATGTTCTGCTCCGCGGCGCGAGCGTTGGAACGGGCTGCGCGAGCGGCAATGTCTGCACGGTCAACACGCTGAGCGACTTGGAGAGCAACTTCAAGGACGGCAACGTCATCGTCACCAAGATGACGTCCAGCGAGATGCTGCCCTATATGCGCCGCGCGTCCGCGGTTGTTGTGGAAAGCACCGATCCCGAGTGCCATGCGGCGGTCGCCTGCCAGGCATTGGGCATTCCGCTGATTCTTGACCGCACCTATCAGGCGGTTCACATGCTCAAGAGCGGTATGATGATCACCATTGATGCGGATGAGGGCTTCATCTATAACGGCATTAAGGGCTAAGTTAAAGCAATATGAAACGAGCCATGGGCGATATGCCTATGGCTCGTTTTTTGATGATGTATATAATCCGCCATGACAAATCAACCGCGGAAAACAGGTTTTTGCGCAGGAACTCTTGCGCGGGGGACATAAAGCGGGTATCATAGATCATAGAAAGATAGGGTGGTTTCGATACCCGCTTTTGCTGTATTTTCTTACCGATGATTGAAGAATCATGGAGGAGCATTATGTTCTGGTATTACGATCCGACGTATTGGATGGTTTTGATCGGCGCACTGATTGCGATGTATGCACAGTTCCGCGTGTCCGCAGCGTATTCGAAATGGAGCAGAGTTCCTTCCTCTACGCATATGACGGGCGCACAGATCGCCAGACAGATTCTGGACGGAAACGGCTGTCAGAATGTCCGCATTGAAGCCATAAACGGCAAGCTGACCGATCATTATGACCCGGAAAACGGCGTGCTTCGCCTGTCCAGCGAGGTCTACGGCTCGACGTCCATCGCCGCGCTCGGCGTTGCGGCACATGAGGCGGGACACGCCATTCAGGACGCGCAGAACTATGCGCCGCTTCGCATCCGTTCGACGCTTGTGCCGATTGCGAATATCGGTTCCGGCGCGGCGATTCCGCTGTTCATGCTGGGCTTGATTTTCTCTTGGCAGCCGCTGGTCGAGATCGGCATTCTCTGCTTTGCGCTGGCGGTGCTGTTCTATGTGGTGACGCTGCCGGTGGAATTCAACGCATCCGGACGTGCGGTCGCCGTGCTTTCCGAAAGCTATCTGCCGGAGGAAGAAGTCAGGGGCGTGAAGGCGGTGCTTTCCGCCGCCGCGCTGACGTATGTCGCCGCTGCGCTTCAGGCGCTTTTGCAGCTGCTGCGTCTGATTCTTCTTTCGAGCAACAATCGCCGCAGGGACTGATGAATCAACCGGCGGCATGAATTCAAAAGAAAGGGTGCCGCTGCCATGTCGTATTCATCCGAAACGAAAGAAGAACTCTGCCGGTTTGAACCGGATAGTGTATGCTGCCTGCTTGCGGAACTGAGCGGCATTGTATCGGCTGCCGGTTCGGTGATCTATCGCGGCGGCGGCGAAAAGAGGCTGTCCATCGAAACGGAAAACAACGCCGTTGCGCGGCGCACGTTCCGCCTGCTGCGCGATGTCTTTGACGTTCAGCCGGAGCTGGTTACGCTCAGGCGCTCACGGTTGGGCGGCAGGAACGCCTACCGCGTCGAAATCAGCGGAAGCGAAGCGTCGTTTGTGCTGGAAGGATGCGGAATCGAGGTCGGACAGCGGCGCGGCATTCCGCGGGAGATCACGGTGCGCAAATGCTGCCGGATGTCGTTCCTGCGCGGGGTGTTTCTGGCGTGCGGCTCGGTGACCGACCCGGAGAAGGAATATCATCTGGAATTTGTGCTGGAGGATGAATCCTTTGCGGCGGCGCTGCAAAGGCTGATTGCCCGCTTCTCGCTGAACGCGCATATGGCAAAGCGCCGCTCGATGACGCTGGTCTACCTCAAGGGGCAGAGCGAAATCACGGATATGCTCAGCATATTCGGTGCGCAGAGCGCGAGGTTCGCCATGGAGGATGCGTATATCCGCAAGGAACTGCGCAACAACGCCAACCGCGCCGTCAACTGCGACAGCGCCAACGTGCAGCGCGCGGTGACGGCGGCGTCGCGGCAGATGCAGGCGATTGAGCGCGTGATGGCTGCATACGGAAAGGAAAGCCTGCCGCCTGCCCTGCGGGAAACGGCGGAAAAACGGCTGATGTATCCGGAGATGTCCTTGGAAGAGCTGGGGCAGATGTGCGAGCCGCCGATTGGAAAGAGCGGCATCAACCACAGGCTGCGCAAGCTGGAAGCGATGGCACAGGAGCTTAAAGAAAAGGAACCGGCAGAGGCTGCCGCGAGAGGAGAAGCCCATGGAGCTGACGATTAAAATTTCCATTCCTGAAAATATGATGACCAAACAGGCGGCGCAGATTGCCAACCGAATGAACGATTATTCCTGCCGGATTCTGCTCAGGCGGCAGAATGTAACGGTCAATGCCAAATCGCTGATGGGCGTGCTTTCCGCAGGGCTGAGCGACGGACAGGCTGTGACCATCGTTGCGGAGGGCGAGGACGAGGCACAGGCGGTCTGCGAATTGAGCCGGATGCTGGGCGCATAATCGTTCTTGACAGAAACCCGATTTTTGCTTATAATGTCGATGATAATAGGCGATGACGGGGAAAGCCGGGCTGTTTCGTCCTCAAGAGAGTGCGGTCGGATGCTGAGAGACTGCGCAGGAAGAACGCCCATCGCTCCGAACCCCAGCAGCTGCGACGCTAAGAACGCCGCCGTATGCCCGCGATAAGGGCTTGAGCAGGGCGTCATGAGGACGCTAAACCGGGTGGTACCGCGAAGCAATGCGCTTCGTCCCAGTGATGGGACGGGGCGTTTTTTGTTCCCCCCCAGTCCTTTCGTCTGGCACAGACCGAAAGGCATCATACGAATAAAGTGAGGAAAAAGTCATGGCGAAGAAAAGTCAGCAGGAATTTGTTCAGCACATCACCCCGCGTGACGTGGATTTCTCCCAGTGGTATACCGACGTTGTGCGTCTGGCGGATTTGATGGATTACACCCCCGTCCGCGGCTGCATGGCAATCAAGCCCTACGGCTACGGCATTTGGGAGCTGATTCAGCAGCAGCTCGACGCGGAGTTCAAGCGCACTGGTCATCAGAACGTGTCCATGCCGATGCTCATTCCGGAGAGCCTTCTTCTGAAGGAAGCCGACCACGTTGAAGGCTTTGCGCCGGAGGTGGCGTGGGTCACGCAGGGCGGCACAGAGCCGCTGACCGAGCGTCTGGCTGTCCGCCCGACGAGCGAAACGATTTTCTGCACGATGTACGCCAAGTGGGTGCAGAGCTGGCGCGATCTGCCGCTCAAATACAACCAGTGGTGCTCCGTCATGCGCTGGGAAAAGACAACCCGTCCGTTCCTGCGCACTGCCGAGTTCCTCTGGCAGGAGGGTCACACGGTTCACGCGACCGCCGAGGAAGCGGAAGAAGAGACGATGCAGATGCTGCACGTTTACCGCGATTTCTGCGAGCAGAATCTGGCGATTCCGGTCTACTGCGGTCAGAAGAGCGAAAAGGAAAAGTTTGCCGGTGCGCGCGCGACGTATTCCGTCGAGGCGATGATGCAGGACGGCAAGGCGCTCCAGAGCGGCACGAGCCACAACTTTGGCACGAATTTCTCCGAGCCGTTTGAAATCAAGTACCTCGACAAGGACGGCACGCAGAAGTATGCGCATGAAACCAGTTGGGGCGTCAGCACCCGTCTGATTGGCGCCATCATCATGACCCACGGCGACGAGCGCGGACTCAAGCTCCCGCCGAAAATCGCTCCGATTCAGGTCGTCGTTGTGCCGGTTGCCGCGCACAAGGAAGGCGTTCTGGAGGGCGCGAAGGCGGTTGCGGACAAGCTGACTGCCGCCGGTCTGCGCGTCAAGTTCGATGACCGCGACAACGTGACGCCGGGCTGGAAGTTCAACGAGTGGGAGCTGAAGGGCGTGCCGGTGCGCGTGGAAATCGGTCCGCGTGACCTCGCCGAGGGCAAGGTCATGAGCGTGCGCCGCGATACCTTTGAAAAGGCACCGCTGGACATCGAGGGCTTGGAAGGCGAAATCAAGGCGATGCTCGATGCGATTCAGAACAACATGTTCGAAATCGCCCGCACGTTCCGCGATGAGCATACTGCCGACGTTCACAACATGGAAGAGCTGGAGAAGCAGGTCAACGGCGGCTACGCCAAGGCGATGTGGTGCGGCGAGCAGACCTGCGAGGACGAGATCAAGAATCGTTTCGGCGCGTCTTCCCGCTGCATGCCGTTTGACCAGACGCCGATCGGCGAGACCTGCGTCTGCTGCGGCAAGCCTGCCAAGAAGGTCATCTATTTCGCCAAGGCATATTGATGAATCCATCGGTATAACACAACGGGGCTGTTGCGCAAAAACGTCCTCTCCGGCTCTTTGAGCAAAGCCGCTGCAAAGCGAAGGAGAGGGCGACCGGGCAACAGCCCCGTTTCAATACCGCAGACAGGCTGCCGACAGGGGCAGCCGGAAGAAGGAGGAGGGCAAAACGTGTTTGACAAACTCAGAAAGAGCATCGTGGACGCGGTGCAGGAGGGACAGCTCAAGCTGGGCTATCGGAGCGAAACGATCCGGCTGTATTATCCGCTTGCTTCCCTCTGCCTGCTGACGGAAAAAGAGATGAGCGCGGAAGAGATGATCGCCGCGCTGGAAAAGTTTGCCGAGGAGAACGAACGGGAACTGGGCAGAATCGAGGTCAGCCGCAGGGGAGAACGGTTCTGCCTTGCCGTGCCGCCGCAGGGCGCACAGTGGGTGCATGAGCATACCGATCCGAACGGATTCCTCGCGGATTTCATCCGCACAATCGGGCGGCATGGCTGCACGATGGAGGAACTGCTGGCACAGTTTCACAAGCACTCCGACCATGTGCGGGTGGAAGAGCTGCACAACGGCGAGTTTGACTGGCTCATCGAGTTTGAGGACGGCGAACCGGACGAGTATCGCTACTGCATCGCCGACGAGGGCGGACATTTGACCTATCACCGCTTTACGCGGGAGGATTACGAGGCATTCGGATTCTAAATGAAGAAGGGGCTGCATATGCAGCCCCTTCTTCATTCATACAAGGGAAATCACGCAACCTTGTCCGCACCGGCAAAACTTCGCTGTCTTGCCGGCTTTGGCGAACACAGGATTAAATCAACATGCCAATCAAATGGACGATGAACGCGGCAACCCACGCGATGGCGCATTGATAGAGAATGACGCCAATCGCCCAGCGCGCACCCAGCTCACGACGGATGGAAGCGACGGCGGCGATGCACGGCGTATACAGCAGGGAGAACACCAGCAGCGACAGGGCGGAGAGCGGCGTCAGCGCGGAAAGAAGCTCTGCCGTGCTGCCAAAGAGGATGGTCAGCGTGGAAACGACGCCTTCCTTTGCCATGAAGCCGGTCAGCAGGGCGGTGGATACGCGCCAGTCGCCAAAGCCGAGCGGACGGAACAGCGGCGCGATGCCGCCCGCCATCAGCGCGAGCAGGCTGTCCTTGGAATCCGTCACGACGTTCAGACGCATATCAAACGTTTGCAGGAACCAGACGACAATGGTTGCGGCAAAGATGACCGTAAAGGCACGCTGGAGGAAATCCTTCGATTTTTCCCAGAGCAGCTGACAGACATTCTTTGCGCCCGGCATGCGGTAATTCGGCAGCTCCATGACGAAGGGAACGGGTTCGCCGGAGAAGATGGTTTTGCGCATCAGCAGCGCGTGGAGAATACCCATCAGGATGCCCAGCAGATAAAGCCCAGCCATGACCCACATGGCGTGCTTCGGGAAGAACACGGCGCTGAAAAACGCGTAAATCGGGAGCTTTGCCGAGCAGCTCATGAACGGGGTGAGCAGAATCGTCATCTTGCGGTCGCGCTCGGAGGGCAGGGTGCGGGTCGCCATGACGCCCGGAACGGTGCAGCCAAAGCCGATGAGCATCGGGACGATGCTTCTGCCGGAAAGACCGATATGGCGCAGGGGCTTATCCATGACGAATGCGACACGCGCCATGTAGCCGCTGTCCTCAAGCATGGAGAGGAAGAAGAACAGGGTCACGATAAACGGCAGGAAGCTCAGCACGCTGCCTACGCCGGTGAATATGCCGTCGATAATCAGCGAGCGCAGTACGCCGGAGTAGCCGGCGGAGACCAGCAGATGATCGACCAGCTCTGTCAGCGCGCCGATGCCCTGCTCCAGCAGATCGGACAGGAAGCTGCCGATGACGTTGAAGGTCAGGAAGAACACGGAGAGCATGATGAGAATGAACATCGGAATCGCGGTGTGTCTGCCGGTCAGCAGGCGGTCTGCTTTGACGCTGCGCTCATGTTCGCGGCTCTCGTGCGGTCGGGTGACGGTCGCGTCGCAGACCTTTTCGATGAAGGAAAAGCGCATGTCCGCGATGGCGGCGGCGCGATCCAGCCCGCGCTCCTGCTCCATCTGGACGATGATATGCTCAAGCATATCCTTTTCGTTTTCAGAGAGATTCAGCTGGCTGAGAATGAGCTGATCGCCCTCTGCCAGCTTGCTGGCGGCGAAACGGACGGGAATGCCTGCGGCTTCGGCGTGATCCTCGATGAGGTGCATGATGCCGTGCAGACAGCGGTGGACAGCCGCCTGCGTGCCCTCGGAGTCGCAGAAATCCGGTCTGCCGGGACGCTCCTGATAACGGGCGACATGAAGCGCATGGGAAACGAGTTCGTCGATACCTTCGTTCTTGGCGGCGGAAATCGGAACGACCGGAATACCGAGCATGGCTTCCATTTCGTTGACGCGGACCGAGCCGCCGTTCTCGCGCACCTCGTCCATCATATTCAGCGCGAGAACCATGGGGACATCCAGCTCCATGAGCTGCATGGTCAGGTAGAGGTTGCGCTCGATGTTAGAAGCGTCGATGATGTTGATGATGCCGCAGGGCTTATCCTCCAGAATAAAGCGGCGGGTGACAATTTCCTCGCTGGTATAGGGGGACATGGAGTAGATGCCGGGCAGATCGGTGACGAGCGTATCGTCATGACCGCGAATCGCGCCGTCCTTCCTGTCCACGGTCACGCCGGGAAAATTGCCGACGTGCTGATTGGAGCCTGTGAGCTGGTTGAAGAGAGTCGTCTTGCCGCAGTTCTGATTGCCGGCAAGGGCAAAGGTGAGCGTTGTTCCTTCGGGCAGAGGATGTTCGCCTGCTTTGACGTGGTAGCGTCCGCCCTCGCCTAAGCCGGGATGCTCCACGGGCGTATGCGGCGGCGGGCAGGCAGGCTCGCCTTTGGCGGTGCAGGGATTGCTGATTTCAATCCGCTTCGCATCGTCTACACGCAGGGTCAGCTCATAGCTGTGGATGCGGAATTCGATGGGGTCGCCCATCGGGGCGAACTTGACGAGCGTAATCTGCGCGCCGGGAATGACGCCCATATCCAGAAAATGCTGTCGGAGTGCGCCTTCGCCGCCTACGGTATGAATGACGGCACTTTGACCGGGTTTAAGAGAATCCAGAGTCATCGAATGATTCCTCCCCGTTCTATATTGAGAATCAAAAGTTTGTAAATACAAACAACTTCCGGTAAATTGCAGGGAATTGTCTTCGCACAGTGTAATGGTTTGAGCGGCGTTTGTAAAGAGGAAAGAGCAGATTTGACAGCATTTTTTGCCGATGATATAATGAACGGAAAAGAGAAGGAAATCCGCGGGCAGAGGGAGCCTGAATGCGCCGGAATCTGCCTTGCATCGGATTATGGATGGAAAAACCGGGATTTCGGGATGAATCGCACGAGTTCATTCGTCTGCATGATAAGAAGTCAGCAGAAGGCGAGGCGGCAGACGGCTTTTTTTCTGCAGTGAACGGCGCGAATAAGCCTTAGCGAGAAGGAGCGAACATGGAGCAGGAGATACAGGCACTTGAGCTGCCGGAATGGGAAATACTTCCGGATATCGGGCTGTATATGGATCAGGTCGTGACGCTGATGGACAGGACATTCAGCCCGACGCTGCCTAAAGGCGAGATGACCAAGTCGATGGTCAACAACTATGTCAAGGTCGGCATGATTCCGCGCCCGACAGGGAAAAAGTATGATCGCGACCATCTGGCGATGCTCATCATGATCGGCGTACTCAAGCAGGCGTTGAGCATGGAGAGCATCAGCCGGCTGCTGGAGGTCATCTGCCGGGACGGCATACAGGAAGGCTATGACCGATTCAGGATGATGACGGAGAGCATCGACCAGTCGGCAAAAATCGGACGGGTTGAGCTTCAGGGCAGCGGCGAATCCGCAGGGGAGCAGGCTCTGCGTTCAGGCATCATGGCGGCACTGTGTACGATACGCACATGCCGCCTGTTGGAAGCGGACAAGAGAATGAACGCATGAAACCGATACACGCCGTCATATCTTTAGACAGATGCGAATTTATCAAAGGGCTTGCAATTAGGTTTGATTGTGGTTTATACTAATCATGAGAAGGTTTTTGTTTAACGGACAAGCTCGAATATGAAATCAGGGAGGGCTGACCATGTTTTGTCCCCATTGTCATAATAAAATTCCGGATGGCTCGAATATCTGCCCGCTTTGCTATGCGAATTTGGCAGGGGTAAAGCCTGAGCGCAGCGAAGCGGAGGACGGCGAGGAAAGGCAGCCCCGCCCCGAACAGAGGAGCGCGCCCCGCAAGAGCAGCAAGACCGCCTATGCCAAGGGAAGCAGGCAGAGCCGACGCAGTCAGGACCGGACGCCGATGATTATCGCAATCGGACTGATTTTGATTCTGGTGCTGATTATCGCGATGATTGTGCGCTCGATGTTTACAGCGGGCACGCCGACGCCGATAAACAC
>ENA-OUPA01001347-OUPA01001347.1-human-gut-metagenome-genome-assembly--contig:-NODE-1347-length-10465-cov-3.5025_pt1 | contig 10465 bp, 7 predicted proteins | sample MGYA00237939_ERZ548770 | MGnify/ENA primary metagenome ERZ548770 (study PRJEB26490, sample SAMN05356877) | human gut metagenome | biome: terrestrial biome; feature: human-associated habitat; material...
CTTTTACAGCGCAGTTTCCAATCTGGATTTTGAAATAAGAGAGTGGAATCCCTGTGCCGCTGTAATCCGCGCCCACTTTGCCCAACACTGCTTTGTCTCTCACTGCGATTTTGAAATTGGAGAAGGTAAGGCCGGAATTGTTGCGGTTGGCAACGAAATGGAGAACCTTTCCTTTACAGGAGGGGATTACGGAATCATCACAGGGAAACCTTCCCCCGGCTGGCCGTTCCTGCTGGCCGACAGCACATTCCGGGGGCAGCGCAGGGCGGCTATTTCCTCCAGGGAGGGGGGCCTTGTCCTGATCCGTACAGAGGTATCTTCCTGCCCCACTGTGTTGGAAGTGAAAGATGGCTATTTTGAAAAACTGTACCTGGAGGACAGCAGGTTTGATGCTATTTCCGGACCGGCCCTGCTCTTTGGCCGGGAAAAGAACGCCATGACCCAGGTCAATCTGCGGAATGTGGTCTGCAGGGATACGCCGGTGCTGGCAAAGCTGAAGGAGAGCGGAAGAGAGATTTGTCCAGAAGGAAAAGTTTACCGGGTGCACCGTTTTCTCAACGGCCTGTGCATGGATTCTCCTGAAGAAGAGCCTAAACTTCGTACGGCTTTGGAATCGGAGGAGATTGACTTCTGGCCGGATGCGGCGGCGAGCGACCTTCCTGGCTTGCCGGCCCAAAAGGAATGGATCAATGTCAAGTCCTTTGGCGCTGTGGGGGATGGGAAGACCGATGATACCGATGCTTTATGCCAAGCGGCACAGTCAGGAAAGGCAGTGTTTTTCCCACAGGGCTTCTATCGTGCCGCGGACACCGTGAAAATGGCTGAGGGTACTTCCTTTATCGGAATGAACCCTGTCTCGACGCAGCTTGTCCTCTGGGACGATACGCCTGCATTTTCCGGTTTTGGAACTCCAAAGCCGTTGCTGGAAACGTCTTCCGAATTCAACCTGGTAAACGGTATAGGCCTGGATACGGCCGGACGTAATCCCAGAGCGGTGGGCTGTAAGTGGACTGCCGGTCGGAACTCCTATATGAATGACGTAAAATTTGTGGGAGGGCATGGCAAAATGACCCGGGGGGTGGAATTTGCCCCAGTATACAATGAGAGCCGTACAGGCGATGTAGATCCCGACAGGCTTTGGAGTACGCAGTATTGGAGCCTTTGGATTGCAGAGAACGGCGGAGGTATCTTCAAAGATATATGGAGTGCAAGTTCCTATGCGGAAGCTGGAATCTATCTTTCCGATACAGCGGTTCCGGGGCGCATGTATGCGGTGTCTGTGGAGCATCATGTGCAGTCTGAGGTGAGGCTGAAAAAGGTTTCCAACTGGCGCTTCTATGCGCTGCAGACGGAGGAAGAGGTGGCGGAAAGTCCGGAGTGCCAACCTTTGGAACTCATTGACTGTGAAAACCTTCTATTTGTCAATCTCTACACGTTCCGGGTAGTATGGGTGGCGAATCCCTATCCGCAGGCTGTTTTGAGCTGGGGGAGCAGGAACGTGGAACTGTTGAATGTGCATAACTATACGCAAACGCCCTATACCATTGACAATACGCTGTTGGAGCGGGATTCGGGGAAGGCGGTCCTGCCCTGGGAGTTGGCCAGGCTGATGCTGCCCGGCACTGAGACGGTCAAACCAGCTTGCATACAGGAGGTTACAAAGCTTGCGGATGGGTTCCGTTTTGCCGGCGCCCTGTGCGCGAATAAGAAGGGCACTATTTACTTCTGTGACGACTTGGAAATCTATTCCTATGAAGGGGAAACCGGAAAGCTGCGTCCTGTGGCAAAGTTTCCTTTGAAGCCGCTATCCCTGTTCTGTGATTCGGAAGACAGGCTTGTGGTAGTGGCTTACCGTAAACTTCCGAAACCGGAGCAGCGTCCCTACGGTGAGCCGGTTCCAGAGGAAGCCCGGGGTTCCTCCTATCATTGGTATATGCGTGATCAGGCTGTCGGCGTCTATGCGATAGACCCTGACGCGCCGGAGGCGTCTATGGTGGTATTGAAAGCAGGCCCTGCCAAAACAGAAAACCCGGCCGCTGTCTATTATCCTGCCCATCGCTGGCACGACGCCCATGATTTTAAGGAAGCTGTTATGTACCGCTACAGTTCCTTCTACACCGCGCCTGACGGAAAGACCCTGCTGGCAGACAGTTTTGACCTTGGACGTGCAGTATCGCTTCAGGCGGCTGTCCCCGGCGAGTTTTTCTATGCTGTGGACGAATATGATAAGAGGGTGCTCCGGATGCATGTTGAAAAGGACGGCACTCTTTCCCGGCAGGAGGATTTTGCAGAACACGGTGAGTTCAGCGCAGTGCGTGCGGGAAACAGCATTTGCGGATACCTCTATGTTTTCAATGAAGAAGGGGAGGAACTTCGGAAGCTTTCTCTCCCGGAACGGCCTGCCTGCCTTTTGGCGTCGGCAGACGGAACCTATCTGGCTGTTACAGCCCGAGGCTCCCTGTATGCGGTGAAACTCTGACAACAGAAAAAAATCCAAATTGTTTCAACAGGGATCAAAACTATATCCAATGGGAAGCACGGCAAAGAAGGCTTTGCACATACGTTCACCCCTGACGAATTCCAGGAGAATAGAAAAGCCCGCGCCGGCCGGATACCATAGTGTCCGGCCCAACGCGGGCTTTTCGTTATCTGTGCCGGTTATGCAATCAGACTGCTGCAAAACCGGCAGGTCCGTGGTGTACAGGGGTGATGGGAAGCGCGCCGCTGCCAATGAAGCTGTGGCGCGCCCAGTTTGGAATTTAGAGAGTCACGCCGTTGAGAGAATCAAGTGCGGCCTTGATTTTCTGTTCTACCATCCTGTATTCCCGGGCAATGTCTTCGGGAGAGTCATCGGTCAGGCTCTTCTGGCGCATATACTCCAACGCCAGCATTTTGGCCTCTGCCGCAACTGAATAATCAAAATTTGCTTCTGCCATTTTTTTCACCTCCGTCGCAGAGCGGTTTTTATAATCATATTATAGCACTTTTTTCGAAAAAAACAATTAAATGCTTTGAAAGCCCCTGCTGTAGATAAGCGTTGCTGGTAAAAATTCCGTCAGCTTCACCAAACAGCCTTGAGAAGGACAATTTCATATGATAAAATATAAAAAATAGGTCGTATTAGGCGGAAAGGATGTACCATAGATTAATCTATATTTCGTGCAATAAAGGGGCCTTCACTATGTTCTACAACGCTATAAATTGTAATATTTTAATCGGTGATACGGATATGGATTACATATCGTTTGGAAATGGGGATAAGAACCTCATTATTATTCCCGGATTAGGCGATTCGTTGAAAACCGTGAAAGGGACAGCGTTCCCCTTTTCTTTGATGTATAGGTTATTTGCAAAAGACTTCAAGGTATATGTGTTTAGTAGAAAAAACAGAATTGAAAAGAACTATTCTACAAGGGATATGGCGGCGGATTTAGCCACTGTTATAAAACAGCTTGGCATAGGAAAAGCCAGCATTATGGGGATTTCTCAAGGAGGAATGATTGCACAGTATCTGGCAATAGACTTTCCAGAGATAGTAGAAAAACTCATTCTTGCTGTAACTTTATGCAGGCAAAACGAAACCTCAAAAAGAGTGATTTCCAATTGGATTTCACTTGCAAATAAAAATGACTTCAAAGGCATTTTTGTTGATATGGCTGAAAAAATTTATACTCAGAAACGTGCGAGAGTGCAACGCCCCTTTAACCCTATCCTCTCTGCGTTTATGAGACCGAAAAGCCTGCACAATTTCATAATACAAGCCACTGCTTGTATTAACCATGATAGTTCTGCGCTACTCCATAAGATTCAGTGCCCTGTGCTTATTGTAGGGGGCGATGATGATAAAGTTGTGGGGGGAAATTCGTCAAACGAAATAGCACAGTTTATAAAAGGAAGCCAAGTGAAAATTTACAGCGGATATGGACACAGTACTTATGAAGAGGCAAAAGACTTTAACCGCCAAGTTTTGAAGTTTCTAATCTCATAAATGGAACATAATGCACGTGCGTCTTATTGGTATAAGGAGACACAAATTGGAAAATCCCTATATATTGGGAGGGAGATATAGATGGGAATCAGCAAGGATTACGGAAAGTTGTATTTTGGAGAGCTCCCCTGCGGAGAACAGAATTCCATCTGCGATGTGCCGGGAGTATTGGTCGGACATAAAACCTTGGCGCATGAGGAGATTCAAACTGGGGTCACGGCAGTCCTTCCACACGGCGGAAATCTTTTCCGTGATAAGGTCCCCGCGGCGGTCCATGTCATCAATGGATTTGGAAAAACTGCCGGCAGCATTCAGATATCTGAACTGGGAACCCTGGAAACGCCGATTTTGCTCACCAATACTCTGAGTGTGGGAACTGTGTCCGATGCGTTGGTACGATATATGCTGCGGCAAAATCCTGAAATCGGTGTGGATACCGGCACTGTGAACCCGGTTGTACTGGAATGCAACGATGGTTATCTGAATGATATCCGCAGCCTGTCCGTCACCGTCAGAGACGTGGAAGAGGCTCTGAACAGCGCTTCTGTACATTGTGAGGAGGGCGCTGTAGGAGCGGGACGCGGAATGTCGTGCTTTGGGCTCAAGGGTGGAATTGGCACGGCTTCCCGCGTATTGGAATTTGACGGAGTTCCCTACACAATGGGGGTGTTGGTGTTGACCAATTTCGGATCGTTGGAGGATTTTACAATTTGCGGGAATCGTGTGGGCGAACAAATTTCTCTGGATCTGGCCTCTGAAGAGGATAAGGGTTCTATTATTGTGCTGTTGGGGACGGATCTGCCCTTGAGTGCACGGCAGCTCTCCCGGGTTGCCCGGCGCGCTGCAGTGGGCATCAGCCGTACAGGCGGTCTGTGCGGAAACGGCAGCGGCGAAATCGCGCTGGCCTTCTCTACGGCGCAATATATTCCCCATGAAAGTGAAGCTGCCGTCCTACAGCTTTCGGTTCTCAGCGAAACCTGTATGAATCAGGTTTTCCGGGCTGCGGCGTTTGCAACAGAGGAGGCGATTATCAGTTCCATGCTGCATGCTGAGACGGTCGAGGGAAGGGCCGGCAACACACGCAGAAGTCTTTTGGGGTTTTGGCCCTAATCCAATAAAAAGACGGCATAACACGCAATCCGCCTCTGCCGCGCCTATACTGGGAACTCCCAATATACGCTGCTGCAGCTGCAAGCCGGTGCTGTGCCGTCTTTCAATTGCTTTGGCCTTACTGAATAGAACAATCAAGATAATGTTCCAGTTCCTCGTCGTCCTTCTTCTTATCGAGATAGAGGAGAACGGCGGACAAAGCCGCTACTACAGCCGCCACAGCGGCTACGATGCCGATAAATACAGCAAGTTTGCTACCTTTTTTCATACGGGCACCTCCGGAACTTTAGTATGTCTTGCTTATCTTTTATGATACCCAATCCGGCGGGAAAAGTCAACACAGAAAAGAAAGGCGCCTCTATCACTCTATAATCAATGAGAAAGTGGATGGTTTTTCCAAAGAAGCCAGGATAATGTTTTTACAGAATACTCCGTTTCTCACTTCTGGGACTGGCCGTTGCAATTCACGCTTTCCTCTGTCCTGCATAGGATGTAGGTAAACAAGAAAAAAGGATTGTGTGAAATGGACGAGTTGTTTTTCTATATTGGGTTAGCAGCTATCGCTGCGTTGGTTTTCATTTTATATCTCATCAAAGCAGAGCGTTACTGTGCAGGACTTCTGGCTCCGAAGTGGAGGAAAAGGAACGCTTTTCTGTTCAGCGTTACATTCAACACAGCGCTTGCCGCGGGTCTTCTCTATTTGAATTTTCCGGTAGTGCTTAAGCTGATATTGCTTTATGTAGCGCTCCTTTTTGAATTCCAACTGGTTTTTCAGGGAAAACCAGCTGAGATTCTATTTGTCAGCGGTGTATTCATGTTTCATATTATGAATATCAAACTCCTTCTATCCAGTCTATATATTATGGCGTTTGAAGTGAAGTCAGTGCAGGAGTTTGAAGATGACTTTCGGTATAACATCCTGTTGACCACCGTTTTGCTTTTACTGTTTCTCTTTTTGGAAGCATTTGAAAAATTTACGGATCAGCGGAGTATACAGCTGCTGCTGAAAAACAGAGGGCAGCTCCTGTTTGCCACAAGCTCCATGCAACTGATCAACCTTTATTTGCTGCTGCTCAGCATTTCTTATAACGGCCAAGCCTACACCTCTTTGACCGCCCTTTTCCTGTTTTGTACCTCTGTCCTGCTATTCGGCGCGTTTTATACCTCGTTCCGTCATGCGGTCAAAATGAGTGTCATGATGGGGTATCAGGCAAAATCCCTTTCTCTGGAACACAAGCTGGAACAGAGCTATCAGAATATCAGAGAACTGCAGGATTCTGTGTTTATAGACGCATTGACCGGCGTGCATAACAGAAGATATGGGATGGAAAAGCTGGAAAGGCTTCTGGAGGAAGCTGCTCCGTTTACAGTATGTTTTTTGGACATTGACCATCTCAAACAGGTGAATGACAAATATGGGCATGGGGCGGGAGACCGGTATCTGGTGAGTGCAGCGGATATTCTTGAGGGAGTTTTCCGCGGCTTTCCAGTGTGCAGAATGGGTGGGGATGAGTTCCTGGTCTTACTGCCGGATACCACAGAGGAGCAAGCGGAGAAGCTTGCAAGAAATGCCTGCGAGAATATGAAAAGCTTACCGTTTTCCTACGCGCCGTCATTCAGCTATGGGATTGTTTCTCAGGGACAGGAGAGAGAAAAGGGTATGGCCGCAATACTGCAGGAGGCAGACCAGCGTATGTACGCCTATAAAAAAGCACAAAGCGGCTGAAAAAAGAAAAAGCAGGAAACACACAGTGTTCCCTGGCTTTGCTTTTCATATACGAAGCTTTCTGCTCTGCACTTTACGCGCTGGCATGAAGCTTCTTATCGAGGGCTGACTTCTTTCTGGCAGCAGTATTTTTATGAAGAATTCCTTTTGCAACAGCTTGGTCGATCTTCTTCACGGCAACACGCACTGCAACGGCCTTGTCAGCGGAGTTATTCTCCAGAGCGGCATTGGCTTTCTTGATCTCAGTTTTGAGCTGAGAATTGGCGGCCTTATTCTGCAGAGATTTTGCAGCGATCACTTTCACACGCTTCTTGGCCGATTTGATGTTTGGCATAGTCACACCTCCTTAATTTCCAACTAACGCAGAAATTATAATACCACGGAAATTTTCAAAATGCAAGTTGTTTTTTTATTTTCTGCTTTTCAAATTGACAAATCACTTCTCATGTTGTAAAATACAGAAGCAGTTAGTGCGAGGCTTTCCGATCAGTGGGAATCCGCTGATCGGAAGAGAGAAGAATATATCTTTTCGTTTTAACGCCTGATGTATAGGAATATGCCTTTATAGTGAAACAGGTGGAATCCTTCCTTTTAGGGCTGCGTTACAACAAATGCCTCGGCGCGCCTGGCAAATGGCCGCTGTGTTTTAAAAATTTGATGAATGCGCCTGTACTTCAGCAGGATAGAGGGTTGACTCCTGATAGTCGGATGGCCTTAATCATGTGAAGTGAGTTTGCTTTTTCTGTGAAAAATTGCATATGTCCTCGTAGCTCAGCTGGATAGAGCACACGCCTCCTAAGCGTGGGGCCGGAAGTTCAAATCTTCTCGGGGACGCCATGAATACCGTAACTGCAAGAGGTTGCGGTATTTTTTTGTCCCGTTTTCGCTGTAGGTCGGAATGTGTTCTGCCTGTGCGGCTGTTTCCCTGCCGCAGCCTCCTGTGTTATGCTTTTCTTCCCATGCTGTTTTAGAATTTGGAATGAGACCTTACACCTGTTCCCAATTTTAAGGATGCGCTGCACAACAATATCCATAGTGGAACATGCAGGTTATCTATTGGCAGTATATGACAATCACTGCTCAATCCGAGGCAGGACAGAGATGACTGCAAATTACACTTTGAAAGAAGGTCATCTCATTCTTTGTAATCATCCGGATATAGAGATCGATTCTCTGCACGAGATGCAGGGCTTGCCCTTCACACAGATGTAATTTATATACTGCACAGAATATACCAGTTCTGTTTCATGGAGGATGGTTTCTATCTGACTAGCCATGTTTTCCGTCAAACTATTGATATTTGAGACGGGTTTTGCTATACTCTATATTATATATGTATGTGAACAATTATCAATCCGCTGAGAAGCCCGATCATGGACAGCAACAGGAGAAAAAGCTCGATTCTCGAAGATCAAATTTTAGAATGGACGGGTTGGATCATGAAATATGTAACAGAGCAAAGCAATAGTTTTACGGATAGAAAAATAAAGCTCGAATGCCCGACAGAACTGCTTATGCTGAAGACAGGTGTGTTCTGCTGCCTGTTGGATGATGTTCTTACCTTTTGCTGGGGAAACTCCAGCTTTTTTACCACTATTGGGCATTCTGAGGAAAGCTTTTGCAGCCGTTTTCATGATTTGCGGCAATATTATGCGAAGTTTCCTAATGAGTTTGCCGCTATCCGACAGGAATTGGAGCAGGCTCTGGAGGAGGGCTGCTCTGACTTCGAAATGACCATCCGCCTGCCCCTCCCAAATGGCGGTTTTTCTTGGGCACGCCTCTATGGGACCATCCGTAAAGATTCGGTAACGGACAGACTGATTCTTTGGGGAGAGTTGGCTGGGGTAGACGCACTGGTGGCTGAAAAGGAAGAACAGGAACGGCTCTACCAGCAGAAACTGGATTACTTTCACTTTATGTTGGATACTTACGAGGGTAATGTCTATGTCAGCGACATGGACACCTATGAGCTGCTGTATCTGAACCGGAATTCCTGTGATGTTCTGGGCGTACCGGCAGTGAAGGCGGTGGGACGAAAGTGTTATGAGGTCATCCAGGGAAGGACCTCTCCCTGCCCCTTCTGCACCAACGCGAAATTGACTCCAGACGAGTTCTATGAGTGGGAATTTGCAAACCCGGTATTGGAACGAACCTTTATGATTAAAAATCGGGTCATCAATTGGGAAGGACGCCGGGCGCGGCTGGAGCTGTCCCACGATATGTACAGCGAAGAATACAAGCTGGCGAAAAAGGACCAGGAGCGGGATGCGCTGATTCGCAGCGTGCCGGGCGGTTTGACGCGGGTGGACGGCCGGGATATGCGGACCGTCCTCTGGTACAGCGGTAGCTTTTTGAACTTGATCGGCTATACCAAAGAGCAGTTTGAGGGCGAATTGCACTCCCAATACGATTATGTGCATCCGGATGATATGGAGCATGTTACCGCTGTGATGCTGCAGGCCAGAGAGACGGGAAAATCGACAGCGGTGGAGAGCCGCGTCGTCACCCGGGACGGAGCTGTTAAAATCCTGATGGTGACCTATAGCTATGTGAGCGGTGAGGACAGCTGGGACGGTATCCCTTCTTACTACAGCGTAGGGGTCGATGTGACGGCGGAGCGCACGGAGCAGGCCCGTCAGCGGCAGGCTTTGGAGGACGCTTTCAAGGCGGCCCAAATCGCGAGTGACGCCAAGACAAACTTTCTCTCCTCCATGTCCCACGATATCCGCACGCCGATGAATGCAATCATCGGAATGTCAGTCATCGCCCAGGCAAACCTGCAGTCCCCGGAAAAAATACAGGACTGCCTGAATAAGATCAATGTTTCCAGCCGGCATCTTTTAAGCCTCATCAACGAGGTTCTGGACATGTCCAAGATCGAAAGCGGGAAGATTGATCTTCTCGCCGAGCAAACTTCCCTGCCTGAGATGATCGAGGATGTGATGGATGTGTTCCGGCCATTGGCGGCGGAAAAGCGTCAGGAGCTGCAGGTCAATGCCGACCATGTCCGGCACGAAACTGTGGTGACAGATCAAAACCGCCTGCAGCAGGTTTTGGTAAACCTGCTTTCCAATGCGGTGAAATATACGCCGGAGGGCGGAACGGTAGGCCTTAGGGTCCGGGAAGTCCCCTCCTTTGCAAAAGACAAGGGGCAATATGAGTTCATCGTCACAGACAACGGGATCGGGATGTCTGAGGATTTCATCCCCCATATTTTTGAACCCTTTTCCCGAGCGGAGGAGTCCAGGACAAACCAGATACAAGGCACGGGCTTGGGTATGGCGATCACCCAGAATATTGTGCGCATGATGAACGGCACCATTGAAGTTAAGAGCGCTTTGGGAACGGGCAGCCAGTTTATCGTTGCTGTCCCCTTTGACTTGTGTTTAGAGGCAGAAGAGAACAACGAACAATTGTCCGGCCTGCCGGTATTGGTGGTGGATGACGACCGGATCATCTGTGAGAGTGCTGCCGAGATTTTGGATGAATTGGGGATGCGGAGCAACTGGGTGCTGTCCGGCAAAGAGGCGGTTCGCTGCGTGGTAGACGCTCATGAGGCCAAAGACGATTATTTTTCTGTGATCCTGGACTGGAAGATGCCGGAAATGGATGGCATAGAAACTGCCAGACAGATCAGAAAA
>ENA-OUPA01001349-OUPA01001349.1-human-gut-metagenome-genome-assembly--contig:-NODE-1349-length-10458-cov-4.48573_pt1 | contig 10458 bp, 7 predicted proteins | sample MGYA00237939_ERZ548770 | MGnify/ENA primary metagenome ERZ548770 (study PRJEB26490, sample SAMN05356877) | human gut metagenome | biome: terrestrial biome; feature: human-associated habitat; material...
CTCAACGAAAACAACATCGTGCTTTCCTCTTCAGAAAAGGAGCTGATCGGCACGGATTTTTCCGCCGGGGAACATATCGCCGAGAAAAATTACCGTCAGCTGTGTGAAAACGGAAATATGATCCTGTCAGGCGGAAACGGCAGCGCCGATATTCTGTACACCGCAAAAATGTACGAGGGCACCAATTGGCGGGTCATTAACGCCGTGCCCTTAAACTCCCTGTTAGATGGCCAGGAAGCGGTGAATCGATTCACCCTTTTCATCGGTTTCATCGCATGTATCATCACTTTGGTACTGTCCTTTTGGGTTTCCTACACCATCTCAAAACCGATTCATACGCTTTCCCGGGCCATGGCCCGGGTATCCAAGGGGGATTTAAATCAAACTGTCGTGACACATTCCAAGGATGAAATGGCCATTCTCTACACCGGCTTTAATAATCTAATCGAAAAAGTACGGGCGTTGCTGGACGAGGTCTATCAAAAGCAGGAAGAAAAAAATCAATACCAGCTTCAGTTAATCCAGTCTCAGGTAAAGCCGCATTTTCTTTATAACACCTTGGAAACAATTAAATCCTTAGTGGATTTAGATCTGAATGAGACTGCGAGCGAAGCGATCTCCGCAATGGCTGTATTCTATCGAATTTCATTGAATAACGGCAACGATATTATTTCGATACAAAACGAATTGGAACTGTGCCGGCAGTATCTATACATTCAAAAGCTACGTTACCAAGAATACTTAGATTACCGGATAGAAAAATGTGAGGGCACGGAAAATTGGTGTATTTCCAAATTAACTCTTCAACCAATCTTAGAAAATGCAATTTACCACGGAATTAAGGAAAAACATACCAAGGGATTAGTCGTGATACAATTAAAAAATTTCGAAGATCATCTGATCTTTAGTGTTATTGACAATGGCGTGGGAATGGATTCTGAAACACTAAAAAATCTGCAGAACAGTCTTGGTGCTTCGTGCGAAAACGACCATCTTCGCTCTTTTGGCCTGAGCAGCGTAAATCGGCGCATACAACTGCTGTTTGGGAAAGAGTACGGTATTAGAATTGAAAGTGTTCTACATCATTACACTAAGGTTATGCTGACAATTCCTAAGGAACCATATTTTCCGTCAATTAAATAAAAGGTTATTATCTGAAAAGAGGCTGCGATATGAAAAATGTTTTATTAATTGATGATGAATTCTTTTTTCGTAAAGCGATTCACCACTATTTTCAAGATTTTAATTCTGAATTCATGATTTGTGGTGAGGCTAATAACGGCCGCGACGGACTGCGGTTGATTCAAGAGTTAAAACCTGATATCGCTTTAGTTGATATTACTATGCCATTAATGGATGGAATCCAAATGGTAGAATCTGCCCGGGCGCAAGGGCTTCAAACCAAAATGGTGATTCTGACCGGATATAGTGAATTTGAGTATGCTCAGAAAGCCATTCGTTTGGGAGTTCAAGATTATTTATTAAAACCTATCCGTCCTTCTGACTTATACAACTGCCTAATCAAGCTATCATCTAAAATAGATTATGAAAACAATCAAAAAGACTATCACTCCCAAATATTAGATAAAAACTTTCGTCTAAATCCTGTTATTCAAGAGTATTTTGCGGAAGAATTAATTAAAAAGGAAACGGATTGGGGAAAAATCAAGCATTTTTCTCAGGACATTCCCTTTTCTTTAGAAAATTCATCCTACTGCGTTATATTATGCGATATCTATCCCGATCCCTTAGGGCCTTGGTCTATCAATGATCAGCAGTTGTATCTTTATTCCGCCAGGAATATATTAGCGGAGTTATTCAGCGCCTCCTTTGACTGTATTATTGGAGTCAATGAAAATCAAACGCTTTTTCTTGTGTTAGGATCTAACCTGCTGCCGCAAGACTTATATGGCCGAATCGAATCGATTTTAAAACAGTTTGCTCAAATTGCTGAAGAAAATCTAAAGTATTCTGTTCTTCTGTGTTCCGGCTCCTGCTATTCCCAAGTAAAACAATTGGCACATTCTTATCAGGAAGCTAGATGTGTTGAAAAATACCAAGCTTTACATCATGCACGCGGATTCTTCTGTTACCATGAATCTGACTTTTCCAGCCAGACCGAATATATTTTTTCTGATGAAAAGCGGCACCATCTTTCAAAGCTAATGCGTAAAAGCGACGAGGAGGGTATTAGGGAATTTTTGCAAGGTGTTTTTAAAGAAATGACCTGCCAACAACTTCACCCGGTAGCAATTTACTTGCAAATCTGCGATTTGCTGTCTTATGCTATGGGATACGCAGTACAGAATCATATCTTTTCCGAAGAATCTGAAACGCAAAAAGATCTTTTTGAGATTATTGACACTACTGATTCCATCGAGCAGCTGTTTGACTGCACTACCTCCTACTTTCTTAGAATATTACATACAGCTAAGCAACAGGGACATAATCATTTATCAAGTTCTTTGGCACAGCAGATTTTAGATTATATTGAGAATAACTGTCATCAAATAAATTTAAACCTTGAGGACATTGCCTCTCATTTTTTTATCAGTAAACAACACCTTTGCTATCTTTTCAAAAAAGAATTTAATTTTACTGTGGGGAATTTTTTACTGCGGATTCGGATGGAAAAAGCCAAGAATTATTTTGATGATGGCTGTGAAAATGTTTCTTTAGTAGCTTATCAATGCGGATATGAGGATGCCAGTTACTTTGGCAAGTGCTTTAAACAATACTATGGTATCTCTCCGCGCTCTTACGTAGACACGAGGATCAAGGGTGAAGGTAAGGACCATTAAATTTAGAATTGGTTTTTATTTTTTGAAATGAGTTCCATTTCAAAAAATGTTAAACAGGGCAACCCAAATAAATTTAGTCTTCCATGGGATTGTTCGTTTCCTCCCAAGCAGCTTCATATGTTAGGCCTATATCAGTGATAAAATTGTCATACTATAACTATCAATTTACTTGGTAATATAGTAGAAAACAGGAGAACACCTTTATTCTGCACCTTGAACATATAGTATCAAAATCCCATATCCATAAATTTGGGGATCTCCCAAAGGATAGCTGTTTTGTTCGCAGGCGTCACCGGAGTTGCCCTCGATGGTATAAACCCTGCCGTTTTCCACCTTTTCCACGATTCCCACATGGTCGATCCATTCGTCCTGATCCCAATTAAAAAAGATAAGGTCACCGGGATTCGGCGTGTAGGTATTGTCCTGCCATTGTCCTCGTTTCTGAAACCAGGGAACCCCCTGGGAAGTGCAGGCCGCAAACTTAGGGAACAGTCCGGCGTCAATATAGCCGCACTGATCGGCGCACCAGGAAACGAAACAGGCGCACCATTCCACATGGGATTCAAACCCGTACCAGCTCCAATAGGGCTCTCCGCCGATGTTTCCTACCTGGGAACGGGCCACCGCTACGAGATCGCCGCCATCGGAAATCATGCCGGAAAGGACTCCAGTCCACAGGGTATCAAATTCCGGGGCCAGAAGTTCGGTAAGGGCAGCCTTTTGACTGGGATTAAAAAAGTACCGCGCCGCCATTTCCTCCGCCGACTTATGGGTTACGCTGACCGTCAGCACTGTTTTCTCCACTGTCTGCTCTTTCTCCACCGCGTTTCCCTTTTCGTCGGTCTGGACGACGATCTCCGTTATCGTTTCTCTGCCGGTCTGATGGGAGATTGTATTCATATCCCAAAAAACGCCCCGCAGAAGTTCTTTCTTTTCTTCCGTTAAATTGGCCACCACCTGGGGATTCTCCGAATCGGTATTTACCTTGACCGCGTAAACTGCAAGCACATCCTTCCAGGGCGCTCTGGAACCGGAAAGCCGAAATACTTCATGCTCGTTTTCTTCTTTCAGCTTATCCAGTCTTTCCCCGTATTCTTCATTGATTTCCGCAACAGCCGCCTGCATGGTGATCCCTGTGCCGATATCTTCCCCGGAGAAAAAAATTCCATAGCAGGAGTAAATGATCGCCGCAATCAGGCAAATTGCCAGAATGACAACCACCGCGGCCCAGCCTCCCGCGGCTATAGCCGCAATCAGGCTTTTCACTATCGCTATGGTGGCTTTCACAACCGCCACCGCTGCTTTGGCCAGGGCTTTCGCTCCTTCCGCCGCGGCTCTTGCTGCTGCCCTGGCCGCCTGCGCCGCTTTCTGAGCCGTTCTTGCCGCAGCCTGGGCTGTTTTCTGGGCCGCTTTTGCCGATCTTTGAGCAGTCTTAGTGCTTTTTGCTCCTTGTTTTACTCCTTTAATGGAACGTCTGGCGGTTTTCACTGTCTTTTGGGGTTTCCCTTTGATGGTTTTAGCTGCTGTATTCTTTATTCGTGTTTTAGAAACCGTATCTTTGACTGTTGTTCCAGTCTGGCCTGCAGCGTCTTTCGCTTCTTTGATCACACGGGAAGCCTCACGTTTTTCCCGAACCTTCCTGGAGGCGGTCTGGGCCAGCTTCTTTCCGCCCCGATAGGTAAGGTCCGCGCTTTTTTGAGCTGCGGTTTTCATACCGGAGACTGTCTGATTCGCGGCGCTGTTGGCCGGAGTATTGGAGGATTCCTCATTTTGTCCGGCAAAGGGAGTTTCTTTTAATTCTGAGACCGTTTTTTCTTTAGACTTCAGCCACGCTTCCCTCATAGCGGTTTTGGGGGCTTTGGCCGCGCTTTCCAGCACCTTGGGTCTGCTGGTTTCCGGCTTCAGCTTAATTTCTTTCAAAAACGCACCTCCTGTGATATACTATTGATGTAACTCATGGAACCGTAAAGGAGCAAGCTGCTATGCTGACAAATTCAAATGAATATCTTGCCACTGTTGAACAAGTGAAACGGGAGATTAAAGCAGCCCAATACAGGGCTGTTGTTCATGTAAATACGGAACTGATTATGCTGTACCACAGCATTGGCTGCGTGATCAACGCGCATAAAAGCTGGGGCAATAAATTTATTGAAAATCTGGCGCAGGACATTAAACTGGAATTTCCTCAGACTACAGGCTATTCCGTCCGAAACCTGAAATATATGGCGAAGTTTGCGCGATTGTTTCCAGATGCGGAATTTGTGCAAGCGTCGCTTGCACAAATCACTTGGTATCACAATATTGCCTTAATGGATAAAGTAAAAGACACCGACGCTTATCTCTGGTATGCGGTTCAAACTGCAAAAAACGGATGGTCCCGTAATGTGCTAGTTCACCAAATTGAAAGCGGCCTGTATCAGCGCCAGGCGTTGGCAGAAAAAATTTCCAATTTCGAAAACAGGCTTCCCTCACCACAGAGTGAACTGGCAGTACAAACCATGAAAGATCCCTATATTTTTGATTTTATCCCTTTTAGAAAGGATATGGTGGAACGGGATATTGAACGGGCTCTAGTACAGGATGTGACCAAGCTTCTGTTGGAGCTTGGCACCGGTTTTGCCTTTTTGGGGAATCAGTACCACTTGAACGTAGGCGGAGACGATTTCTACATTGATCTGCTTTTCTACAATTTGAATCTTCGCTGCTATGTGGTGATAGAATTGAAAACTGGAGAATTCAAACCGGAGTATGCCGGGCAGTTGAATTTTTATCTCTCGGCGGTGGATGGTATTCTGAAAAAAGAAGCAGACAATCCTTCTATCGGTCTGCTGCTTTGTAAAAGCAAAAACGACTTGGTGGCAGAATATTCGTTAAAGGACATGAGTAAGCCTATCGGCGTCAGCGAATATAAGGTAACCAGCACTTTGCCGGAAGAACTGGAGCAGCAGCTTCCTTCTGTAGAAGATCTGCAAAAACGTATTCAAAGATAGGGCATTCCCCTTTGCACTGTTCGTGCAAAGGGGAATTTTTTAAGATTGAGAGCCGAAGGCCTCCCCTCTGATGTAATATTGTTTCATCTATGGTTACAATCCTCTTAATGCCTCGTCCGGTTTGGTCGTCATGAGTTTGTACAGCTTGGTATTCTGAGGGAAGCTGTTTTCAAAGGGGACGATGTTTCCGGCGCAGCGGATCAGGCCGCAGCCCGCCGCCACATTGGTGATATACCCCAGCTGGGTTTCGGAAATATTCAAAAGCCCGGCCAGTTCCTCCCGGTCCGTGGCGGACTGATTCAGCAGAATCAAAAATTCCGAGTTTGCCAGCATAAGGCGGGCAGTATCAGAGCGGAGCAGCTCCTCGACGTTCTGAGTTAATCCTGTCACCAAGCCGTTATATTTTCGAATTCGCTTCCACAGCTTGTAGAAAAAGTCGGCGCTGTACTGATAGCGGAAAAGCAGATAAAATTCATCGGCGAATACCCATGTGGTCTTGCCCCTTCTCCAGTTCTGGATCACCCGGTTAAAAATGGCGTCCAGGGTCACCAGCATTCCAATGGGCATCATCTGTTCCCCTAATTCCCGTATGTCATAGGAAATGATCCGGGCCTTGGTATTCACATTGGTTTGATGGGCAAAGGTGTTTAAGGACCCGGTGATAAAAAGTTCAGACGATAAGGCAAGGCCCTTGGCCTCCGGTTCCGGCTGATTTAACAGGGAATGGTATAAATCTTTCAAGGTAGGCGGCTGCCCGGTGTACCTGTTGGCTGTATATTCCCGGTACACTTCTTCGGTGCAGCGGTCCAGAATGGATTTTTCCCTGGCGGATACGTTCCCCGCCCCTACAAGCTGCTCAAACAGGGACAAGATAAATTCCGACTTTTCGATCAGGGGATTCCGTTCATCTCCATAGGCCCGGTCCATATCCATGGCGTTCAGGTGGGTGCCGGAGGAAGCCGATACCCGGATCACTTCGCCGCCCAGCGCTTCCACTAAATATCCAAATTCAGACTCCGGGTCCAGAATCAGAACGTCGTCATTGGTAGTCAGGACGATGCTGACGATTTCTTCCTTGGCGGAAAAGGATTTTCCCGAGCCACTGACTCCCAGGCGGAAGCTGTTCCCGTTGAGAAGTTTTCGGCGGTCAGCCACAATCATGTTTTTGCTGACCGCGTTCTGTCCATAGTAAATCCCGCCGTTTTGGAGGATTTCCTGGGCCCGGAAAGGAATCAGCACAGCGGTGCTCTCGGTGGTCAAGGTCCGCAAGGCATGGATTCTCCGCAGGCCATAGGGGAGAGCCGTATCCAGGCCATCCTTCTGCTGCCAGCGCAGAACGCTCATCTGGCACAGGTTCTTCCGGGCTGTCGAGAGCAGTGTTTCCGTATCGCTGTCCAGCTGTTCTTTGGAATCCGCCAGATGGACCATGGTCACCAGGCCAAACATCATCCGCTGGTCCCGGTTCGTCAGATCGTCCATCATTTCCTTGGTTTCTTTTCTCTGCTGCTCTATATCATAGGGCAGGACAGCGGAGAAGTTGTTGGCGGCATTCTGCTTCCGCTGCCAATTGGCCGCGTTAGTTTCCACCCCCAGCAGCTTATTCTGCACCTCTCTGACCGCCTCGTCGGTAGGTACCGGGAGAATGTCAATGGAAAGCATGAGACTCCGATCCAGATCGCAGAGCTCGGACACCATGGCGTCCTTCAGGTAGCTGGCGTAGCCCTGCAGGTACAGCGCCCGGCCCCAGCGGCCGTTTAAGCGGAAACAATCCTTGTGGAATTCCATACTGTCCGGGCACAGCCAATCTTTGAAGCTGTGTCCCAGCCTCATATTTTCCTTGAGATTAAAGTCAAAAGCCGCCGGTTCCCCGCCTTTGAAAAAGTCCCGGAAAATCCGCAGCCGATCTTGAAGTTCCAGTTCCCGGCCTACTGAGGAAAGCTGTGCCAGGTGGGTGATGATGCTGGTGCCTACACGGGAAAAATAGGTGCGGGCCTCGTTAATGTTCTTTTTCACCACGCTGACGGTAATGTACCGATCCTGCACCACGCTGCTGTTCACACCCGTCACCTTGGAGAGCAGCATTTCATTGTACTCTTTTCGAAAATGATCCAATCCGTCTCCCTTTTCTGGAAGCAGCAGGTCTTTTTCAAATTCCGCCTTGTCTATCCTTCTGTTATTGATGGTAATTTTAGCGAAAGCGCCGGAATCCAAGGCGTTCAAAAGTTCCGAGTAATCCAGAAACATGGCCGTTTTATCCTCTTTTCCGGCGATGCTGTAGTTGATATCGGTAAAGGAAAAGGATTTCGAGTATAAACTTCCAGACTGAAAAATCCCATCCGGCCAAACACGGCGGATGGGAATCGCGTCCTGAACGGACCGGGGAATGGTAAACCGTTCTTTTTCCTGTCTGAGTGCTCTTGATAGGGTTTTAATAATAGGCATCTCTCCTTTCCGGGTGAAGTAAATGGCTGTTATCGTTCCCAGCCTTTGGTCTTGGGAGGTTTCTGCTCCCGACTGACGTCTTTCTGCTCTCCATCGAGAGGGATTACCTGGCTTCCTGTTTGTTCGCAAAGTTCACCAAATTCACAAATGTGGTATAGGGTTCCGCCAAATTCCCCCTCTGTTTCGAAGTGGGTATCGTCAATATACCGGCAGATCCGGTCACGGAAATTCCCGTCGGCTCCAATAATCCGTATCTTTTCTCCATCGGCAACGCGGAACTTCTCTTGGTAATTAGGAGTAATAAAGCGGATGCCCCTCTCAGCTTTTTTCATATGATGTTCCAGCGCTTCAGTAGAATAGGCATAGAGATAGAGGCAGTTGTCTTTTGACTGCGGATGGCAGAGTATTAAATAGGAATACCGCGCGGAATCCACGCGAAGCCCATAAACATCGGCAGATTGGCTTTTGAAAAAGCTTGTATGGCTGGCGCAGTATTCCTGCATAGCATTTCTATCCTTAAAAATGGTATTCCTCAGTTCTTTTAATACGCTTTGCGCCTCCGACCAAAATGCTTCCTTTATCGGAGGTTCTTGCAGTATATTCCACTTTATGGACAAGTCCTTATCTTGCTGGTTAAAGCTTCCAACTAAGACGCCGATGAAGCCTGTCTGCTGGGAGATCTGGCTGCTTTGAAGTTCGGCGTAAATTTTTTCCTGGGGCGTCATCGGGCGAATGTTCAGTTCCATTACTCAATCTCCTTCTCTTTCCCAGCCGGTGGCTGGGGTTCGGTATTTTTCTTCCATTTGCGGGGAGGTTTTTCCCCTTTTGCGATGGCGTCCCGCATGACCTCATAGTAAAGGCTGTTGGATTTGAATACCAGCTTTTTGGGATACAGGAATTCCGACTTAAACCATGCCCACGCGAATTTTTCGGCAGTCATTCCATGATATTTGAAAAAGCCGCAAGCCGCAAAGGGCGAGGCCCCAAGAATGCATATCCAGCCTACTTCCTCGCTTCCGATCAGCGGCCGCAGCCAAAAATACAGCCCCACTGCGGTTCCTACGGCCAGCAGAGAACAGAATAGCTGCCGGAAATTCAATCCAAAAAAGATGGATTCCTGATAGTCCCGGATTTCCTTTGGTATCTTTACTTCTATTTTGAATCACTCCTATCAATAAAAATTTTTCTGTTGGCTGTTCTTTTTCAGCCGGTCATGATATACTGAAAACAAAAAGGGGGAATTTCCCATGCCGCTAGGTTCTTTATTTTATACAGTATCCATTTCGGCTTCCGTTTTGCTCCTGATCCTCTCTCTGCTGTTCAAGGTAGCTGGAAAGCTGCGGCTGACACTTCCTCTGCTTTACATGGTTGCAGCGGTTATCAGCACATTTTTCACAGACTGGACAAGTAAAAATGAACAGCTTGTTCTTTTGGGACTGTATGTGCTGATTGGATTGGTCTTTATCAGTTGGATTGTTTCCCTGGTAAAAGCTGTCCGCAGGAGACGTATGGCGAGAACCATGGAAGAGGACGTCGCGTGGCAGATTAATCGCGCGAGAGAATTAGGGATTCCCGTCGATTCCTTTTTAGTAGACGAGAACGGTACTGTTTTGGATGCACAAACCAAAAAGCCTTTACTCTGACAACTGATAAAAAGCGCTGGAATTATTCCAGCGCTTTTTTACAATCCCAATAATTCCTTGACGATTCGGTCGCTCATTCTGACCGCGCCTACCAAAACCAATAAATTGAAAATCTCTTCCATGATATAACTCCATACCGCCGTGACGTCCGCCACGCCGGGGTTTACCAGCGGCGGGGAGGACGCCATGACAGTAAAAATGACGCAGGCAAGGGCGATGATTACCCCTTCCAGGCAGACTCCCGCATAAGCTCGGAGAAAATTTTTCCCGATATTGCTGGTGGGTTCTCCCGCAAAGGAGGAAAAGGGGATAGGCGAAATCGCCGAGAAAAGTAGGGTAAGCGCCCAGCGCCTTGCCGCATTTCTGCGGTAGGTTTCCAAACGCTCCCCTCCAAACCGGACGTACACCTCTCAATGTATCCGGCTTTCCAGATATCAGTCTAACTTTCCATTGTGCAGCTTTACATGGCAAGAATGGCACAGCGCCATTGTCTTGCGTTTACGCGCAATCATTTGGCGTTCCCACTCTGCCTTACCACTTAAATCTTTCAGTTTTCGGACATGATGGATTTCAATATTCTCT
>ENA-OUPA01001368-OUPA01001368.1-human-gut-metagenome-genome-assembly--contig:-NODE-1368-length-10256-cov-3.24811_pt1 | contig 10256 bp, 7 predicted proteins | sample MGYA00237939_ERZ548770 | MGnify/ENA primary metagenome ERZ548770 (study PRJEB26490, sample SAMN05356877) | human gut metagenome | biome: terrestrial biome; feature: human-associated habitat; material...
GGCAGAAATACCAGCTGTCTTTTGCGTGATCGGTGAACCCGATTTTTCTCATTTCCGGCTCAGGCAGGATATATGCCTGGATTTTCATTCACACAATTTCTGTTGTCCTTTATTTCAGAGATTATATCTGATGATGTTAGAACAAAAAATCTATTGTATTTTGGGTTTTTAAATCTGAAAAATCAATCTCTATAAAATATCCATAATGACTTTGAATAAGTAAACAAGCATATCTTCTTTCCTTTTTCTTTAAAAGTTCTTTATATGGCGGATTCGGATATTTCTCGTAAAATTCATCTGAAAGGCTATAAACAGCATAGTCAATTTCCAATTTTCTTCTCCTTATATACATATAAACGAGAGGGAAAATGAACTCCCTCTCGTTATACTCTTCGCTCGGTCATATTTTATTTTACCGATGAGTCAGAACCGTCACTCATCTCATCTCTCGGTTATATTTATTTTACCGATGAGTCAGAACCGTCACTCATCTCATCATACGAATAGAGAATTAACTCTCTATATATTGTATTATATAACATATTTTCTTAAATAGCACAATCCTATATTTTTAATTTTTCAAACACGCTCTAACATCGTTTCTGTTCACAGCAATATGCTTTCTAACACACTGGACTTGTGTGAATTTATATTATTTGATCTTAGCGCTCTTTGCTTTAGAATAGCTGCTGTATATTCTTTTACCGTTTTCGGTACGATATGCCCGCACCTTGTAATAGTATGTTTTCTTAGACGTAAGCTTCTTATTTATATAAGAAACAGTGCTTCCCTTTTTAATCGTTGATACTGCCTTATATTTACCGGATTTGGATGTGGCACGGTATACTACATACCCTTTGGCACCGCTTACCTTTTTCCATTTCAGTGTAGCCTGTTTCTTACCGGCAGTTATTGTGACAGCCGGGGTTTTCGGTTTTACTGTCTGTGCCGGAGTTGGTGTCGGTGCAATTCCATTGGTTGTTACAGAGAAGTTTTTGTCATAACTGCTTTTAATAGCACCGCCCCATTTGGTGGAAACAGCCTGTACACTGTAATAATAAGGAGTTGACGGAGAAACCGCTGTATCTGTATAGGAGAGGTCTTTGACCGTAGCAATCTTTGCGAATTTGCTTTCACCAATCTTACGTCTTAAAATAATGTAAGAATCTGCATTTTCATATTTATTCCAAGTAAGAAGAACTGTATTTCCTGCCGCCTTGCAAGTTGTGATCTCTGGCATTCCTGCTGCAAAGAGGTCTTTCGCAGTACCCTTTACAACTACATGGCACACTGCGGTTACATTCTGATCTGTTTTTACACGGATATCGGTTTCTCCTACAGAAACAGGTGTGATAACACCCTTCTGGTCTACTTTGGCAACGCCTGCATTATCAGAGGTCCATACCAGTTCCCCGCCGCTTCCCTTCGGACTGAATGTCCAGGTCAGGGTATAGGTTCCCTGATCAATTGCCAGAGTCAGCGTTTTGTCACTCAAAGCAATGCTCTGTGCCGGTGCTGTAACAGTCACGTGGCAGGTGCCTTTCGTTCCATTGTCCGTAGTCAGTGTAATATCTGCAGAACCGGCACCCACAGGAGTTACCTTGCCGGAGCCATCTACGGTTACTACAGAAGAGTTGGAAGATTCCCAGTACAAAGAGGACGGTTTTGCGCCGTTTGGCGTGATCGTGTAATCCAGTGTCCTGGAACCGCTTTTCGTTGAGAGATTCAGGCTGGACGGAGAAATACTCACCCCTGTCACACTGACCGGTCTGGAAGAAACGGAAATATTGCAGGTCGCATAGACACTTCCGGAAACTCTCGCAGTAATCACCGCAGAACCTTCTCCCACTGCTGTTACCACACCACCGTTTACACTTGCAACAGAATTGTTGGAAGAAGTCCAGCTTACAGTTCCCACCGCATCAGACGGAACAATCGTATAAGTCAGTGTATAGCTGTCTCCCTTTGTAAGAGTCAGATCAGAAGCATTTAAGCTGATCAGCTTCGGTGCTACCGGAAGCTTTGACTCAATACTTTTAAGTAGCTGAACCGCTTCATAAACTCTGTTTGCAGACGCATCCAGCGTAGTCAGCGCACTGTCCGCTTCGGCATATGCACCGGAGAATCCGCTGACCTGGGACCATCTGGAACGCTCTGCATTTGCCTTTCCCATCATGCGGATAAGCTCGCTCTTATCTGCCGCCTCAAAAATCTGCCTGTTATTATTATACGGGTCACATCCTGTAATGTCCGTACCACCGCAAAGGGCAAACATAACACGCAGGACACTTCCGTCTGACGGATGACTCGCACCCATTCCGACACCCATAAATACATTATCCAGAGTATACGTCCATCCGGATGCGGAGCAGTAGGAAAATTCTGTCAGATCCGGTGCATATTTGTTATCAGTAAGCTTATAGGCATCACCGGTCCAGGTGGAAGTCTCGGAGAGAACCTTCTGGATACATGCCGGTGGATTCAGGCTTCCACTGTCACAGTTGGCAATTCCCCTTAAGTAGAAACCATAACTTGTATTTGTGTCATAAAGCGGCGTAATCCCGTTCTCACTTAACCCGCGGAGCAGAACATCTGCACAGGTTTCTCCTTTCGCAAATTCCACCTGTACAGGATCCAGGATCATACCCTGGCCGATCGTGTTCTTCTCCACAGTCAGCGTCAGGGTATCTGCCAGAACATCGGTCTGTCCCAGCGCAAAAATCCCCACTGCCATTCCGGCTGCAAGAGTCAGCCCCTTAATGGCCTGCCATAGCTTATTCTTTGTCATATTCATTTTCCTCCTTATTTTCGGGCCGCTGCAGCAGCCCGTATTTTCTTTTTACTCTCTCCAGTTTCTCCAGCAGAGGCCTGCTTAGGATCCACAGGAAGATTACCGTAGAAGTTGCCTGCACCAGATCTACCGGTGCACCTGAGATATAAAACGCGATCAGGCTCTTCTTTGTGATGTATCCGTATGCCATCAGAATAGATGCCGGATTCATGATCCCGCCGAAGATCAGAAACACACTTAAGAATCCGTAAATACACAGATCCACCTTCCTGGCTTTGAGAATCCCTTTCTGAAAAAGGATTCCTGCCAGATATCCGATCATTCCATAGGAAAACATCTGCCAGGGTGTCCACGGTCCCTGCCCGAAAAACATATTTGAGATCATCATGATCAGACAGGCACACAGAAACCCCGCCTCACCACCTAAGGAAACCCCGGTAATGATCACGATGGCCGCAATCGGCTTAAAGCTTCCGATCATAAAGAAAGCACTCCTGCCTGCGACCCCAAGAGCCGCCATTACGGCAATGACCATAATCTCTCTTGCCTGTGGATGCCGGCCCTCAAATACCATAAAGAACGGGATCGTGGCATAGGCAAGTATTAAAAGACTGATCACTACATCATGCTTACCATGAAACTTATGAACCAGGATAAAAAGCACCAGCGGAACAAAAGCCAGAAACATAATCAGACCAATCCAGGTACGTTTCTCAATCTTTCCTTTATGGATCGGCTGGATAATGATTCCATCCTCTTTCAGTTCATATTCCTCTAATTCCTGTCCGGATTCCTCTTCCCCGGGCAGGCTCTGTGCACAGGAATCCCCGAAGAAACGGTCCATAAACTGGTCTAAAGCCTTGCCTTCAAGCACGCAGCCACCTCCTTTCCGGTAACAGCATCAGGAAAATAATGCCTTGCCATGCGATTGGCAGCAGTCGTATAAAAGCTGTTTCCCGCAAAGAAATCCCTTGCACTCTTACACGTCACCACATTTCCCTGAAAGAACAGGCCGACCCTGTCTGCATATTCTGCGACAAACTCCACATCATGCGAGATCATAAAGATAGTGATCCCGTGAGCTTTGAGCTTCTTTAAAATGTCTCCCAGTTCCTGTTTATATTCTGCATCCAGCCCCTTCGTTGGTTCATCCATCAGAAGAAGCCTCGGCTGCAACAGCAGAACCTTAGCCAGTGCAAGACGCTGCTGTTCTCCACCGCTTAAATCATACGGATGACGGTCAAGCAGTCCTTCCAGTCTGGTCAGACTTACGATTCCCTCGATTGCCTCTGCCTTCCTCATATTGGCAGTGTATTCGGAAGATTTCTTCTCCTTTGCCCCACCGATGATAGAATACAGATCCTCCCGGACTGTCTTCTTGATAAACATGCTCTGGGGATTCTGTGGCAGCACACCCAGATACCCTCTGTAAAGCTGGGTATCCGTATACCTGCGGATATCAATCCCATTCAGGAGAATCTTGCCTCTGTAGGGAGCACGGACACGACTGATCAGCGATAAAGTCGTACTTTTCCCCGTTCCGTTTCCACCGACAAGCGCATAAAATTCTCCCTGCTTTACTTCCAGGTTCAGATCCTGCACAACATCCTTTCCGTCTTTTTCATAACGAAACCACACATCCTTTACCTCAATAGCCGGTGGCATAGAGCTTTTGGAACCAGACAGCAGTTTATCTCTGACTGTATTCAGCTTTTTTTGCAGTTTTTGTTTATTTTTACAAAAATAACTTTCTTCACAAACAGAAACTGTATCAGAAGTTGCTGCCATCACCTGTGTGATCCAGTTCCTTCCCTCTTTTACAGTCAGCGGACATGGCAGATTATTTTCTACCTCTGCATAAATCTGCATGGGAACCGGCATAGACAGAAACATTCCATGATGTTCCCTCTTCAGGAACTCACCGATCTCCCGTGGCGCCCCCTGCGTGAGCAGACTGCCCTTATCCATCACATATACCCTGTCCGCCCACGGAATGACATCCTGAAGCCGGTGCTCCGTCAGAATTATGGTAGTGCCGATATCCCGGTTAATCTTTCTCACCGTTTCCAGAAAATCAGAAGCCGCGATCGGATCAAGCTGAGAAGTCGGCTCATCCAGAATCAGAAGTTTCGGGTGCATAGCCATGATCGCCGCCAGGTTTAAAAGCTGCTTCTGCCCTCCGGACAGCTCCGAGACATTCTTATAAAACCACTGATGAATCCCGAAATAGCTTGCCATCTCTGCCACTCTCAGACGAATCGTAGGCGTATCATATCCCAGACTTTCCAGACCAAATGCAAGCTCATGCCACACCTTATCTGTCACGATCTGATTTTCGGGATTTTGCAGTACATAGCCAATTTCCTGGCTCTGCTGCCGGTGGCCGACTTCCTTCAAATCCCGCCCATAATAACAGATTTTCCCGGAACTGCTGCCAAAAGGAGCCAGATCCGACTTCAGCTGGCGAAGCAGCGTACTCTTGCCACAGCCACTCTTACCGCACAGCACATTAAAGGTACCCTCCTCCACATCCAGTGACACATGAGACAGTGACTCCCTGCTGCCATTCGCATAACGGAAGGAAAAATCTCTCACTTCTATTATCTTCATCTCGCTTCTCCTTCCATATCTTCATAAATCTTTCTGTAGGTCACTGCCATCTCTCCCTGTACGTGGCTTCTGCTTTTCTTCATGGCAGATTCCTCACACAGATCCAGAATCAGCGGCAGAAAACAGAACACACCAAAGCTGACAAATGTGACAGCAGCCAGCAGCGGACTGCACGACTGCTTCGGAACCCTTCCGAAAACAGTAAAACCGGCAAGCAGGATTCTGGGATTGTACTGTGCAAAAGCAGCTCCCCGGTAACATCCATATCCGAAAATCACACAAAGCCCGACAAGCATAGTTCCCAGTAGTTTATCCCTTCTGTTAAAACGGTAAATAGAAAAAGCCGTACGTCCTCTTAACCCATAGCCACGGCTTTTCATGGAATCAGCCGTCTCAATCGCATTTTCCAGTGCCCATGTGACAAGAATGGACACCATATTTAACGCATAACGGATCTTCTTAAACCATTTGCCATTGCTCACATCCATCCCCACGCATTTCTGTCCATTGCGGATCACCTTCAGCTGAGCCATAAAGTGAGGCACAAACCGAAGCGCCATAGACAGCATCAGAGACATCGCAGGGATAATCCTGCCAAAAAGATAGATAAATTTATCACTTGTCATGATCTGGTTATAGCAGGAGAACCACAAAATCATAATAAAAAGTACACATCCCAGAACGATTCCATATACCATTGCCTCCAGCGTAACCCAGTTTCCGCTGCTTTCTATATAAAGAAGCGGTGTGACTCCGTAATGGTTAAACATCGGGTTTAAGAGTGCCACGATAAGGAGACTCGGTAGCGTCAGAAGAAAATTGATTTTCAGAACCTTCTTTACTCCGTTAAGCCACATGGAGTAAGCTGTGGCAGCCACAAAAGAGACTGCCAGGTAAACCGGGTGCTGGATAAACATGGTAAACCCCAGCACCACGGCAAAATAAAAGAAATTTAAAACAGGATGGCACCTGGAAAAAGCATCAGTCATAATACTGATCCCCCACATCCCTGCCAAGATTGCAGGTATAACGCCATTCTACCGTATCGCCGTCCTCCAGCGTATATTTCGAGCAGCCATAATTCGGATACCAGCCGTTGACACAGTACATCCATCCGGAATCCTTGCCACAGTCAAACTCATACAGGTTATTGATACCGGATACATAATAACTGTTATACATAGGTGTCCACTCCGACTCCATCTGAATACCGGCCTGATTACATACACGCTTCAGCACATCAAATACCGTCTCCCCCTCATAGAACTCCACCTCCGAAGGATACAGGATCCAGCCGTCCGCAGGCACAAATTCTGCCTTGGACTCTTTCAGATCATCCCAGTTATTCAGGATCGTAGAACACTCGATAGAGAAAGTACAGGTCATGGCTGTATCTGAGCTGTCATCGCCACCGGAAGTGTCTGTATTGCCTGTTCCATCGCCGGAAGAGTCTGTCTGTCCGGAACTGGTATTTCCATCTGTGCTGGACTGACCGCCAGAACTTCCAGTGGAATTTTCACCGTTTTGTGTATCCTTATTATCAGCAGTGCCCTTGGATTTGTCATCGGATTCATCCGTAGATTCACCTGTGGTAGAACCGCCGATCAGATAGAAATCTCCTCCTGTCTTAGTCACGTTAAAGGTAAGTGTTGTGCGCTCTGTTTTTTTCTTTCCGGTTTCTCTGGTAGTAATCTTTGCAGTATCAAGCTGATAAAGCTTTCCATCTTCTTCCAGACAGTAAAGAACCTTATCCGCGTCCCATTTTTCTTTCAGATTCAGGGTCAGCTTCGCAGGCGCTGCCAGATTCATCTTCTCCAGTGTGACTTTCAACGCATAAGGCGCATCATTGGCAAGCTTCTTTACCTCTTCTGTTCCATCTTCACTGCACTGTACCAGAAGTTTTTGCTCCACCGGATTCTGAATCTGGCTTCCATTGTAAGTCCATTTATAACTGATCCCGCTGTCCGTTTTTCCGGTAAAATAATACTTTTCGTCCTTTCCGGCGATCGTTTCCATCTGTGCCTGGGTGATGATTCCGTCCTCAGGAAGCTTTGTTTTCTGCTTCAAAGGTTCCACATCTGTATCAGAATCTTCCTCCGTGCTGTTTAAGATCTCAGCTCCTTTTTCGGAAAGCTGTGTCATGCCGTCATCCCCGCCGCCACAACCTGAGAGCGAACTTACCCCCAGAAACAGTGCAAGCCACAGGGCAAGTCCCTTTTTCTTTATCCTCATTTCTTCTTCCTCCGCTTCTTAATAAGAGCCCTCACTCCGGCCTTAATGCCGCTGCCTGCCAGTCCTCCCGCCAGAGCACCGCCTGCCGCAAAACCAAAGATCATACCATATTCTTTCTTCTTTGAGGTCAGACTTCCGGTTCCACTCTCCCCGGCAGTTTCCTGATATCCATCCTCACCGGTATCCATCTGTGAAGTCTCTTCCGACTCTGTATAAGGCTCTGCTTCGAAATCCCAGCCGCCGGAATTCTTATCCTTTGATGACTTACTGTTCTTTGATTTACTGTTTTTAGAATCCTTTGAACCGGAGCCACTATCCTTTCCTGAGCTTTCGGAACCCGTGGAGCTTTTGCTGCCGGAAGACTTACCACCCAGAGATTTCCCGGATCCACCCGGCGTTTTCGTATTGCCGCCTGACGGTGTTGTGGCAGGAACCGGCGTCGGGGTAGGAATCGGCGTGGGTTCTTTCAGACCGGTACCGGAACCATCTCCCTTGCCACCTTTTTTGATACTCACATCTGACATATCATAAAGGCTCGTCTTGCCATCCTTCAGGCGCTGGTAGGCAACCAGTGCGTAATATCCCTGCTCCGTAGCCATCCCGTCCAGAGTGCCTGCTGCCGCCCCGCCGTTATTTCCGGCACCCGCCTTTACATGCATAAATCCACTTCCATCGATATGATAGGAAAGAAGATTCTCTATTGTCCAGTGGCCGCCCTTGATGAAACGCGAATCCGTCTCCGGGTCAATCCCAAGGCTGCATAAAGCCGTGATGATCTGTGCACAGGACTCCTCTGTCTCCACACCCATCGTGGAATATCCACCGCTGTCGTTCTGCATTTCCGACAATTTATTCAGCCCTCTGTCAATGGCAGCAGTCACATTCTCATAACCTGATTTATGATAATACGGTGCCAGCGCCTGCAGTGTCATGCCGGTGATATCAGAATCTGCATTACTCCCCATCAGCGTCCATCCGCCACCCGGGAGTTCACTCTGCAGCAGGAAATTCACCAGCGCAGATTCCGAATTCTGCTCCTTCGCAGACGGGTTCTCCGGGAAAGAATATTCTGGGTGGCAGTTAAGGGCAAGGAGTGCCCAGATCGGGCCGTTTAATCCCTGTTCCTTCACAAGGCTGAAATCAGAGATATATTGAAATAGATTGTAACCACCCACATTGCGGGCATCCTTCCCCTCTGAGGTCAGGACCAGGATTCTCTTGGAATACTCTGTATATTTGGAAGTATTGGTAAGGATTCCCTTCTTTTCCTCGATATAATTTGCCGTGTGATTATAATAGGTAGAGAAATATTTCTCCTTCAGGCTTAAACCGCCTCTCGCCAGTCCAAGCACATACCATTCGCTGCCAACAGAAGGATTGGTATCTGTTGCACGCATATAGGCGCTGGTCTCTGCCATAACCTGACTGACCGATTTCTTCAGGGCATTTGCTCCCTGCATGACCGTTACCTTACAGGAGGCCGTCATTTCCGGGTGTTGTGTTACAGAAGCGGTAATCGTAGCTTTGCCATTCTTTACTGCTGTGACAACTCCCTTTTTGCTTACTTTCGCAACAGAAGTGTCACTGCTTTTCCATGTCACTGTATACTCTTCCGTAACCGATTCCGGTATCGGAACCACCTTCAGGGTGTATTTCTGCCCCCGGTTGATCTTAACGGATTTACTGTTAAGAGAGATTCCCTGAAGTCCTGCGGGAAAGTCAGCAATGATCAGATGGTTTAAAGTTCTGGCACTATCCAGATAGAAACAGTTATCTTCTGTCGTCTGAGGAGTCAGTTCCATAAACGAATCCCCGGTACTTCTAAGGATCCTCGGCTTCGTCAGACTCTCATAGCCATCCGGAACAGGAAAGGTCAGAGAGATCATCGTCATTGGCTGATAGCTTTCTCCTGTACGGATATCCGTATAGGAAATATTTATATCATAAAGAAGCTGTGGAAGAGTCCCCGGATATGCTTCGGAGAGCTCCTGTATAGTCTGTTCCTGATCCGGGTTCTCCTGCACATGGGTCTGCACATACCAGGGATTTCCCGTGGCGGTCACTCCACTGTCAGAAGAAATCAGTGCCGCAATACGGTTTCGGACAGTTTCAAGAGCCTCTTTGACTCCGGCATCAATTTCTGCCTGCTCCTCTTCTGTCAGACTGTCATAGGTGTCACTGGCAAGAAAGAACTTCGAGACCGTTTCTGAGGACAGATCAATTTCTTCGAGCGCCGCTGCTTCCTGAATACAGGAAATCATGGCTGGTATATCCAGCTTTTCTTCACCGGCTTCATTATTTTCTTCTTCATTTCCGGCCGCGCCATCGTCTGTCTCTGACTGAGATGGTTCGGTGTCAGACTGGAATTCATTCGCAGTTTCTCTGTCGTCGGAATCATCATGCTGTACAGGGACAGAAGTTTCTTCTGCCTCCCCGTGTATCTGCTCAGCCGGTGGCATCTGGGCTGCGGGTACAGGACATGCGGTCACAGCAATTCCTGTACTGAGAAGCAGTGCCATCCATTGTTTATTCATTTGTTTCCTCCGCGTTTTTAATCTAAAAAATTACATCCGGGTAAAATAGCACCCGCAATTCCTGAAATTACAAAATGACAGATGACTCT